>Ga0306926_10004821_pt1 | contig 14232 bp, 13 predicted proteins | sample flu12Cox44000178_FD_203759 | JGI IMG/M metagenome (GOLD analysis project Ga0306926, IMG submission 203759) | Lab enrichment of tropical soil microbial communities from Luquillo Experimental Forest, Puerto Rico - flux8day.12C.oxic.44.000.178 (v2)... | ecosystem: Environmental > Terrestrial >...
AAGGGCAAAGACGTAACCACCATCGCCACCACCACGGCCACCGGCGCCGGAATTGGTGCCATCGCCGGCGGCGGCAAGGGCGCCGGAATCGGCGCGGGAATCGGGGGACTGGTGGGTTTGGGAGCCGTGCTGTTGACGCGCGGACCGGATGCGCAATTGCCGCGTGGAACGACTCTGGACATCGTCCTCGAACGCGACCTAGTGCTCGACTCGAGCTACGTGCAGTTTCACAGCACCGGCCAGGCGCAGCCGATCACACCGCCGCCACCTCACCAGTAAACTGTTGCGCTTCCCGAAACGGCTTTGGGCAGGGAAGAATGGACGTCTCTAGGTCGGCGAAGTCCGCCGCGCCGCCCGGAAACGCAACGGGCTGAATCGCTCCCCGACGCCGCTCGGAGTCTTTTGGAGCACCTGTTCAGAGACCAGTTTGGCCGTGATTGGCGTCAGCAGCACGCCACTGCGGAAATGGCCGGTCGCGATGTGCAGACCCTCGATATCGGTGGCCCCAATGATGGGCATGTGGTCGGGGGTGTCCGGACGCAGCCCCGCCCAAGTCGCTTCGAGGTGCGCCGCTGCTAGTGCCGGCGAAAGTTCGATTGCGCCGTCCAGGTTGGCATGGACTCCGGCCGCGGTGACCGCTTTGTCGAAACCGACTTGCTCCACCGTGGCGCCAGCTAGAATCCTGCCGTCGTTGCGAGGAACCAGGTAAATTCGTTCCGACCACAAGACGCGTTCGATCTTTGCCGACGCACAGCGCAAAGAAGCCATCTGTCCTTTGGTCGGACGAACGGGAGCAAATTCCTCGACGCCGGCAATTTGCGACGAAAAGCATCCCGCAGCGATGATGGTTTGGTTGGCGGAGATTTTTTCTCCGCTGCCCAGCACGATTCCTAAACACTGCGAGGCTTCCCGCCAGACCGACCGCACGGGAGATCCCGCGAAAATCTGACCACCGCTTCGTTCTAGCGCCGCGAGCAAGGCATCCGCCAGGCAGCGATTGTCGACGGAGGCCTCGTCGGGACGAAGAACGGCGGCTTCCAGCTCCTCGCTGAGTACGGGTTCAAGCTCGCGCGCCTCTTTGGCGGAAAGCGCGTCGGCTTTCAAGCCCAGGCCGTGATGAAGGGCAATAATGGTGTTCAGCTCTTCTCTTGCGTGGCGGGAAAAAAGCGCAACTACGGTCCCTTTGTCTCGGTAGCCGGTAGAAATGCCCGCCAGTTCTTCGATCATGGCGATGTAATCCGGATACATCGCCAGACTGGCTTTGCCGAGAGGAACCAGCGCGATCATGGCAGGATTTTCCGGCGCGGGCGAGAGGATGCCGGCACTGGCCCAGGAGGCCTCGCGCCCGGGCTCCTGCGCGTCGAAGACCGCTACCCGCAAAGCGGCGCGCGACAGCTCCAAGGCAATTGCGGTGCCGATCAGACCGCCTCCGGCGATCACCGCATCGAACGTTTTCATTCGAGCATTCTAGCGCACCGAGGAAGGCGGCATCACCATGCCGGTGAGCGACTACAGGGATGCAGCGAGCTCCTCGGAGAGCAGCTGTGCTTTTTTCGCCAGGTTTTTCGCGCGGGTCCAGTCCCCTTCCCGTACCGCGTCCTTCGATTCCTGCAGAAACGAAGTGACCTTGGAGGCCAGATCTGTCTGGGTCGGATTGAGCGTGCGGCCTTTTGCCGCTTGCAAATTTCTCTGGGCAATCGCCACGCTATCGTTCATCTGTGACTGCGCCGCGGCGATCTCTTGCTCGGAAAGCTGCGGCGCGAGCGACGGCGCTGCGGGTTTCGCGAGGTCCGCGCCTTCGGCGGGCTGCGGTACCGCTACCCGGGGACGAGCAGGCTGCCGTGTCACGATCAGGATGGTTGCCGAAGGAAGGAAATCCCACGGCAGATCGGGAGCCGCATCCTCTTCGGCGCCGCTAGGATTTGCCGGCGCAGGAGGTGGCAGAATGGGACGGACATTGACCGTCGCCTGCCAAGGCCGCGGAGCGGCGATCTTTTGTTCGGCGCAGCCCGGCAACAAAACTGCAACGCAAAAGGCCGCGAAGGCCAGAGGCCGCTTCTGCTGTACCAGACACCGTGGATGCGAAAATTGCTCGAATCTCATGCTGCCAGCGGCAATTCAATGCGAAACGTAGTGCCGCGCCCTGCCTCCGATTGAAAATCGATGGAACCATTGTGAAGCTGAACGATACGAAACGTTGTAGCAAGGCCGATCCCGCTGCCGCCGGGTCGGGTCGTGAAAAACAACTGAAAAATCTTCTGACGATTCTCCGGAGGTATGCCCTTGCCGGTGTCGGAAACGCTGATTTCCGCCAGTTCGCCGCGCCGCCTCAGCATCAGGCGGAGCTCGCCGCCATTGGGCATGGCATCTACCGCGTTTAATATCAGGTTCAGCACTGCCTGCTTCAAGAGGTCGCGATCCGCCCAGACCTCGGGCACGCCGGCGCCCAGCGATTCTTCGACAGTCACGCCTGCTTTCTGCAGTTGCGGCTGGGCCACGCTCATCACGTCCTTCAGCAGGTCGGTCAAGCTGGTGGACTCCAGTTTGACTTCGACGGGACGCGTGAAATCCAGGAAGCGCTTGACCACCGCGTCAAGGCGGTCGATCTCCTTGTCCAGTACCTGTACCGCCTGTTGCGCGGCGGGATCCTGGTCCGGGGGCAGACTTTCCTTCAAATTCTCGAGCCATAGACGCATGGAGTTCAGCGGGTTCTTCACTTCGTGTGCGACGCCAGCGGTGATCTTTCCGAGTGCCGCCAGGCGTTCGCTGACCTGCAACTGAGTATTGATGCTCTCGAGCGAATCGAGGTCACGCAGAGTGACCAGCGCGCCCATCTGTTCGCCGTTCTCCTGAATGGCTTGCACGCTAACCCCCACGCGTCTCTTTCCATCGAGCGTCTGCAACTCCGTTTCCGCGGCGGTTTCGCGGAGCGCGTCGCCTTCGAGGTGCAGCGCCTGGCGCAGCGGGTGACCCGGGGGAAAAATCTCCGTCACGCGGCGTCCCAAAAACTGGCTGGCCGGAGCACTCAAGAATTTCTCTGCAGCGGGGCTCACCATCACCGCTCGCGCGTCGCGCGTAAAGAGCAACAAGCCATCTTCGAGGCCCGCCATCACCGAATTGAGATTTTCCCGCAAGGTGCTGAAGATTTCGTGCACGCCGCGCAGCTGTTGTCCGACCTGCGAGATCTTCTTGCTGACCACACCCAACTCGTCCCCTCCGCTGGCAAACCCGCCGAAGCCGGAAAAGACCGTGAATTGTTTGCGTTCGGCGGGCGGCATATCGAATTGGCCCGCGGAAATGCGGTCGAGTTGCGCCGAAATATCGCGTAACGGCGCCAGTGTGGCGCCGGTCACGACCATGGCCAGCCCCGTGGCGATGAGCATCGCCACCAGCGCAATGGTGGCCGAGGTTCGCAGGCTGGGAGCGATGGCATCGCGCAGCAGAGGAATGGAGATGCCGACACGCACCTCGCCGAACGGCTCGCCGCCCATCTTAAACGGGAAAGTCGATTCGAACACGCGCTGCGCTCCGAAAAGTACTCTGCTCTGGCGAAGAAAATTGCTGCGATCGACCTGCGCAAACAGGGGCCGCGCCGGTGCGATCTTTCCAATGGTGGTCGCGTCGCTCGAAACAAGCACTAGGCCCGCATGGTCCACGATGGATGCTTCGTAAATCCAGGCATTGGAGCCGAGCGGCGATTGCAGGGCTGCGAGCAAGCCTTCGCTGCTTCCAAACGCCTGCTTTACGTACTCGTGGCGGTCTTCGTCGCTATTGGAAAGCGGACGCATTCCCGCCTGCTTCGCATCTTCGAGCGCGTGCTTGGCCTGCTCGAATATCTGCTGGGCAAGCTCGTTGGCGCGGGTGTTGGTTTCGTGGATCACCTGGCTCGTCAGGCGCGCCATGAATACCGCCGACAAAGCCACCACTACCAGAAACACGAGGCCGGTCATCACCAGCGTCAGCTTGGTGCGAAGCCGCAGCTGCATGGTCCTGGCTTACTCTCCTTCGGCTCGTTCCCCGCCGTATTCTTTGAGTTTATTGTGCAAGGTCTTCAAACTGATGCCCAAGAGCTCCGCCGCGCGCGTCTTGTTGTTGCCTGTCGCGGACAGCGTCTGCAGAATGAGCTCTCGTTCCATCGCGTCCACGGTCGTGCCAACCGGAAACTTGATTCCGCCCAGATCGCTCGGACTCTTCGCCTGCGTCTTTCCAAACTCTCCCGGCAAACAAGCGCGCGTGATGAGATCTTTTTCGCACATGATTACCGAGCGCTCCAAAACGTTGCGCAGCTCGCGGATGTTTCCGGGCCAGGTGTGGCTCATGAAGATGTCCATGACCTCGGCGCCGACACCTTTTACGTTCTTGCTGTGCTTCACGTTGATCTCTCGCAGAATGTACTCCGCGAGCAGCGGGATATCCTCCTTGTGTTCCCGGAGCGGCGGCAAGTTAATATGGAAAACATTCAGCCGGAAGTACAGGTCCTGGCGCATCTGTCCGCTCGATACCGCCTGCTCCGGATCCTTGTTGGTCGCAGCCACCACGCGCACGTCCACGGGTGTTTCGCTCTTGCTACCGAGACGCCGTACCTTGCGGTCTTCGAGCACGCGCAGCAGCTTGGCCTGCGTCGGTGCGGGCATCTCGCCGATTTCGTCGAGGAGCAGCGTGCCGCTGTCCGCCAGCTCGAAGCAGCCAATCCGGCGTTCCGCGGCACCGGTAAATGCGCCTCGCTCGTGACCAAAAATCTCGCTTTCCATCAACGTCTCCGGAATCGCTGAGCAATTGATGGCCACAAACGGGCCACCCGCGCGCGGAGACAGCTTGTGGATGGTGCGCGCCACGATCTCCTTCCCTGAACCGGTCTCGCCGGTAATCAGCACCGAGGCCGAACTCGGCGCCGCCATCTCTACGATGCGCATCACTTCCTGCATGGCCCGCGAAGCGCCTACCAAGTCTCCGAGCCGCCCGGCCTCGCGCAACTGCCTCTGCAAAACCACCAGTTGCCGCGCGTCACGCGCCTTCCCGAGGGCGCGGTCGAGCAGCGCTCTGAGCACCGGCCCCTTCAGGGGCTTTTCGATGTACCAGAACGCGCCGGATTCGATGGCCGCCACCGCGCGCTCTTCGCTGCCCTTCCCGGTGATGATGATCGCGGGGACGTCGGTCAACTCGGATCCGAGCTGGCCAAGCAGATCGAGCCCGTTCATGCCCGGGAGTTCGACATCGGCAATCAGCGTGTCCGGTTGAAAGCTGCCGAATTTCGCGAGCGCATCCTCGGCGGAACCGACACCCAATACCTCGCAGCCCCACCGCTGCAGCAGTTGCTCGTAACCTCTCCGCGCGTTCTCTTCGTCCTCGACAATCAGCACGCGGTCTTTGCGTTCTCCGGTCTCGACCGCCCGCGTTGCGGCCTTCTTGTCATCCATTCAGAGTGTACCTCTCGAAGTGTACCTCGTACTCAAGCACCTTCTTATTTTCGCAGATTTTCCTGAGAAGCGGACTACACGAATCTACCAACCCTCGCGGCTAGCCGCAAAGAGCGCCAGACTTTCTCTGCGGTTTCTCGAGGGAGACTGCTTCCGGGCATATGCGCGCTCCATTGCCCGGCGTTCGCCTGCCGAGCGCTTTGACAACCCTGGCACCGTGAACCGATCTTCGAGCAGCACCGTTTTTTGAGCAGGCCAGCGCGCCAGGATCAATTACTGCAAATTAGACCTCTTAGGTCGCGCGCGGCTCAAAAAGCTCTGGAAGTCCCGCACACGACGCTATCTTGCACGAGAAAGTGATGTTTTGAAAAGGAATTACATCGCGACGGGGCTAGGCGAGTCGTTCGAAGCGCCGCTTTGCGGTCATTCCCGCACCAGGTAGAGCGCGCGTTCCAGTTCCAATTCGAGCTTCGATCCTTTCGGCAGGCTCATTTCGTGGCCGCGGCCGGCTTCCATCAGATAGGCTTCTAGCGCTGCCACCGCGGCGTACTCGGCGGCCTCTTTGGCATTCTTGTCTCGGATTCCGCGCAGCGCGCCCTTTCCGGCGCCCTCGGCAGCAGCTTCCCCAGCGGCTTGCTGCGTGCTGGTCTGGCTTTCGAGCAAGCCCTCCTGGCCCGGGGTGGAACGCACGCTGCGGTCTCCGGGCGCGCCTACCACGTCAGCGACGATGGGCAGAGGGCCGAATTTGGTCCGAATCTCGTCGAACACCAGCCAGATCTTCGCCCGCCCCGCCACTCCGGCCGGATCAACGCGGCTGACATGGCCAAGCAGTTCCGCGCCGGCCGGCAGGTAGATGCCGCTCCCCGCTTCGAGCGGTTCCAGTGTTCGCGCTCTGAATCGCCGGCCCTGCTTCACTGCACCGGTATCCAATTCATCTTCTAGCCCCACCAGAACGCGTGTTCCGGGAACGACAGCGTAGGCTTCCAGCGGCAGATCGCCGCGCCGACGCCCGTCCGCCGCCTGACGCGCCGCCCCCGCAGGCGCTTGTGCCGGCTGCGGGTTGCCTGCGCCTTCCTCCTGCGGAATCCGATCCATGGAAATCACCGGTGGCCGCTGGTCTTCTGGCGGCTGCTGCGCTGCGGCTACGGCCGCCTCGAAAGTGATGCCGGCCGCCACAAGCATGGCCCGGCGCCTCCAATGAAACCCGCCCAACATGCCTTTCCTCCGCGATGCCATAACCCATCAAGCCCTTGCAAGAGCGTGCCCTTCATGCGCTCCCCGGCAACGCCGCAAACTTCCTTGATTCAGTAGTTTAGGAAATTACTCAAGGGAATACTCGTGCGGCCTGCGCCGAACACTGTCGGCGCAGCCCATCAGACGATGGATTCCTCCGTCAGCCGCAGCAGGCAAAACTCATGCGAGGTATCGTTTAATGCGGCGGAGCACGCTCGCGTACATCGCCGGCGTGAGGCGCCCGGTCTGGGTATTTTGCTGGCTCGGGTGATATACGCCGACCAGCAGGACACCGTTTGGAAACTTGGCTTCGGCGCCGTGTGCGAATCGAGGCTGGTCCCGCAAAGCGATGAAGCCCCCGAGCTGCAAAACTCTGAGATAGGTGTCCCAGGCAACTTTCCCGAGCGCCAGCACCACCCTCGGCCGCAGCATGGCCAGTTCCCGCTCGAGGTAGCCCCGGCAGTTGCGAAGCTCTTGTGGCAGGGGCTTATTTTCCGGAGGAGCACAGCGCACCGCCGCGGACACATATGCGTTCGTGAGCTCCAGCCCGTCTTCCGGGTGCACCGCGGTCGGCTGATTCGCGAAACCCGCCCGGTAGAGCGCTCGGTACAAGAACTCGCCGGAGCGGTCTCCGGTGAACATCCGCCCCGTACGGTTCGAACCGTGCGCTCCGGGCGCGAGGCCCAGCAGGAAAAGTTCCGCTCGAGCATCGCCGAATCCCGGCACCGGTTTTCCCCAATAGGTCCATTCCCGGTAGGCCTTGCGCTTGTCGCGTGCCATTCGCTCGCGGTGCGCCACCAGGCGCGGACACCTCCGGCAGGCGGTAATCTCTTGGTTCAGGACCAGAAGCGCCCTTTCGACGTTCACGGTTTCGCACTCAGAACATCGCGCACCACCACCGCCTGGTTGCGCTCTTCGTCCCTGGCGCCGAATAGCAGTGTCACCGTGCCGTGCTTTTTTTCGAGTTGGCGCAGCTTCTCGAGCAGCTCTTTTTTCTTGGTTAGCTCGGCGCGGTAGCGCTTTTGAAATTCCGGCCATCGCTCCGGTTTGTGCCCGAACCACTTCCTGAGCTCGTTGCTCGGAGCGATTTCCTTCATCCATTCATCCACCCGAGCCGCTTCCTTCTTCAGCCCGCGCGGCCACAAGCGATCGACGAGCACGCGCCGGCCGTCATTTTTTCCAGGCGTTTGGTAAACGCGGGTCACGCGAATCATCGATCCTCCGCAGCGCCTTGCTCCGGGCGAGCGCGTGCTGCGCCCAGCTTGGCAAGCGACATCAGGAACTTCGGGCACGAGCTAACCGCGCCTTAAGATGCGGTTTACGTCCCCATAGGATATGGCCTCGGCGAACATCGCCCAGTCGTCACGCCTTTCAAACATCGCCTTTGCGATCTTGCGCGCGGTTCCGAGCGCGGCACGCCCCAGCCCCGACCCGATGCTGGCCCGCGCTACTCCCAGTTTTTCGAGCTCGTTGATGCCGGGCACCCCTGGCATCATCAGGATATTCAGCGGTGCCTCCACTGCCTTCACGAGCTTCCCAATCGTGTCCGGGTCCTTTACCGCAGGCGCAAAGACGCAGCCGGCGCCTGCCTGGGCATAGGCGCGTAACCTCTCTACGGACCGGTCGAACCGTGTAGGTTCCGGTCCAATCGGCAGCAGATAAATGTCCGTCCGCGCATTAATCACCAGCGGCACTCCGGCCGACGCCGACGCCTCCCGTATGGCGGCAATCTTTTCCACCTGCAGCTGCAGGTCTACGTGGGAGCTTTCGCTTTCTCCGGTCACGTCTTCCAGATTGAGGCCAACCGCTCCGGCCGCAATCAGTGCGCGCGCTGTCTCGGCCATATCTTCGGGCGTGCTCCCATAACCCGCTTCCATGTCCGCGGTCACCGGCACTTGTACGGCTCGCGCGATTCGCCCCACTGCTTCCAGCATTTCGTCGCGGGTCATGCGTTCACCGTCGGCGTATCCGAGCGACGCCGCCACTCCGGCGCTCGTCGTGGCGATTGCGGGATACCCGATCTCCTCGACGATGCGCGCGCTGATCACGTCCCACGCATTGGCCATGATCAGAATTCTTGGCCCACCATGCAACTTCTTGAGTTGCGCCGCTTTCCGTGCCTGCAGCGTCTTATCCATAGCCTTTTCCGCGAGCGAAATTTGAATGTTCCCCTGACCCGCCTGCTGGCCCTATCTCAGTATCGCCAGCACCTGCTCATGAATCTTCCCATTGGTACTGAGCAGGCTCTTCTCGTAAATGGTCGCCTTTCCGTTGAGAGAGGTGCTCTTCCCGCCCGCCTCCGTCACAATCAGAATCAGCGGCGCCAAATCCCAGGGCTTCGAAGTCCAGTCGAGCGCCGCCTCTACGGCGCCCTCCGCCACCAACATGTGTTGCCAGAATCCACCGAAAGACCGCCCATTCCGCGCCGCGTCAAGATACCGCCGGATGCGTGTCTGATCCGCCGAGTCCTTACTGGGCCCGGTGCCGGTCGAAAACACCATGGCGTCCTTCAAGTTCTCCACGCTCGAAACCTGCAGCCTTTTCCCGCCGCGATACGCGCCACCCCCGCGGTATGCTTCCCATCGGGAAGCGAGACCCGGCGCGCTGGCCATCGCCGCCACAATCTCCCCGGAGTTCTCCACGCCGAGCAGCGTTCCGAATGTCGGTATCCCCCGGGAAAACTCCTCCGTCCCATCAATCGGATCGATGATCAATCGCGGCCGCGCTCCAGTCACGGGAGCGCCCAGCGGCCCTCCGCCCATCTCCTCGCCCAAGACGTCCAAGCCGAGCCCGCTCGCCGCGACACGCGCCCGCGCCATCTCTTCTACTTCGCGGTCGGCTCTGGTGACTGCCGTCCCATCCCTCTTGCGTTCCACCTGTAAATCGAGCGCCCGGAAATACCGTAGCGCGATCTCATCCGCTTGCTGAGCGATCTCTACCAGCAACTCCCCGTAGGTTTCTCGGTATCCCATCGCTGACCTTGCCGCCGTCCTTTCCCGCGGATCCTCTATTGCCTCGCTCGCGCCGCCTGCCGGCAGTCGCTCTTCGAGGCGTTTGACTCCCTTACCCGCACCTCCTAGCATACTATTTCGCCCATGCACACTCCTTCTCCCTCCGGCTCCGTCCTCGACCGCATCGTCGAAGCTCGCCGCAGCGAGGTCGAGCACCGCAAAAAGGTTCTCCCGCTCACCGCCCTCAAATACGGCGTCAAAGCCGCTACCCCCGTGCGCGATTTTTCCGCCGCCCTCGGCAGACCCGGCCTGAATATCATCGCCGAACTAAAACCCGCTTCTCCTTCTCGCGGCGTCCTTCGCGATCCGTTCGAGGCCGCCGCACTGGGCGCCGGCCTGGAATCTGCCGGAGCCGCCGCTCTTTCCGTCCTGACCGAAAGCGAGTATTTTCGCGGTTCGCTCAAGAACCTTCGCGACGCCCGCAAAGCCGTGCTCCTTCCGGCCCTTCGCAAGGACTTTATTTTCGATGATTGGCAAGTCTGGGAAGCCCGCGCCAACGATGCCGACAGCTTCCTGCTCATCGTCGCCGCTCTCGGTGATGTCGAACTCACCGGACTAATCGCCCTCGGCCGCGAACTCGGCATGGAGCCGTTGGTGGAAGTCCACAGCCGCGAAGAACTCGATCGGGCCCTCGCCGCCGGCGCCAAGCTCATCGGAGTAAATAACCGTGACCTGCGGAACCTCGCGATTTGCGCCGAAACCTCTTTTGAGCTGATCGATCACATCCCGGAAGAGTGCATCGCCGTCAGCGAATCCGGCCTGCGCACCCACGACGACATCAAAAAGCTCCGCTCTCTAGGTTTTGACGCCTTCCTCATCGGCGAACCGCTCATGCTTGCCCCCGACCCTGCCTCTGCCCTGCGCCAACTTCTCGGCTGCGCCAGGTAGCCCAATGGCGCTTGCCTTTCCGTCCCTGGCCTCGCTTCGTTCCTGCCGCGCGCTCTTTACGCGCCGCGGGCCACTCGCGCGAGGCCGCTCCGGTGCCCCATGGTGCGCATAAAGATCTGCGGCATCACCCGCCTCGAAGACGCCCGTCTCGCCATCGAGCTTGGCGCCCACTCCCTCGGCTTCAACTTCTACGAGAAAAGCCCCCGCTGCCTCTCGCCGGCTGACGCCTGGAACATTCTCCGCAAGCTCCCCGCGCTGGTTGCAACCGTAGGCGTCTTCGTCAACTGGGATGACGCTTCGGTCATCGCCCTGGCGCAATCGCTGCGCCTCAGCGGGGTGCAACTTCACGGCGACGAATCCGAACTCGTCGCCGCCCGCTGCGCCAAAGCTTTTCCCGTCACCAAAGCCTTCCGCACCGACGCTAATTTCTCCCTGAGCGAACTGCGGCGTTATGCCTCGGCCTGCTCGTTTCTACTGGACGCAGCGGTTTCGACCGCGAGCCCTTCCGCTTACGGCGGCACCGGCCAGCTGGCCAACTGGAAACTCGCCGCGAACGCAGCCAAGAATTTCCCGGTGCTCCTCGCCGGCGGCCTCAATCCCGAAAACGTCGCAGAGGCCATTGTCGCCGTGCGCCCCTACGCGGTGGACGTCGCGAGCGGCGTCGAATCCCGCCCCGGCAAGAAAGACCCCGCTAAACTGCGCGCCTTTTTCGCCGCCGTCGGCCGCACCAACCGCGAACTCTCCTGAGAGTCGCTCTGTCTTCCCTTTGTGCGACAATGAAGGCCGCCATGGCTTCCGAACTCACCCTCCCCGCCTCCGTGCCGGGGCGCTTCGGCCCCTACGGCGGCCGCTACGTCCCCGAAACTCTCATGGTCCCTCTGCTCGAGCTCGAGGGCGCTTATGAGCAAGCCAAGTCTGACCCCGTGTTCCAGGAGAGATTCGAAAACCTCCTCAAGAACTTCGCCGGACGGCCCACTCCGCTGCAATTTGCAGGTCGCCTCACGGCGCACCTCGGGGGCCCAAAGATCTACCTGAAGCGCGAAGATCTTCTGCACACCGGCGCTCACAAAATTAACAACGCCATCGGCCAGGGCCTCCTTGCTGTGCGCATGAAAAAGCCCCGCGTGGTCGCCGAAACCGGCGCCGGCCAGCACGGCGTGGCCACCGCCGCGGTGGCCGCCCACCTCGGCCTGCGCTGCACCGTATACATGGGCACGGAGGACATGGCCCGCCAGGCGCTCAACGTTGCCAGGATGCGCATGCTCGGCGCCGAAGTCATTGGCGTCAGCTCCGGCAGTTGCACCCTCAAGGACGCCATAAACGAAGCCATGCGGGACTGGGTCACCAACGTCCGCACCACCCACTATCTGCTCGGCTCCGTGCTGGGTGCACACCCGTATCCGACCATGGTCCGCGACTTTCATTCCGCAATCGGGCGAGAAGCCCGGCGGCAGATCTTGGCCGAGGAGCATCGCCTGCCCACCCACCTTTTCGCCTGCGTCGGCGGAGGCTCGAACGCCATCGGCCTATTCCACGAATTCCTGGAGGATCGAGCGGTCAAAATGGTCGGTATCGAAGCCGGCGGCCGCGGCAGCGGACTTGGAGAGCACGCCGCCCGCCTGGCAGCGCATCAAGGCTTCACCGGCGCGAAGCCCGGCGTACTGCAAGGCACCTACACCTACGTGCTGCAAACCGAAGCCGGGCAGATCGCCACCACCCACTCCGTTTCTGCCGGCCTCGACTATCCGGCCATCGGCCCGGAACACGCCTGGCTCGCCGACCAGCGCCGGGCCGAATACGCCGCCGTGTCTGACGCCGCCGCCCTCGATGCCGCCCGCCTGCTCGCCCGCATCGAAGGCATCATCCCCGCTCTCGAATCGGCGCACGCTATTGCCGGACTCATCGAGCGCATTCCCCAGCTCGCTTCGGAGGCATCGGGACGAGAGGGCGCGTCCTCGTCGGTTCCCCTAGTGATCGTGAACCTCTCGGGCCGGGGCGACAAAGACATGGGCACCTACTCGCGCGCTTTCGACTAGCGCTCGGATCCGGTCTTGCGCGCTCTTTTCGCTTCCCTCACGCCGTAACCAGCCCGACCACCCGGTCGATGTCCCGCTCACTGTTATACAAATACGGCGATACCCGAATCTTGCCTTCCCGCAGACTGGTAATCACATTCTCGGCGCGCAGCTGCTCATAGAGCTGCTTGGTTTTCTCGAATCCCCGCGCCTTGAAACACCCGTAGGGCCCTCGCCGCGCCCGCTCCCGGGGGCTCGCCGGCACACAGCGGTCGGCGGGCAAGCGTGAAAACAGCTGTTCGATCAGCCGATGATTGTGCTCGGCCACGGCCGCTGGCCCGGCTCGCAGCACCAGCTCCATTCCCGCCTCGAGCGCCGCCAGATTGTAGAAACTCGCCGTTTCTGCCGCGTCCCATCGCCTCGCTGCCGCCGCAGGCCTCGGCGGCGCGCCGGCCAGGGACGCGAAGTTGTGGACGCCTTCGGCGGCCATCCAGTAGAACGGCCCCGGCCGCATGCTCGCGAGGTGCTCGCGCTTCGACCAGAAAAATCCCGTTCCAAACGGCCCCAGCAGCCATTTGTATCCGGCGCAGACCAGAAAGTCCGCCCCGAGCTCGCTCACATCCATGGGCACGGCTCCGCAGCTCTGGCTCACATCGACAAGCAGCAGCGTCCCCTGCCTATGGCAAGCCGCCGCCAATCGTGCCGAGTCCAGCATCGAGGCGTCGTCAAACCGCACATGGCTCACGGAAACCAGCCGCGTCTTCGGCGTGAGCGCGGCGATAAAATCGTCCTCCGCATGAAAGGCTCCGCGAGCCTCCACCACCTTGACCGTGATCCCTGCGCGTTCCTCCATCGGTTTCCAAGTGGCGTACTGCATCGGAAACTCCCCGCTCGCCGTGATCACTTCATCGCCCGGCTGCCAATCGAGTCCATGCGCGACGGCCGCAGTCCCGGCGCTCGCCCCCGAAGTTAGCGCCACTTCGTCCGGCTGCCCGCCGATCAGCTTGGCAACCGCTGCCCGCACGCGGTTCGGCGCATCGAAAAACTCCAGATCCGGTATCCGATAAGGAAATTTCGCCCGTTCCACGGCGCTGTATATCGCTTTGATCGCTGCCTTCGGAACCGGACTCTGGCCGGCCAGATTGAGGTAGGTCACCCCCTCGAACTCGTGCCACTCGTTCCTCCAATCGAGGGTTGTCGCCGCTACGGTAGCCATAACCTTTCCCTCCTCCTCGCGGCGGAGCGGTCCGATTCTGACGAGTTCGTCAGAGGACCGGCAGGCCAGCGTCGCGCCGCCAAGCAACCACCTTACTGGCTATCGTTCTGGCAGCTCGGCGCACCCGCAAGAGCCAATTTGGGGCCGCTGATGGAGCCGACAAAATCGCGCGTCGGACCCCGGGCTTACACCCCCGCTCGACACTTCGACTAAGATAGCAGCGCTAGGAAATCGACCGCGGGAGGACTACATGAGCGGGGACCCCTGGCCGAAAATCGCAGTCGTCGGAGCCGGCGCTGTCGGCGGCTACTTCGGCGGCATGCTCGCCCGCGCCGGCGCCCCCGTCACGCTGATCGGCCGCGCTCATCACGTCGAGGCGATGGCCCGGGACGGGCTGCTGTTGGAGAACGCCCGCTTCCGGCAGCGCATTCCGGTGGCGGCTTCCACCGACG
>Ga0306926_10004822_pt1 | contig 14231 bp, 14 predicted proteins | sample flu12Cox44000178_FD_203759 | JGI IMG/M metagenome (GOLD analysis project Ga0306926, IMG submission 203759) | Lab enrichment of tropical soil microbial communities from Luquillo Experimental Forest, Puerto Rico - flux8day.12C.oxic.44.000.178 (v2)... | ecosystem: Environmental > Terrestrial >...
AGCCGCCTCGGCGCCGCCGCCGACGGCTTGGAGCAGGCGGGCAAGGCCGGCGACCGCGACGGCTGTCGCGACCGGCTCGGCCCGCTCGCGGCCGAGTTGCGGCGCGCCCTGGCCGAGATCCCGGGCTGAGTGGCCACCGGGAGTTTGTCATTCCCGCGGCAACGAAGGTGCGATGCGAACGACCCGTCGTTTTCCCGGCGAAAGCCGGGACCCATAACCCCGCCACTCCGGGCCTCTAAAGCAGTCACATCGCCTTTCCTGACCGAGAGAGGCCTCGTACCGCGGACCAATGGACCCCGGCTTTGCGCCGGGGTGACGAACTGATGGGTGGCAAGGGGATACTTGGCCCCCGCTTTGGCGAGGGTGACGATGACGTCATTTTCGGCCGATTTGCCGGGTCCACTGTTCCAGGGCGACGAGCAGATCGCGAATGAGCCCGCGCCCGACCTCGTCGGTGAACGAGCCCTCGGCGTCGAACTTGGTGTGAGCGACGCCGATAAACACTTCGGGTTTGTTGAGCGGGTGCATATCGAGAAAGACGCAGCAACGGCGCAGATCGTATTGCGCACGTGCCGTGCCGCCCATGCCGGCGCTCGCCCCCATTATCGCTACGGGCTTTCCGGCAAAGGGCTGATCGGGCGGGCGCGAGGCCCAGTCGATCGCGTTCTTTAGCACGCCCGACATCGAGTAGTTGTATTCCGGGGTGACGAAGAGCAGCGCATCGGCCGCGGCGATCTGCCGCCGAAACGTCTCGACCGGTGGCGGGAAGCCTTGGGCGCGCACGTCTTCGTTGTAGAGCGGGAATGAGCCGATATCCGCGGTCTCGATCGCCATCCCCGGCGGCTTCAGCTCGATCGCAACCCGCAGCGCGGCGCGGTTGTAGGAACCCGCGCGCAGACTGCCGCAGATGGCGAGGACATGGATCCCTTTCGCATCGCTCATTCGCTTCCCTCCTGGGTTGGCCGGCGACCCCTTATCGCACCTCTACGATACGGGCAAGGCAATCACGCGCTGAGACGCGGGATCAAGCGCGCAGCGTTGTCGCGCTGGATCGCGGCGAGAGCCTCGGCGGAGAGGCCATTCTTCTCCAATGCGTCGACTTGCAGCGTGGTCGGGACATAAGGGAAATCGGTGCCGAAGACGATCTGTGAGGGCGGGACCATCTTTAACAAGCCCGCCATCGATGTCGGCCAAGCGGCGTTGGCGGTGTCGTAATAAAGGCGCTGCAACTCGGCGAGCACGCCATCCGGCGCTATCTCGGCGATGTCCTTGCGGGCTCCGGCGAAGTATGCGACGCGGCCCGCGAGCATCGGCATCACCCCGCCGCCATGCGAGAAGAGCCAACGGATGTCGCGCAACCGAGCCAGGCTGCCGCTCAGCAGGAGGCTGGTGATGGCACGCCCGCTGTCGTAGGGAAATTCGAGAACCCCCGGCGACACACCCGAATTGAGACCGCCGCAGCAATTGGGCGCGTAGGGGTGGAAGAAGACCACCGCTCTGCGCCGGTTCAGCTCTGCGAACACCGGCTTGTAGGCGGGATCGCCTGGCCACTTGTCGCCAAAGCTGGTCGACAGGTTGATGCCGTCGGCTCTCAGCGTGTCGAAGGCATATTCGATTTCGGCGAGCGATCCGTCGACATCCGGCATCGGCAACGAGGCGAAGAGCCCGTAGCGGCCCGGATGATCCTGCACCATCTTCGCCGCGAACTCGTTGCACAGCCGCGACATCCGGCGCATGCCCTCCGCGTCGAGGCCGAACCACACGCCGGGGATCGAGGCGAGCGACAGGATCGATGTGGCAACACCGCCTTTGTCCATTTCATCGAGCGAGCTCGCGGGCATCCAATTGGCGACATTGGGCTGCAGCCGGCCTTGACTGTTCCGGCTCATGTACTCCTGCCAGGCGGTGACGATCTCGCGCGGGTAATAGTGGTGATGGGTGTCGACGAGGCGACGCGTCGCCGGCTGCGCCCGCGAGCCGCATCGCGGCCAGAGTGCGACTGCAGCCGCCGTCGCGGCGAATGCTGTCAACGTCCTGCGGCGGGAGATGACGTAACGATGATCATGGCCCATTTGGATATCCTCCCCCTGGCCATCCCGCGGAACTTGTGCCGCGGCGCGGTTGCATCTAAACATTTCAAGTCTGAAGCGGAACGCGTCGGGACGCTAGGGAGGAGAAATCATGGCGCGCATCGACCGGCGGAGGCTCTTGAAACTTTCCGGTGCCGGCGCGATCGCGGCCGGAACCGGCGGGATCGCCGCGATCCTTGCCTCGGGGCGGGCGCCGGCCTATGCCCAGGCGTCGTCGCTCCACTGGGTGCGCTGGGCAGATTTCGTCCCTGCCTCCGACCAGCTGCTCCGTACCAAGATTGTGCCGCAATGCGAGAAGGACATCGGCATCAAGCTCAATCTCGAGCTGATTGATGCCAATAGCATCCAGGCGCGGATCACCTCGTCGATCCAATCGGGCACCGGCGCCGATGTCATCATGGTCGTCAACAACTGGCCGCGACTCTATGAAGCCAGCGTCGCCGATGTCAGCGATGTCGCCGACGAGATCGGCAGGTCGCAGGGCGGCTATTACGATATCGCCCGGACGATCGACAACGTCGGCGGGAAATGGATCGGGGTTCCGTGGGCGATCGGCGGCGGATTGTTGACCAATCGCACATCGTGGTTCGCCGAGATCGGCTACAGCGGGGGCAAGTTCCCGGAGACCTGGGACGAGTATCGCGCGGCCGGCAAGAAGCTCAAGGCCGCCGGTCGCCCCCTTGGCCAGACCCTCGGCCATACCTTCGGCGATGCGCCGGGCTTCTGGTACCCCTATCTGTGGTCCTGGGGCGGCAAGGAGGTCGAGGCCGACGGTAAGACCGTCGCCCTCAACAGCAAGGAGACGATCGACTCGGTCAAGTTTGCGGTCGGCTTTTGGAAGGATTGCTGCGACGAGGGCGGGCTCGCCTGGGATGATTCGAGCAACAACCGTGCGTTTCTGTCCGGCACGATCAGCTCCACCAACAACGGGGCCTCGATTTATCTCGAGGCTAAGAAGAAGCCCGATTCGTATCTGACCGAGAAGGGTGAGCCGCTTTGGAAGGACATCTTCCACACCAAGCTCCCAAAGGGGCCCGGCGGCCAGTTCGCGCTGCCGGGACCATTCACCCACCTGGTCATGGGCTATTCAAAGAATCAGAAGGCGGCCAAGGACTTTCTGCGCTGGGTCCACTCGAAGCCGGTATTCGAACAGTGGTTCACCTCGCAACAGGGTTACACCGACGGGGCGACGAAGTATTGGGAAGAGGACCCCGTATGGAACGTCGACACGGTTTTGCTGCCGTTCCGCGATCTACCAAATGTCGGCCGATTGGTCGGTTATGCCGGGCCGCCGGGCCGCGCCGCCGCCGAAGTGGTCACCAAATACATCATCGTCGACATGTATGCGAAGGCGGTGCAGGGAATGCCGGCCGAAGACGCCGTAAAATGGGCCCATGACGAGCTTGTGAAGGTCTACGCTTGACCTATCGATTGGCGACCAGGAAGACCGCGACGTGACCTATACGACCCTCGCCACCCCGAGCGTATACGCCGGGAGCCCCAAGCGCGGACCGGTCACCCGGTTGCTCGAGGACGAGCGCTGGCTGGCGATGGTCTTACTGCTGCCGACCCTCGCTTTACTCGGGCTCTTTATCGCCTATCCGTTTATCGAGGGTGTGCGCCTGTCGGTGACCGACGCCAAGGTCGGGGTGCCGGGCCATTTCGTAGGACTGCAGAACTTCGAGCAGATCTGGAATGACGACATCTTTCATGTCGCGGTGTGGAACACCTGCGTCTACACCGCCGTCGCGACCGTGTTCAAGCTCGCGCTGGGCCTTTGGCTGGCGCTGCTGCTCAATCACCATTTCAAAGGCAAGGCCATCACGCGGGCCTTTATCCTGCTGCCCTTCATCATCCCCACCGTGCTGTCGACGCTTGCCTGGAAGTGGATGTTCGACCCGACTTTTAGCGTGATCAATTGGATGCTGTTTAGGCTCGGCTTGATCCACAGCCGGATCAATTGGCTCGGCGACCCGAACCTGGCGCTGATCTCGGTGATCATCGTCAATGTCTGGCGCGGCGTGCCGTTCTACGCGATCAGCCTGCTCGCCGGCTTGCAGACCATCAGTCCCGAATTGCACGAGGCCGCGGCGATCGACGGTGCCAGAGCTTGGCAGCGCTTTTGGCACGTGACATGGCCGCTGCTCCTGCCGGTTACTCTGGTCATCGTTCTCTTTTCGGTGATTCAGACATTCGCCGACTTCCAGCTCGTCTATGTGCTAACGGGAGGAGGCCCGGCCAACGCCACTCAGCTCTTCGCCACCTACGCCTACCAGCTCGGCATCGGCACCGGCCTATTGAGCCAAGGCGCCACGATTTCGCTTGCCGTCTTTCCGGTATTGCTGCTCGTGGTCATCGTCCAGCTGCTTTACATCCGCCGGGTGGAGACCCACTGAGCCATGTTCTGCTCTTTCGTCATGCCCGGACTTGATCCGGGCTTCCATGCGGTGCTTCTCGCGTTGGGGCACTCGGTGGATTGCCGGGTCGAGCCCGGCAATGACGGGCCTCGAGCCGGAGACTGAGCCATGGTGGAAGGCGCGCTGTGGCGGCGCTGGGTCTTCTTTTACACCCCGCTGACTGCCTTCGTCGTCGCACTGCTGTTCCCGTTCTACTGGATGATCGTCACCACGGTACGACCGGACAGCGAGCTTTATCGCCCGTGGAACGCGCCGAATTATGCGCCGTTCTGGACCACGCACCCGACTCTGGAGCACATCAAGGATCTGTTGACCGAGACCTTGTTCAGCACCTGGATGCTGAACACGATGATCATCTCGATCGCGGCCACGGCGATTTCGCTGTTTTGCGGCCTCTTAGCCGGGTACGCGCTGTCGCGACTGAAGTTTCCGTTGGCCGGCAGTCTCGGTACCGCGATCTTTATCACCTACTTGGTGCCGCAGACATTGCTGTTCATTCCGCTCGCCGACATTATCCGTAACTTTCGCCTCGGCGACTCGCCGTGGGCGCTGATCCTGACTTATCCGACCTTTCTGATCCCGTTCGTCACCTGGCTGATGATGGGCTATTTCAAATCCGTTCCGAAGGAGCTCGAGGAGTGTGCCCGCATCGATGGGGCCACTCGCTGGAAGGCTATGGTCTACATCATTTTTCCGATTGCCATACCCGGCATCCTTTCGGCCGGGATTTTCGCCTTTACGCTGTCCTGGAACGAATTCCTCTATGCTCTCGTCTTCCTCTCCTCACCCGAGCAGAAGACGGTTCCGGTGGGCGTAACGTCCGAGCTGATCCGCGGTGACGTGTTCTATTGGGGTGAGCTGATGGCCGGCGCGCTGTTGGGCTCGATCCCGGTCGCCTTCGTCTATTCCTTTTTCGTCGAGCACTACGTCGCCAGCCTGACGGGGTCGGTCAAGGGATAGCATCCGCGTGTGAGAGAGCGATGGCAGAGGTCCATATCCAGAGCCTGAACAAGAAGTTCGACGAGGTCCACGCCGTCAAGGACGTGAATCTCGGCATCCGCGACAAGGAATTCGTCGTCCTCGTCGGTCCCTCAGGGTGCGGCAAGACGACAACGTTGCGGATGGTGGCCGGGCTCGAATCGATTACATCGGGACGGATTCTGATCGACGACAAGGTCATCAACGATTTGCCGCCGATGGATCGCGACATCGCGATGGTGTTCCAGAATTACGCGCTCTATCCGCATATGAGCGTCTACGACAACATGGCCTTTGGCCTCAAAATGCGGAAATTCTCCCGCGCCGACATCGGCAGGCGCGTGCAGGAGGCCGCCGAGATCCTCGGCATCCAGCAGCTGCTCAGCCGCAAGCCACGGCAGCTCTCCGGCGGCCAGCGTCAGCGCGTGGCGCTCGGGCGCGCGATCGTGCGGCACCCGCAGGTGTTCCTGTTCGACGAGCCCCTATCGAACCTCGACGCCAAATTGCGCGTGCAGATGCGGGTCGAGCTCAAAAAATTGCACGACCGGCTAGGCACCACGGCGATTTACGTGACGCACGACCAGGTCGAGGCAATGACCTTGGGCGACCGCGTCGTCGTCATGAAGGACGGCCTCGTGCAGCAGGTCGGCGAGCCGCTCGAGCTCTACAACGAGCCTGCCAACCTCTTCGTCGCCGGGTTCCTCGGTTCTCCGGCGATGAACTTTGCGACAGTCAGGGTCAGCGGTACCGACGGCGCGCTGTGGGTCGATAACGAGGGACTGCGGATCAAGCCCCCGGCCGAGGCGGCCGGCCGGCTCGGCCATTATGTCGGTCAGGAGGTCACACTCGGGATCCGGCCGGAGGATCTGCACATTGCCTCAGCGGCCGACCCGGCCGAGCTCGGTTTCGACGCCGCGGTCGAGGTCGTCGAAAAGCTCGGCTCCGAGATCCTCCTCGATGTGGCGGTCGGTCAACACACAATGGTAGCCTCGGTCGACCCGAGCATCCGCGTCAACGTGCACGACCGGCTCCGCCTGGCGCTGAACCCGGAACGCCTGCACTTTTTCAATACACATTCCGAAGCAGTGATCTGACCGACGGGAGAGCGGATATGGAGCGCATCAACCGGCGCAGGCTACTGAAACTTTCCGGCGCCGGCGCTGGCGCGCTTGCGGTGCGTACTGGTGGGATTGCGGCAATCCTGGCCTCGGGAAGGGCGCCCGCTTTTGCCCAGGGCACCACACTGCATTGGGTCAAAGGCTCCGACTATGTGCCGGTGTCGGATCAGATCATCCGAACCAAGATCAACGAGCAGGCCCAGAAAGACCTCGGCATCAAGATAAACCTCGAGGGGGTCGACGGATTGACGATCCAGGCACGGGTCACCTCCGCCGTCCAGTCCGGCTCGGGTCCGGACATCATCCAGGCGATCAACAATTGGGCACAGCTCTATGCCGCGAGCGTCGCCGATGTCAGCGATGTGGCCGAGGAGATCGGCAAGGCGCAGGGCGGCTATTACGAAACCTCGCGGGCGATCGCCTATGACGGCAGCAAATGGCTCGCCGTGCCGTACACGATCGTCGGATTGCAGATCGTCAACCGGACTTCATGGTGGAAGGAAATCGGCTACGACGCCGAGAAATATCCGCAGACCTGGGAGGAATGGCGCGAGGCCGGCAAGAAGCTCAAGGCCAAGGGCCATCCGCTCGGCCAGACGCTCGGCCATGCCTTTGGCGACGCCAACGCCTTCTGGTATCCCTATCTGTGGTCGTGGGGCGGCAAGGAGGTCGAGGCGGACGGCAAGACCGTAGTGCTCGGCAGCAAGGAGACGATCGAGTCGGTCAAATTCGCTGTCGGCTTCTGGAAGGACGCCTGCGACGAGGGCGCGTTCGCCTGGGATGATTCCGGCAATAACCGCGCCTTCCTCGCCGGCACGATCAGCGCCACCAGCAATGGCGCCTCGATCTATCTCGAAGCCAAGAAAAAGCCTGACACCTACCTGACCGACGATAGCAAGCCGCTCAAGGACGATTGCTTCCATACGCCGCTGCCCAAGGGGCCGGCCGGCCAGAGTAGCTGGCATGTTCCGCTTGCCGACATGGTCATGGGCTATTCGAAGAACCAGCAAGCGGCGAAGGACTTGCTGCGGTGGTTTCACTCCGAGAAAATCTACGATCAGTGGTTCACCACGCAGCAGGGCTTTTCGGTCGGCCCGACGAAAATGTGGGAGAACCACAAACTGTGGAAGGACGACCCGGTCATGGCGCCGTTCCGCACCGCGGCGGAAAGCGGGCGCTTTGCCGGCTATGCCGGGCCGGCCAACCGCAAGGCCGCCGAGGTCATTTCCAAATACATCCTGATCGATATGTACGCGAAGGCGGTGCAGGGCATAGCAGCGGAAGACGCGGTCAAATGGGCGCATGGAGAGCTGGTCAAAATCTACGCCTGATTCACCAGATCGAGGTTCGTGCCGATCACCTTTGGGCAGCATGGACCTGATCGTCCGCAATGTCCGTCTGGCGGATCGGCCATCGGCAGAGCCGGTCGACATCGGTGTCACCGGCGGCAAGATCGTCGCAATCGAACGCGGATTGGCCGATGCCGCCGAAGCCTATGATGCAGGCGGGCGCCTCGCCTGTGCCGGTTTGATCGAGACGCACATCCATCTCGACAAATCCCGCGTCATCGACCGCTGTCCGGCTGAAACCGGACGCGACATCAGCCCTATGAGACAGGTTGCGGCAATTAAGCCTGGCTTTACGGTCGAGGACGTGCGCCTCAGAGCCGAGCACACGCTCGTCGAGTGCATCCTGAACGGCACGACGCGCATGCGCACCCAGCTGGAGGTCGATCCCGCGATCGGCATGCGCGGGTTCGAGGGGGTGCAGTCACTGATCGCCGATTATAAGTGGGCGATCGACATCGAGATCTGCGTCTTCCCGCAGGACGGGCTGACCAATTATCCGGGAACTTACGAGCTATTGGTCGAGGGGCTCGAACGCGGCGCGCGGGTAATCGGCGGCGCTCCGCGCTACGACACCGACCCTGCCAGCCAGATACACCGGATCTTCGCGCTCGCCCGCGACTACGATGTCGACATCGACATCCATCTCGATGTCGGCAATACGCCCGAGGCGATGAACATCGGTCTCGTCTGCGAGCTGACCGAACAATACCGGCGTGGCGGACGGGTCGCGGTTGGCCACATGGCCAAACTGTCGACGATGCCGTCGCACCAGGTCGCAATCCTGGCGCGCCGTCTTGCCAATGTCGGCGTTGCCGTCACCGTCTTGCCAGCGACCGATCTCTACCTGATGGGGCGCGATCAGGACCACAATGTCCGCCGCGGCGTCGCCGACGCCAATTTTCTCGTCGAGCACGGCGTCAACTGCGCGCTGTCGACCAACAACGTGCTCAATCCAGCGACACCTTATGGCGACTGCTCGTTGATCCGAATGGCAAACCTCTACGCTAATGTTTTGCAGATCGCTGGTCCGGTGCAGCTGCGCGAATGCTTCGCGATGCTGACCGAGCGCTCGGCCCGGCTGCTCAATCTGACGGACTATGGGCTTGCCGTCGGCAACCCGGCCGACATCGTTGTAGTTGACGCCACCACGGCCGAGCAAACGATTGCCGAAATCCGCCAACCGCTTGCGGTCTATAAGCGCGGGCGGCGGACGGTCGTCCGGCACCTGCCGGAGCTCGTTCGGCCGCAATGAGCGATCCGGCAGCGCCGCTTGCTACGGCTAGTCGGCGAGTGCCGGCGATAGAGTCTCGGGCAGCGGCTTTCCGTTGGTCTCCGGCAAGAGCGGCGCCGCGACCACACCGAGGATGAAGAATGAGCCAACGATCGTCGCCGCCGGCCCATAGCCGCCGAGCCCGACGATCAAGGTGCCGGCGATCAGTGGACCGACGCAGGAGATCCAGCGCGGCGCGTTGAAGCAGAAGGCGACGCGGTGCCGTGCATCCGCGTCGGGAACAGTTCGGGCAGCCAGACTGGCGCCCAGGCCCAGATCCCGCCCGTGAAGAAGCCGAAGACTGTGACCGCGGCGAGCAGTACTGCCATCGACTGAGCCCACATATAGACGACCGGCGTCAAAATCAGACACATCGCATACCAGATCATCGCGGTCGGCTTGCGGCCGATCCAATCAGCGCAGAAGCCGAGGCTGATGAAGCCGAATATCGCAACCCCGGTGCCGAGCAGCCCGGCCACCGCGGAATAATAGGGCGCCGACAAGCCGCCCTTGGCGGCGAACGTGCCGACATAGGTCGGAACAAAGGTGGCGACGCCCCAGAACCCGAAGGTCACCGACAGCATCATCAGAAACGCGGGGACGAGCCGCCGGCGGACGCTGCGGTCGAGAAACATGTCGGCGACCGTGAAAAGCGCCAGCGCGGCGTGTTCAGCCTCGAGCGTCGCGCCGCTCCGCCGTTGCGCCCGCGCGGCGCGCCGTTGCTCGCTTGCCCTTTCCCAGCGCGTCGATTCCGGCATGCTGCGGCGGATCCACAACACAAGCAGGGCCGGCAAGACGCCGATCAGATACATCCACCGCCAGGCGCTGGGTCCCAACCCGCCGATCAGCAGCCAGACGCCCGAGGCGAGAAAGCTGCCGATCCCGGCACCGCTCAGTAGCAGCCCGCCACCCTTGCCGCGGGCATGGTCGGGCCACAATTCGGAGACGAGCGATGCTCCGGTCACCCATTTCGAGCCGATCCCCACGCCGCCGAGAAAGCGCAAGATCGCGAATGATTGCCAGTTCCAGGCGACGGCGCTGAGAGCCGTCGTCAGCGAGTATGCGAGGATCGCCAACATCATCGTCCGCTTGCGCCCGATATAGTCGGCGATGATGCCACCGATGACTGCGCCGGTGGCCCAACCGAATATCGTGGTGGCCAGAACGTATCCGGCATAGCGGGGGATCTCCGCGTATTGCGCCGCTTCGAGCAGTTGGTGCAGGGCGAAGCCGACCGTCAAGAACAGCGCATAGATCTCGAAACCGTTGAACAACCAGCCGAGGTTCGAGGCGCGCAGCACCCTCTACTGCTCGCGGTTGAGCGACCGATACCAGGGTGACGAGCCGATAGCGGCGTTGGCGTTCATGCCCGAGCCCTTCCTGTTCTGCGTTCTACCCCGTCCGTTTTGCGCGGAAGGGCGTATTCGCTACCGTCGGGAGCATACGCCGGCCTCGCGGCTCTACAATACTGCATAGGAACGCGAGGGATCCCCGCCTAGGCTGCAGTAATCCCGGAGCCGGTTCGGCCCGAATGCCGGTGGGGAGCGGTGATGTCCGCGGTCGGCCGCTCGCGGTCAGGGTTCGAGAATGATGTCGACTCGGCGTTCGGTAACCGTTGGGTCATTCGAGCCCGTCTGACCGATCGGCTCCTGCTGGATCATCGTACGGGCGATCCCATCCGCCTCCAGTTGATCGGTGACGATCGAACTGCGCGTTTGGGCAAGGTATTTGTTCGTTTCAGCGGTCCCGGTAGCGCTTGCCCGGGCCTGGACGACGACTCGATGTGCGCCCGTTTCGCGGGCGCGCTTTGCCGCATCGGCGATGATGGTCTTCGCTTCGTCGGAGAGGAAAGCACTGAATTCGTCGAAATAGACAAGAAAGCGAGCCCCACCCTGATTGGCGGCGCTCGGCGCCGTCTGAGAGCCCGCGCCGGTGGAGGCAGCGAGTGCCATCAGGATCATCGTCAGACGCCAATATCTCCAAAATGCACAAGACATCGCGTTGCTCCATTGTGATTGCACGGTCGCGACCGAAAGCCGACGGGCCGCAAGCGGATACGACATCATCTCTTGTTGTGGTATTGGTCTGGCTGCTCAGTGACGTCGCGCTGCTACTTCATCGAGCGGTGTCATCTCCTCGGCCATCCACGATTGCAGCAGCGTGTATCCGACTGCAAGCACGACCGGACCGAGGAAGATGCCGACCAACCCAAAGGCGATGAGGCCACCGATGACCCCGGCTAGGAGCAGAACCAGCGGCAGATGAGCCCCTTTCCTGATCAGTAGCGGCCGCAATATGCTGTCCAGACTGCCGACAACGATGGTCCACACCAGTAGAAAGGTGCCCCAGCCCGACTCGCCCCTCCAATACAGCCAGATCACCACCGGCACCAGCACCGGCAACGCCCCGAATTGGGCGATGCACAGCATGAACATCACGGCCGTCAGCACGGCGGCGAGCGGCACACCGGCGAGCGCGATCCCGATGCCGCCCAGGACCGACTGTGCGACGGCCGTCACCACTACGCCTAGGGCGACGCTGCGGATCGCTTGGCCGGCCAGCAAAACCGACTGCTCGCCGCGCTCGCCCGCGAGACGGTATCCGAAACGCTGAGCGGCGGCGGCGGCGCGTTCACCGGTCAAGTACATTATGCCGGCGATGACGACGGTCAGCAGAAACTGCACAAAGACGATCCCCAAGCCACCCAGCGCGGCGACGAACCAGCTCGCCGCGTCGCCGGCATAGGGCGCCGCCCTCGCTACCAGCGGCTCGACGCCGCTGGCGGCGACGCTTTCCCAGAATTGCGCGGCGCGGTCGCCAAACAGCGGAACGCCAGCAAGCCACTCTGGGGGCCGCGGCAGCTTGAAAGACTTGAGTGACGTCCCCCACTCGACAATGCGGTCGAAGTTGTCAATGATCGTCGTGATTGCGAGCCAAAAGGGCACAACGAAAACGAGCAGCAGGGCGAGTGTCATGATTGCGACGGCAAGCCCTCGCCGGTTCCATAATCGCTGCTGCACCCGGAGCATCCCGGGCCAAGTGGCCACGACGAGCGTCGTGGCCCAGATAACCGCCGGCAGAAAAGGCCGTAATATCCAGAAGCAAGCGGCGATCAGTCCTGCGACGAATAAAACGGCGAGAGTCGTACGGGTAAGATCGGACTGTCCTTCCATTCCGCTTAGTTGCCCGGGCGCAGTCTCCGCCCCGCTATCTCACGAGCGAACCATCAGTTGAAGACGGTGTCCATCAGGGTCGCGAAAATAAATACAGCGGTCTTCCCCTGGGCGACCGGTGACTGCGACCCCCTGCCTCTCCAGTTCGACCTTAAGGGTTTCGTACGTCCCCATCGCCACGTTCAGGGCCAGATGGTTGAGATCGTTGCCCGCCGTCAGCGGCGCATCACCGGCCTTCTCGAAGAGCGCCACGCCCTGCCGGCCGGCGTGCAGAAACACTTGGCCGTCGTCCTCTCGGTACGCAGTCATACCAAGGATCTCGGTGTAAAACTTCTTCGAGCGTTGCACGTCGTTGACATGCAGGACGACATGGTCGACTCCGGTTGCCTGGATCATCGCTTCCTCCTCCTCTCCTTGTTAGCGCGCGCTGATAAAAGGCTAGTGCCCTGCGATCGCTGAAGCCGGCCGATCCCGGCGAGCGGTATTTCGTCGACGATGCGCGGGTTTCCCGGTCTCCAGGTAACGGTGACGGACCGCGGCACCCTGTCGCGCGGCGTGAAACCGCGACGGCTGGGACAAAAGCAACCGACATGGAACAAGGCGGCGACGTGCATGTTGCGCCGAAACGAAACATCGAGGACGACATCGAGACCAAGGACATCGAGCATGGCGCTGGTGTGCTGTTGATCATCGAGGCGCCCAACACCGCGCGATCCAGGCTCGATCAGATAGGCCGCAAAGTCGACCCTAAGGCCGCCGAGAAGGCGCAGAAGGCGGAGGCCGCGGCGGCGGGGGAGCGCGAGAATGCGACGCGATTCAGCGTGGTGGTGCAGGCTTTCGACGATCTGCATCTCTCCACCCTAGCAAAGGCTGGCGAGAATAGTCGAATCGTTCGTCAGATCTATGGGAAGGTGCCGCAGGAACGCCCCATCAAGGACCACGCCGACCGACGTCCTCGCCTTCATCAAGCCGGTCGTCACCGCGGGCAAGCGGTACCAAAACGCCGCTGCAGGACCGCAAGCGCATCACTGCAGCATTCCTGTCTGGCGCCGTCAAGGTCATGTGCAACTGCATGATCTTCACCGAGGGATTCGACGAGCTCTCCGCGTCCTGCCTCATCTTGGCGCGGCCGACGAAGCTATTGACGATGTACCGCCAAATGGCCGGCCGGGTGCTGCGGCCCATCCCGGCGAGGTCGACGCCCGCATCATCGATCACAGCGGCGCCGACCTCCGACGAGAAGGCAGTGAACAAGTCGGCTGAAGCGCACACCGTCGTCCATACGCGAGCTCGCGACTTGCCCAAGGTGCAGGCGGTCCGGATGGAAGGTCAAGGTTGCAACGCCGGCGGATCGAAGCCGGAAACCAAGCCGCGTCACCTGGAAGTCGTCGACGGGTGGGTTGGGCCAGGTTAACTGCGACCGAAGCGTTCACGATTTACTGCTCGACGAGCAGGCCCCTTACCGACCCTGAGTTTCTTGGGACGACCGGGCTGATTCATTCCGCTCATTAAGCGCAACACATCCGGCTGGTGGTTGCGGCTCGTCGAGGTGTGTCATCCGCCGCTCCGGCCAAATCCGCCGAGGGACCGCGGTCGCGATCATTCAATCTCAGCCTTGTACCGATCTGACAGTCTCCAGCCGCAAACGGGAAGTCTAGCCTCTGGCTTTCCGATGTCTTGGCGGGTCAGGAACCCAAGATGCCGGAGTTGCTCCAATCGATAGTATATATCGGTCTGAATGTCCTTCAAATACTTCTGCAGATTCTGCTGCAAAACGTACAGGTGATTACCACGATTATGAGTAATGTCATCGAGGTGGCTCCTTTGCCCAGCACC
>Ga0306926_10004824_pt1 | contig 14230 bp, 9 predicted proteins | sample flu12Cox44000178_FD_203759 | JGI IMG/M metagenome (GOLD analysis project Ga0306926, IMG submission 203759) | Lab enrichment of tropical soil microbial communities from Luquillo Experimental Forest, Puerto Rico - flux8day.12C.oxic.44.000.178 (v2)... | ecosystem: Environmental > Terrestrial > Soil...
GCTCACTCGCTCCACCAGTCGTCTCATCTCCGCCGCCGGCAGTCTCAAGTTGGGCGGCTTCCTGGCGGCCCCCGCCTTCTTCGTGCCCGCGATCGGCCGGGCGTGGACCGGCTCTTCAACCCTTCGCAAGAAGGCTCGGGCGCGCTTTGGCCGGTCAAGCCATTTAAGGGCGCCTCACGAAATAAACTCGCCGAGATGGCGTACAGAGGGCGGCTCAGTCCCTGCGAGTGACGCTGGAGGTCGCCCGGCCGAGGCTTGCTTGTCGGCCATGCTTGTAAGGGTGAGCTCATCGTCGCCTCCACGTGTTCATCGAGCCTTCATGGACTCCTTCTGATTACGCTGCTTCGTTAAGCCCTGGTGGAGTATACTTTTTCCGGAGAACTCAAAATGCGACCATTCTTCCAGGTTGTTGGTGTGGCAATCGCGGCGTTCGTGTTCACATCCGCGGCTCAACCGGTCGGTCCGTACAAGGTGATCAAAGCGGCGAGGGTCGGCGGAGAAGGAGGCTGGGACTACATCTATGCCGATGCCGCCGCACGCCGCTTGTACATTCCGCGCCGGGGATCGCCCGCCGCGCCGGACGTTCAGACAAGGTTGACGATCTTCAATCTCGACACACTCGGGCTGGTCGGGGAAATTGCCGGTGTCGGAGGCAATGGTACCGCAGTAGACCCGAAATCGGGTCACGGCTACACCAGCAGCCGGCCGATCTCGATGTTTGACACGAAGACAATGAAGCTCATCAAGACGATTGATGTAGGTGAGGCAACGCGGCCGGACGGTATCTACTTCGACCCGTTCAACGAACGGGTCTACGTCTTCAGTCACCCGACCAAGGATGCGACGGTGATCGACGCCAAACAGGGCACCGTGCTCGGCACTATCGATCTGGGGGGCGTGCCGGAACAGGGCGTGGGCGATGGCAAGGGCATGCTCTACGTCGTCATGCAGGATGCGCAGGGTAGTGTCACGGCCGTCGACGTCAAGACCATGAAGGCGATCGCGCACTATCCGCTCGGAGACCAGGGCAGATGCAATGGGCTGGCGCTGGACTCTAAGAATCATGTGCTCTTTGCGGCGTGTGCGAATTCGGGGAATCCTCCGGTCCAGCCAGCAAAGCCCATGATGGTCATCCTGAGCGCGGAAGACGGCAAGATCGTCACGAGCCTGCCGCTCGCCGGCGGTTCGGATGGCGCCGTGTTCAACCCCTCAACGATGGAAGCCTTCAGCACGCATGGCAACGGCACGTTGACGGTCATCAAGGAGAAGAGTCCAACGAATTTCGAAGTCGAGCAGAATCTTGAGACAATGAATGGCGCCCGAACCATCACCTTCGATAGCAAGACCAATCACATCCTGACCATGAGCCAAGAGCGTGGACCGGCGCCGCCCCCACCGCCTGGCGGCGGCCGCGGACCTCAAGGCACACCCGTACCAGGTTCGTTTACAGTTCTGATGATCGGCAAATAAGGGCGAACAAATTCTCGAGGAATTCCCGGGTTAATGAGGACTTCCAGGACCATTCAAGGTTATTGTGGCAATCCTTTCGAATCGCTCTGGGCTGCCTCGCCAGCCACCGGCTGATGGTTCCGACAAATTCATTCGACCGGATCAGCGTATCGCTAGAATGAGCAGCACGATCCTCACCCATTGCGGAGGGCTGAGTGGAACTCGGGTTCCGCATTCCAAGTCTCCTTCGGGGGATCAGTCCGGCCGGCCCAAGAAATCAGATGGTGATAGGACCAGACCCGGCGCCCGGAGAATTAGCTCTGCGCGGACGCAGCCGCCAAAGTTTCGCCCTCACGCCTTTGAGCTTCCGCTGGACGGCTGCTACATGGTCTCGTGTCCCGCGAGTCGATAGTGGGGGGGGGCACCATCATTGTTACCATCACGGCTCTGCCAACGTGCGTGCGCAGCCACTGGATGAATTGGGCATCCGCACAAGCCGCAAACTATAGCGCCCGCAACGTCTTCAACTCTTGCGCCGAGACTGGCTGCCGATAGTCGGGCGTTTTGCGGCGCGCGATATACTGGTATCAGCCTCCTGGAGTCGCATTCAACCAGTCAGGGGGTTCCTGCCGACTTCAGGTTGGCGGGGCCGCCGAGAGCTACGGAACTTCCTTGGCGGCCCAAAGACCGCAAACGTATTGAATCTCTCATCCGGGGGGCATCCTGAGGCCGACAACGGTTGGCGCGCGCTGAGAAAATCGCTTACCCCTACTAGGAGAAACTTCTGCACTTCCTGGCGGCCTAATTCAATTTTGAAGAAGACATTTGGCGCGGATACCCGTAGTTGCTCGAGATTCCGGTGAAGGTGAACGCTCGTAGCGGAGAGAAGCCGAACCGCATTCCGGGATGATCCCGCACACCATCGGAAACATCTGAGTTTCGAAGTCAAGCTGAAAAGGCTTCTGGTTTCGAGAAGCCGGCGACAGCCCAGCAGAACGCTTAGCAGAACGACTGTAAGGAACCGGTCTGCCCTGTCCCTACGTCCCCAAACGCAAAGAACCGCGAGAGCAAACGGGGGCGAGCGCATACACCACTAGAGAGGAGAGCGCGGATCTTTGTTTTCAGGGGCGAACAATCTTTTCCGCTTCTCTTCAATGACATCAATACGCTCGCGCCAAGCCAACAAAGGCAGCCATCATAGCGGCGCAAGCTAGCATTTCCAGGGGCAATCGAAAAATACTTCGATGCGTCCACTTCCTGGCCGCTATCTCCGTGGTGGAACCGGGGTCCGCCCGTTCGAATGCGAGGGCTTTGGGAATGAAGTCGAAGGCCGACCAGATGCGCACAACGGCGTGACTAATCAGGGCCACCCACAACCACGACCGAATGGCGGGAGCCGACCACGCTGCAACGAGGGCGGAGATCACGCAAAGCTCGAAAAGCGTGTGAATCGGTATCCAGAATCGCCTGCGCGAGATCCCGCCTCGCTCCGGCTGAATGAGATCCAGACGTTTGGGCCAGAAGGGATCGACAACCAGAAATTCGTAGAGACCGCCTCCGACCAACATGAGCGCAAGGCAGGCAGCAGCGGTCGTGAGGGTGAACGAAAGAGGCATTAGAAGGCAACCTCCAATGGGCGAAGATAAGGTAATTTGTGAACGACGACCTCGAGTCCCATCGGAGTCTTCGTGATCTCACATCTCCCGAACCGTGAGTCGGTAGCCATCTTCTGGAAGTCGTCAATCGTATGAGCGCGACGAGTAAGCAACTGGAGCGTCAGCTTCGTGAAAACCGAATCCAACCATCCAAGCCCCAACTGGTCGACATATGAGCCGATTACCTTGCGCGGCGCATCTCTTCGGAGGTCGATGATGATTGCTCGACCGCCGGGCTTAAGAACACGAAACATTTCGTTGATCGCTTCGAGTGGCTGCGTGAAATTCTTGAATGCGGCACGGCAAACGACGAAATCAAAGGCGTTGTCTTCAAAGGGCATTGCGGACGCATTGCCACGGCGAAAATCGACGCAAACGGATTCGCCCGCAGCATTTTTCCTGGCGATCTCGACGAAGGATTTGCTGATGTCGAGGCCGGTGACTTCGTACTGGCCTCGCTTGGCGAGCTCAATCGAGAGGTAACCGGGTCCCGGAGCAACCTCGAGAATGCGGCTGCCCGGCGAAATCTCCTTAGAGAGCCGCGCGGCAAGGCTTCGGAACTCCGCGAGGTCTCTCTGGGTGTTCCTCGCGTACTAGGAGGCGATAGCGCCTTCCATCCCGATTCCCTTGTATCGTTTGCTTTGCCCGTTGCGCCTTTTGCGCGGAAGACTTGCCCCATTCCTCGCGGAAACCGCAGCCGTCTTTTCGTATCCGCGCTGCTAGATCTTGCACAAAGTCACGCTCCATCTCTAGACCTGCCGCGCGATATTCGCTTTCGATGGTGAACAGCGGCGCGAGCTTCATTGCCTTGGCCTCGCGAAGCCCGGCATTGACCTTTTCAATTTCCTGGTTAAGAAGATCGATGCGTAGGTCGAGAAGCCCGGCAGCTTCTTCCGGCGGCAGGGCCGGGAGAAGCGAAAGACCCGCCTCAAATTGCGGAAACTCCTTTACCGGCGTGCGCAAGATTTCGCGCATCCATTCCCGCATCTCCGCCGCCCCGGCGGGCGTCAGTTCATAGATGGTGCGCTCTGGCCGGTTTCCATCCCGCCTCGTCTCCCTGGGGCGTATAAGGCCTCCGCTCATCAATCGTTCGATTACCGTGTAAAGCGACCCGTAACGCAGCTTGATGCTCTCCTCTTTGTGCCTTTCTCGAAGAGTTGCAGCCATTTCGTAAGGATGCATGGGCCGCTCAAACAAGAACACCAAGACGGCGAGCGCGAGAGGATTGGAGAATTGCCGCGGCATGTCCGATTATCCTCGACCGAATATCCGGCTACGAGTATACGCCCGCGGCGATTTGCGTGTCAAGCCTGGATTTGTGCCCGATGCGATCTGCAATCGAGCAGCCCGCCACAATCCAGAGGCTCCAACCCGTACCAGTGAGGGGCCCCGCCGATCGGCAAGGCGGTGTCAGCGAATTGTAATAGAGTAGTCGAACGCCGGATTCGGGCCGAATGGCATTCTACGCAATGAGGTCGTGCAGCACATTTCCGGCCACGTCCGTCAGCCGGAAATCACGGCCGCTATAGCGGTAAGTCAGCTTGGTGTGATCGATACCCAGCAAATACAGAATCGTGGCATGGATGTCGTGCACGTGGACCGGCTTGTCGATGGTCTTAAAGCCAAAGTCGTCGGTCGCGCCGTAGATCGTTCCCCCTTTTACACTGCCGCCCGCCAGCCACATGGTGAACCCGAACGGATTGTGATCGCGCCCGCGCTTGGCCTGATTGGCCATCCCGCCGACTTCGCGAACCGGCGTGCGGCCGAACTCGGACCCGCAGACCACCAGCGTGTCATTCCAAAGACCGCGCGCCTTCAGGTCTTTAATCACTGCGGCAAACGCCTGGTCGGAGTTTCTGGCGTTCACCTTGTGCGCAAAGATATCGGCGTGCGCGTCCCAAGGATCGCCCTTGGAATAGTAAAGCTGGACCATACGCACGCCCTTTTCAATCAGGCGCACCGCCATCAGTGCGCCGCGAGCGACATCGCCTGACCCATACATATCCAGCGTCGCCTGCGACTCCTTGCGAATGTCGAAAACCTCCGGCGCCTCGGTCTGCATGCGGTAGGCTGTTTCCATCGAACTGATGACCGCTTCTACCTGGGGATCGCTACCGGCATCCTGCGCCCGGATTTTCTCCAGCTTGTTCAGCAAATCGAGTTCGCGACGCTGCTCGGATTGCGCGAATTTGGGGTTATTAACGAAGTTCAAAATCTTCTTGGGGTCGAAGGTCTTCTCGATGACAACCTTCTTCGGCATCTCCTTGCCATCTTTGTCCTTCTCGACTGGAATGTCCGACGGCATATCCATCGGCGAGGTATCCATCCCGTCCGGTCCCTTGATGACGCGCTTGTTCGAAATGTAGGTGCCCTGATTGATGGCCGGGAGGAAGCCATTGCTCCACAGCGGTGGCCCAACGGTAGTGGGGATATCCGGACATAGCACGACGAAACCAGGGAGGTTCTTGTTCTCGGTGCCGAGCCCATAGGTCAGCCACGCACCCATGGATGGCCGCCCAGCTTGGTTGGCGCCCGTGTTCAGCATCAGACAGGACGGCTCATGGTTGGGAATCTCAGTGTAAACAGAACGCACCCAGCAGATATCGTCCGCCACTTCACCCAAGTGAGGCCAAAGTTCGCTGATATCCATCCCGCATTGCCCGTACTTCTTAAACGCGAACGGCGATTTCATCAGTTCGCCGGTCTTTCGCTCGGTGGCTATAGAACCGCCCGGCATCGGCTGGCCATCGAACTTGGCGAGCATGGGCTTGGGGTCAAACGCGTCGATGGTCGAGAGTCCGCCATTCATGAAGAGGAAAATCACGCGTTTCACGCGCTGCGGATAATCGAGTTTCGCGACGCCTAAGCCGGTCTCGCCGGAGTCCGCTCCAGCCTTCAAAAGCGATTCCCCGAGCATTCCGGCAAACGCCATCATGCCGAAGCCGTTGCCGACTCTACGCAGGGCTTCTCTTCGGGTGAGGGGATTCGGTAACTTGTGACTAGACATATGGATAGCCCCGTCAGTTGATAAAGATAAATTCGGTAGAGCTGAGCAGTAACTTCGCGTAGCGGCCCCACACGGTCGGTTGGTACTTGATCTCAGCCGGTCTCGCAGGGCCGCCGCGGCTCGCGCCGGGCATACCCGCCATCATCCCCATGCCCATCTCGGCGTTCGAATTGGCCGGCGTTTCGGCGCCTTCCTGGGCGATCACATCGGCGGCGGTATCAGGCTCCGATTCCGCAATGCTGGTTCTCGCAGTGGCAGGCTTTGCGCCGGCCACGGAGGCCAATGCGCCTTCCCCAGCCGGCTTTGGTTCGGCGTCTTCCGTTTCCCCCGCTTTCCCGTTTTCCTTGTCTTTTTCGGCTTCCTTCGGCCTCTGTTTGTTCTTACTTTCCTCGTATTCTTTCAGCGGCTCTGTCCGGAGGTACTCAAGCCCAGCCTGAACTTCGGTTTCCTTGGGCTCTCTGCCGTAGACCAGGCTATAGAGCTTGCGGATGCGAGCGCGATTATCGGCCTCCGCCGAGGCCCGCTTGTATAGTGCCTCGGCTTCTAGTTGCATAAAGTCGCTGTTCATCAGAAACAGCCGTTGGAGGGGAACGGTGGTTGTAAACCGTTTTTCGGCGCTGATATTCGGCGGAGGAAAATCGAAGAGTTGCAGATAGGCATCCAGCTTGTAACGGCTGACGTGGCCATAAACGGTGCGCCTGTGAAAATCGGGGGTCAGTTCCTTGGAAGGTCCACCCAAGGAGTCATCGAGGTCGCCTGCGACTTCGAGAATCGAGTCCCGAACCTGCTCGGCGTCCATCCGTTTGCGGTTAGCGCGCCAATAGAGCCGGTTGCCCGAATCTTTCTCTGACGCTTCCTTGTTGTCTGCGGTGGAAAGTTGGTAAACGGCGCTCAGCATGATCTCGCGCTGCAGTTTCTTGATCGACATGCCGTTTTTCAGGAACTCGCTGGCGAGATATTCGAGCAACTCGGGATCGGTCGGCCGTTCGCCGCCGAAGCCGAGGTTACTCGGCGTATCCACAATACCCGTTCCAAAGTCCGCCTTCCAGATGCGGTTTACGATGACCCGCATCGCGATAGGTTGTTTCACGATCAAATCCGCCAGTTCCAAACGGCCGCTGCCCTGATTGAGAGGCGCGGGATCGCCCTCTGAGAAGATGCTTAGAAAGTGACGCGGAACCTCGGCGCCGAGAGTCTCCGGGTTTCCCCGAAGGGCGAGCTGGATGTTCACCGGGCTCTCGGAGTCCTTCACGCCGTGAACGAAGGGATAGTAGGGGTCGATTTTCTTCTTCAGCGCTTCAAGATCGTCATGAAGCGATTTCAACCGTGCCTGCGCTTCCGGCCCAATCCGGCTTTCCAGACCCCAGCCGCGGAACATCAACACGCCGGGAGTGATCTTCCGGGCGTCCATCTCGACCATGTCGTTGGGGTCTTCATTATCCTTGAGTTCGCGGACAAAAATCTCCGTCCAGAAGGCGGTCTGATCTTCCGGCAGGCTCTTCAGGCGCAACAACGCGCCCGGATTGAAATCTTTGTTGGAAACGAAGTTACTGGGTTTGTCGGTCCTCTTCTTAGGCTTTGTCCCATCGACGTCCTTGTCGCTAATGACACGATTCTCCTCGTCAATGGCGTCATTGGCGACAGTGACGTCCACGATCTCCTGCTGAAACCTGGCGGCAAGCTTCGCCGCTTCCTGCGGTGTTCCTCCGCCGTTTTTCATCAGGGCCTGCCATTCCTCTTTGTTGTGGTACCTGACGGTGGGCTTCGCCATGTATTTAATCCAGCGGTCGAGCAGTTCGTAGTCGAGCCGGCGGTCGTTCACCACCAGGGCCATATCTTTCTTATGCTTGCCGGTCACTTCCCATACGCCCATCAGGTAATTCGACGCCTGTAGCGAGAGGGCACGCGCCAATCCGCTGGTCAAACTCTTTTGCAGCTCCTCGAACGCTTTCTGTTTCTCGTCGATTTCGTCTTCGATCTTCTTGACCTGATCCACGACTTTCTTGGGTGCCTGCGGATACTCTTCGTAGATAGTGTTGAAGAAGACGCCGGCGAGGCCATAGTAATCCGTCTGCGGAATCGGATCATACTTATGGTCATGACAGCGGGCGCATTGCACCGTCAAGCCGAGGAAGCCGCGTGTTACAGCGTCCACACGATCATGGCGCTCATCGGCCCGCGTCACTTCATTGGAACCGTTGTCGTAATACCATGGTCCGAGGCCAATAAACCCCGTTGCGGGTAGCATCTTGTGGCGAACTGCCGGGTCCATCAGATCACCCGCCAACTGTGCCTTCACAAACTGGTCGTACGGCAAGTCATCGTTAAACGCGCGAATCACCCAGTCCCGATAAGCCCAGGCGTTCGGGTACGGGCGATAGCCGCGAGGGTTCGGATTTAAGCTGCGATAGTCATCCTCTCCGTAGCGGGCAACGTCCAGCCAGAGGCGGCCCCAGCGTTCTCCGTAACGAGGCGAAGCCAGTAGCCGATCCACCACGTTCGCAAAGGCGTCGGGCGATTTGTCGTTCTCGAATCTAGCCTGGTCTTCGGGCGCGGGTGGCAACCCGGTCAGATTCAGATAGGCGCGCCGCAACAGGTCGTGCTTGTTCGCGGGACCTACAGGTTTCATCCCTTCTTTCTCCAGCCGCGCCAGCACGAAACGGTCGATGACCGTCTTGGACCACCGTGAATCTTTGACGGCGGGCTCCTCGGGGGTCTTCAGAGGCAGGAACGCCCAGAAATTGCGCCGCTCGGGCGAGATGAGGTACTTGCCGTCACTCCTCGACGGTGCTGCGGATGCGGTGCTCACCGGCCACGCCGCGCCGGCCTTGACCCAAGCTTCCAGGTCGGCAATCTCCGAGGCTTTGAGCTTGCCTCCGTAGGGCATCTTCAACGCAGGATCGGTCTGCCGGACCGCCTTGATCAACAGGCTGTTTTCGACGTCTCCTGGAACGATCGCCGGGCCCCGTTTTCCGCCTTTTTTCATTCCATCGAGGGCGTCGAGACGCAAGCCGCCCAGCTGTGAGTTCGTGTGGCAGCCGAAACAGTTGTTGGCGAGAATCGGTCGTATCCTGTTTTCGAAAAACTCAGGTGTGCCGGCATCCACCGTTTGTGCGGCGACCGGTTGAAAGGCGGCGGGCAGGAACCACCACAGAACAACGAGCTGTTTGAGACGCATAAGTCCGGTCCTCGAATTGTCGGAGTGCAAACAAAGTGCAGACGTTGCGAGGAGCAGGCCGGACTTGGGCCAGTTGTTGCCAAGCCCACGCGGCGAGGCTGGCGAAAATTGCTTCTTGGATCATATCACATCAGAGCTGCGCCGGATCGATCGACCAGATCGTGGCCCCCCCAATTGGGCTCCCGTATGCTCCAAACCCCGCCGCCAGACCCGAGCAGGGACGGTTACCCAGATTGATTGTGGGCGCTATTTTGTTGGTGTGGACGTGCGGCCATTGCGCCCCTTCGTCACGCAGACCGCGTCTTCGGTGAGCACCTGCCAATCCCTTGTTCCGCTGGCAGCGTTGAAGATCGCCAGCGGACGAATGGGACGGTTCACGCTTCACGCCTGGCGTGCCGACGCCAGGGCGGGGGATTCTTAGGCCTTTGGCGGGCTGTTGCCGGCCGGACTGGCGAGCATACATCGCGCGGACAGCGCGATACAGGCCACCCTGGAAAGCCTCATTGGCCCGCATCCTATTCCGGGAGAGTGGCCATGACCCGCTTGGGGTCGATGCGCCAGATCGTCCCAGCCTTGACGTTTGCGAGCCAGATCGCTCCGGGCGACACCGCCAGGGCGCCGCCGCCTTCGCCCTGGAACTGCTGCACAACGCTCTCGGACGTGATGTCGACTCGTGCGAGTGGGAAGCCCGCCTCCGTGACCCAAAGGAATCCCTCACCAAACGCAATCGCGCCATCGGCGTTGGGCACTCCAAGATCGATGGTCTTGGAAACCTTGTTCGTCTTAGGGTCGATGCGGTCGATTTTGCCATCCTTACGGCACAGCACCCAGATCGAGCCTCCCCCAGCCGCCAGCGACTCCGGTCGCTCCGAAACATTGATGGACTTATCAACTAAATTCGTCGCGGGATCGATGCGAAGAACCTTGTTCCCTGCCGGACACGCCAGCCATAGCGCCGTCTCTGCAAACGTGAGGCTGCGGCATCCCGCCGGCACTCGCAGTTCACCGACCACCAGGTTCTGATCCGGGTCGATCCGGGAGACCGTGGTTTTGTCGTCCGTCAGTAGCCAGATGCTGTCCGCGGTAGCCGCGATGACCCCGCGCACAGCCGCCACACCCGTTGCCAGCGTGTGCGTCACGTTGAATGCCTTCGCGTCGATACGGGCCAGTGACGAGCTGCTGCAAACCGGCACCCACAAACTGTCGAAGGCCGAGGCCATGCCCCCGCAGGCCTTCGCCAGGCCGGCGATGGGCTCTACCTTCTTGTTGACCTTCGGATCGATTCTGTCGATGGCGTCGGCTCCCGGTGCGAACGCCACACCGGAGAAAAAGAGCCACTCGGGTTTCGGTGGGGCTTCGAATTCAGCCTCGGCTTTCAGACTCGTGAAAGGGATCTGAACACCCGGCGTTTTTACCCCAACCTTCCCGGCCACCGCCAGCGTCTTCTTGTGCGCGGATTCGGGCGGCTTATCCGCCGCCGCAAGAGAGAGAAGAACGGTGAAGCTGATCAGGATACGCATCGTTGTACGCGCTTTGGCTAAATCGACTAGTTAAGAAGTTGCACGGCGAGGTGCGTCTCAAAACGCCAGCGTCACGTTGACCGGCGGAACATGCGGGCCTTCGAGCCCCCCGCACATGATAAGGCGCGCAGAGTAGCTCGGTGGTGGCACTATGCATCATGGCATAGGCGCGAGGCCCGCATCAACAGGCAATTGGCTCCAATCATAATTTCCCCGTAGGTCGTTAGAAGGTCCAGTCAGCCTCCGTCCCGTTGAGACGCGGATAGGAGGAGCGTTTTGAAACCGATCGCACGGAAATTGACGCTTATACTCGGCGATCACCCTCGCTTTCCGTACCAGCTGGGCGCAGGCGCCCGCTCCGAGCCCAACGGCGCCGGCCTGGAACGCGGAACCTTTCCATCGCCATCGATCACCGGTGGCCCCGGCTCCGCCGAGCTCCCGAAAGGGTCGGGTCTGCGCTTACAACACGGACCTCTCCATCCTGCGCGAAGTCGGCGCACGGGGATCCTTTTCGATGGCGACAACCTTTGTATCCCGGGCGTCTTTATGTACATGAGTTTCCAGCATTCGGCGCCATCATCCAGCGCCTTGTGGATCCTACGCAGGACGAGCTGGTGGCGCACATTCTCGGCTGGCACATCGAAGAATCAAGGAACCCCGTTGTCAGGTTATCCGATTGGAACAAACCCGCCCCGTTCGGTATGCTCTCCGCGACTTCACCATCTGGCCCGTTTCCCGCAATGGGATTAGCGTGCGGCTGAACTGACGGATTCGGGCGCAGTAATTTCGGTCTCTCGCGGAATCGCGTCCGATCCCACTGCGGCCACGCCCGGCTGGGGGGAAGGCGCCGCAGCCCAAGCGCGGAGCCAGTCGGTCTCCGCCCGGGCAAAGGCAAAGATCGGAGCGGTAAGCTCCGCGCGGCTATGCGAGGCGCGGGCGATTCCCCGATGCGCGTGCTCTTCCGATCCAGTCAGAATGTGATAAATCTCGTGCGCGCCCACACGAGCCATCGCTCGTCCCAGAATTGCATTCCTCTCTTCCAGGCTCGGAGACTTCATCGCCGGCGCGATAAATTGCCGGAGTCTGTCGCAATCCACCGCGCCAAACGGAAGCACCTGGCCGTCGGCGACGTCAGTGGCGCCCAGGGGATGCCAAGATGACTCCGCCGGATGCCGGTTCGGCCCAGGATCCCGGTCGAAGGAACAAATTCCGCGAAACCGGAACACTACGATTCCCTGGAAATCTTCACCGTTCCTGGGCGAGCCTACAGCGCGCCATGCCACCCGCACTCCGGCGGCTGCTAAAATTCGGCCCACTTCTGATTGCATCTCCGTGACTAAAAGTGCCGAAGGAGGCGTGTCGAACGAGTAGTAGACAGCCAGCGGCGCGGCCGACGAGTTATCAGCGCACACACTGAACGGAACTGCCATCGCCAACAGGGCGATCGATCGAATCGTCATGGATGCCGACCGGCTTGGGAGCACCGATGAAGTGCCCGCGCTTACGACGGCAATTCTATCAAATCAAACACACCCGGCAGGAAAATGAGCTCGGCCATTCGTTCGGCGAAGCCGGACCCGACCGGTGTTTGAGGGTGGGACTAAATAAGGCGCGCTATCGCCGGCTTCCAGCCGGGCTACGGCGCTTCTCCATTTCGTCTAAGAGAAGCGGGGGCAGGCAGTTTCGCCTGCCTTGGGCCTGCTGAAAGCAGTCTGCAGCTGGGAAGGGCTGCCCCACGCCTAGTCAGAACGAGTATCGCATGCTCAACTGCATGACGCGGGCAGGCATCGCCGCCTGGAATTCTCCAAACTGCCCGGTGTTGTTGATATCCAGAATCGGGTTGTACAAATTCACATGATTGAAGGCGTTGAACGCTTCGCCCCGCAACGATAGCCGATGGCCTTCCCAGGGCAGAGCGAAAGTTTTCATGAGCGAGATATCGATGTTCGAGATGCCTGGTAGTCTTACAATCGCCCTGGTCCCAGTCGTGCCGCCGGCCTGCTGGAAGTAACTGTTGGCGGCAGCCGTGCTCGGGAACAGGCTCGGGACTCCCTTGTCGTCGATGAACTTTCCAAAATGGTTCGGTGCGCCCGGCAGCAGATTCGCCAGCGCGCTGATCTCATAATTGGTCGGATAAACCCCGTTCGCGGAGATTGTCGACGGCAGTCCGGAATGATACCGAAAGATGGAGGAAATCTGCCAGCCGCCAATGACCGCGTTGACAAGCTTATTCGCGCTTCGAGCGATCGACTTGTTCCGGCCGAAGGGCAGTTCGTAAAGCGCGTCAGCCGTGATATTGTGGCGCTCGTCAAAATCCGAAGAGCCGCGGAACGCGTTCACGTTGAAGGCATCTTGCAGAACAGCTCCATGGTCGCCAGCGCCGGACTCAGCGCCGGATGAATTATCGATAGAGTGTGACAGCGTGTAATTGAAATCGAAAGCGACACCCGATGAAAGCGCATGCCGAAGCGTAACCGTTAAGGCGTTGTAGCTCGCATAAGCCGCATTGGTCCAGGTAGGCAAGCCGGCGGCTTGGTATGGATAGAACGTATTGCAGCCGGTAATGCTGTAACACTTGTTCGTCCCCGCGATGCGCTGACGATCCATCAGATTGAGGTTGTCTTCATCGCTCAAACCGTTGATGACCACCCAGCCGTAGTAATAGTTCTGGGTCGCGCTGCCCGGCACGAAGGCATTGGCCACGCCTGGGAACTGGTTCTCGATGAACGGCACGGCGGCAATCGGGCCATAGTTTTGGCCTGCTGCAAGGTAATCGTTGTGAAGCACGGTGACTGCCTGCGACCAGGTCGTACCGGATTGTTTGTCCAGGAAGTTAGTCAGAGGCTGGTCGAAATCCTGCTGCACGAGCCCGCGGCGATAGAGACGCCCCGCATATCCGATTTCCAGCGTCATCTTTCCAGGAATCGGTTTGGCATAATTCGCGTTGAACACCAACGAGTATGGCGCCTTGAGATTCGAAACTACACCGACGCCTTCGTCAAAACCACCGGTGATCGTTGGTGGTGTAAACGGGAATCCGCCTTGAGCCGCCGCCGGCAACGCGGGTAGGGCACCACCATATCGGGCCGACGTGGTGAAGTTGGTGTTTATCGGCTGAGTGACGCTGCTGGCCAAGCCAGGCGATCCGCTCTGGTCGATGTTGAATACCATGTCGTTCCCGTACTGGTCGTAGAGTACTGCAAAACTGCCCCGCAGAACGCTGCCCTTGCCCAGCAGTTTGTTGAACCAGTTGTCGGTATTGTCCGGCGCGTATGCAACCGCCAGGCGCGGCGCGAAGTTCTGATTCGCGCGCTCGTACCAGCCCGGCTTCCCGTTGGCCGGCCCGCCCAGTGTGTAAGTCAAGGCAGGGTCCTTGATCTGATTGTTCGGGATACCGGCGCTATTCGCGGCTACCCGCTCG
>Ga0306926_10004825_pt1 | contig 14229 bp, 15 predicted proteins | sample flu12Cox44000178_FD_203759 | JGI IMG/M metagenome (GOLD analysis project Ga0306926, IMG submission 203759) | Lab enrichment of tropical soil microbial communities from Luquillo Experimental Forest, Puerto Rico - flux8day.12C.oxic.44.000.178 (v2)... | ecosystem: Environmental > Terrestrial >...
GCGATGGCCGTCGTCGTGACGTTGACGGTATTGACATTCGGCCCCCAGAATGCCGTCACGAGGCTGGCAAAAGTCGTATTCAACGGCTGCGTGAGCACAACCTGCACCGCATTGGGGGTCCCGGTCGACCCCGACGTATTGCATGAGCCGCCCACCGTAAACCCGTAGCACGGGTAGAGGGCGAGCGCGTTCGGCGGGATCGTGCTGAACAGATTGTAGTTCGCCGTGGTGGCTGCCGCACGAGCTGGGTCAGTCGGCACGCCGCTTTCGATCTGGGCGGCATATTCGAGTGCAGCGGAAATTGCCGCGGCGTCGGCCGCCGACTGGTCCTGCCGCTGGACGGCAAACCACATTCCGACTTCGATGCCGATCCCGGCAAATCCGATCAGGACGGGCAGCAGCACGGCGACCGCGAGAGCCACCGCACCTTGCCGGTCGCGCGCAAACCGCACCCAAAGACGAGGGCGCCGAACCACCGTTTTCCTCACGGTCAGATCACGGGACCCCAATCAGCTTTCCTCCCGCCCCGGAGCCCCCGGTCACTGCCCGCTGGAGAAAATCGATCATGTGCAGGATGAGCGGCGCGCCGACCACGATCATCATCGACGGCAGGATAAACCCCATCAATGGGAGAGCCAGCAGGACTGGGAGGCGCGCGGCACGTTGTTCGTAGCGGGCTAGGCGTTCGGCGCGCATTTCGGCGGCGAGCACGCGCAGTGAAGCGGACAACGGCGTCCCGAACCTGATCGACTGGTTGAGCGTGGCGACAATGCTGCGCAGGCTCGCAAGACCTACCCTCTCCGCCAGGTTTTCGAGGGCTTTGCTGCGGTCCGGCAACACCCGCATATCGGCGACAGCCGCGGCAAACTCCCCGGCGACATCGGGGCTCGAAGAACGGAGATCGCGGGCGACCTGCTCGATCGCCTGGTCGAGGCTGAGCCCGGCCTCAACGCAAAAGACCAGGAAATCGAGCGCGTCCGGCATGCCCTGCTCGAGCCGCATCCGTCGGCGCGCCGCCAAGCGGGAGAGGACGACATCGGGCAGGCGCCAGCCGAGGAGAACAGCAGCGGCCAGCAGGACCAGCCGGATCGCCGGCGAGCCGGCAAAAAGGTCGCGCCACTCGAGCACCAGCCAGCCGACCATGACGGATACCACGGCGCAACCGCCTTTGGCGGCGAGCACGCTGGCCAGGCGGCCATGTCCTCTGATACCGGCTGCCGCGAGCGCCGACAGCAGAGCGTGCTGCTCCGTGGTCCTGATGATCGGGGTTGCCGCGATCGCGCTGCCGAACCGCTGGTACCAGGGCGGGCGTTGCGGGCGCGCGGGCTCTGCTGGGGCGAGTGCGGTGCCGCCGACTGCGTAAAGGCGATCCTGGAAATCCTCGCGGCGGGCGATGCGCCAGAGATTGAGCGCCGAGACCAAGGCTCCGGACAGTGCGAGGACCAGGATGCAGGTGTCGAACGCGCCGAGCCGGATCTCGCCGATGCGGAGGGCCAGGTAGGTTTGGGCGAGGTCGACCAGCGAGGTGATGCTAAATGGTTCGGACATCGCTAGCGCAGGGTCCTCCTGATGATCGCGCTCATTGTGGCAATACCCAACAGAAGGCTGACGACAGCGACCCCGAGCATAAAGCGGCCGCGGTGGTCGACGAAAAGCAGGGAAACCATATCGGGCTTGACCAAATAGAGCCCCGCTCCCGCGACAAAAGGCGTGATCGAGATAACCGCCGCCGATGCCTTCGACTCGGCCGTCAGCGCGCGCGCCTTCAGACGCAGCGCCCGGCGCTGGCGAATGAGGGTGCTCAGATTGACGAGGGTCTCGGCGAGACCTCCGCCGGTCCGGCGTTGCAGTACGATGCTTGCGACAAAGAACCGGAAATCCGGCACACGGATCCGGTCGGCCGCGTGGTTCAGCGCGTCTGCCATCGTGACCCCGATACGAGTGTCGTCGAGCACCTTCTGGAATTCGGTGCTGACCGGGGCGGCGACCTCGCGCGCCGCCACTTCGATCGCGTCGAGTGGCGGCAGACCGGCCCGGACGGCGCGCACGATGATATCGATGGCATCGGGCAACACGTCGAGAAACCGCCGCTGGTGCACGAGTTGCGCGAAGCGCAGCAAGGATCCGCTCGCTGCCGCGGCAACGGCAACGCTGAGCCCGATCACCAGAACCGGATTGAAGCCCATAAAGCGCGCGGCAAACCCAGTGATCGCGGCCGCGGCGATCGCGGTCGTGACGAGCTCCCGCAATCCGATACGATTGCCCGCCGCCGCGAAATCAGCTTCGAGACGCGCCCACAGTCCCGCCGGCAGGGACAAAAATGCGCGCAGCCTAGTACCGCGAGGCAATGGCCTGCGCAGCGCTGCACCGTCCAACTCGTCGGACGGAACCGTCATAGTGATCGTCTTCAGGCGCTGCTCGCGGCGCTCCCTGTGGCGCCCGGCGCGGAGAGCCGCCCACAACCCCGCCCCGAGCAGCGCGGACGCTACCAGGACCGTCAAAAGAAATCGGTTGTCCACCTCACCCGTCCCCGGCAGGCGGTCGGTGTACACCCGAGGCAGCTAGAATGGCTGGTGCCGCGGTCTTCAACCCCTGCCTCCGGGGATGTCCATCGCCTCGAGCAGTTCCCTGTCGAGATTGATCTGCGCCGCACGGATCAGGAAGTCGGGCCGCATCCGAGTTGACACGAATTCTCCGTCGATCGTCCCGTCGCGCCGCTCGCCGCGAAACTGAAACGTGAAGAGCTCGCGCATCGTGATGGTCTCATCCCCCATGCCGGCCATCTCGGAGATGTTCTGCACCCGGCGGATGCCGTCGCGCATGCGCTCGATGTGGACTACAAGGTTGAGCGCACTGGCGACATGCATTCGGATCGCCCGCAACGGCAGGTTCAGATTTGCCATTATCACCATGTTTTCCAGGCGGTAGAGCGCGTCGCGCGGCGAGTTGGCGTGCACCGTCGACATCGATCCGTCATGCCCGGTGTTCATCGCCTGAAGCATGTCGAATGTCTCCGCGCCACGTACTTCGCCGACGATAATTCGGTCTGGCCGCATGCGCAGCGCATTGCGGACGAGCTCGCGTTGCGGGACGTAGCCGATGCCTTCGATGTTGGCTGGCCGCGTCTCCATCTGGACGACGTGTGGTTGCTGAAGGCGCAGCTCGACGGCGTCTTCGATCGTGATCACCCGTTCGTCACGGTCGATGAATTGGGAAATCGCATTCAACAATGTCGTCTTGCCGGAGCCGGTTCCACCCGAGATCAGAATGTTGAGGCGCGAGCGCGCGGCGATCTCCAACAGCCTCGCCATGTGCAGCGATAGATTCTCCTGGCGCACCATCCGGTCGAGCGTCAGGCTGCGCTTCGGGAATTTGCGGATCGAAATCGTCCCGCCGTTGAGCACGAGCGGTGGCAATACGATGTTGACGCGGCTACCCTCGGCTAGCCGCGCGTCGACCATCGGGCTCGCCTCGTCGATGCGCCGCCCGACGGCGCTGGCGATACGCTGTGCGATGTTCACCAGATGTTGGGCGTCGCGAAATCGGGCGTTGGTCTTTTCGAGCTTCCCGTGCCGCTCGACATAGATGTCGAACGGCCCGTTCACGAGCACGTCGGTGATGTCGTCGTCATCGAGCAACGGTTCGAGCGGGCCGAGCCCAACCATGTCGTCGGTCAGCTCGGCGGCGAGGGTGCTCTCCTCGGCCTCGTTCAGCTGCACTCGCTGCTCGGTGGCAATCTCGCTCACCAATTTCGCGACCTCGGCCTGCAAAATCCGCCGCGAAATCCGGCTGGCTACGGAGGGATCGATCCGTGACATTAAGACGGTCCGGATCTGTTCTTTGAGGTGACCCCGGCCGGAAAGCCCCTCGGTTGGAACTCGTGGCGCGCTGTCGGGAACCAGAACGAGCTTGCGGCCGCCGGGCTCGGCGACCCGGCGTCCGAAACCGGCGGATCTCATCCCGCGCGCCTCCACCACCGGCGCCGGTCGACCGGTCGCCCGGAAAGCTCCACCACCAGAGCGGCAATCGCGTCGGTAAACTTGCTGCGCCGAGCGGCGGCGACGCGTGTGCCGTTGGTCGCCACGGCAAATACCCTCGGCAGAAACGGGATCACGGTCCTCGGCCGGAGCCCGAGGACGTGCTGCATCTCGTGCAAGGTCACCGAGTGGCGCCCTCCCTCTCCGTAGCGGTTGACGACGAAACCATTGCGTTGCTTGCCATCACCCTCACCGAGCACGTCGCGCAGCCGCACGATGTCGCGGACCGACCGAAGCGTCTGGTCGCCGACGATCAATCGGAAATCAGCTGTGACGAGCGCCTGCCGATAGGGCGTCGCGGGGATCCGCGGGACATCGAGGATGATGTAGTGAAACTGTTCACGCAACGCTCCGACGAGTGTGCCGACCGCTTCAGCGGTGATCTCCAAGTCGTCACGCAGCGGCTCCTCGGAGCTGAGTACGAAAAGACGGTGCCCGATGGGGGTCATCACCCGCTCGAGCAGGGTGCTGTCAACCCGGTTCGGGTTGACGAGCGCCTCGCGCAGCCCGGGGTTTGGCTTGATGTTGAGCGCGAGCGCGCAGTCGCCGGTCTGCAGGTCGAGATCGACCAGTGCCACCCGGCGGCTTTGTCGGTTGGCGAGATGCCAGGCCAAATTCACCGCCAGCGTCGTTGTCCCGACGCCACCCCGAGCACCGATCAAGGCGGTCACGGTCCCGAGCTTTTTATGGATCGGACCGGTATCGCCCGTACCGGTCCTGTGGTTCAACGCTCTAGCGATGAGTTGCGGGGTCAGTGGCTTGACGATGTAGTCGGTGACCCCTGCGTGCAACAGATCACGATAGAGGCCGATCTCGTTGCGATTGCCGATCGCAAGGACGGTGACGCCGGGTTCGCAGACCTCGGCGAGGGCATTGACTTGCGATATCGGCAGATCGACGTTGCTGATGTCGACGATCAGGATATTAGGTGACCGCTCGGCGCCCAGGGTCTCGATCGCCTTCGCAATGCCACCGCGCAGGATCATGCCGTTAGCGAGGGAGAGCTGCGCCAGGCATTCGCGCACCGCCTTCTCGGTTGCACCATCGGAGACAAAGGCCAACAGCGGGGCTCGACCGACCGGCAATCGGGTGGCGGTTTTTTCGATCGGCGCGGGGATCTCGAGCATGCTCCTCATGGCGAGATACTCCCAACGGCCGTGTCAGCCAGGCTAAACATTCTCGATCGCCGTATAATCCACTCCCGGGATCGCTCTTTACTGGGTTTTGACGGATTCTGTTCCCTTGCTGCCGCGGATGATCTCGACCGGCGGCCGCGTCTCAGGGGCCGCCTTCTCCGGTACAGCGCCGCGCAGCGCCGGCGAGACGTCATCCGGCCAGATGGGTTTGACACCGCCCGGCGCATCCGCACCGCCGGCGCCGCGCAAAGTCAGCGACAATTTGCCAAGCTCGGTCGCCACGTTGATCTTCTCAGCCTGCTCCGGTGTCACCTCGAGTGTGACCGTATGCGCCGGCGGGCTTCCCGCCGCCTTCGCGTCCGTTCCATCGATCACCAGCACACGCAGGTTCTGGGCGACGGTTTCGCTGACCGAGCGGCGGGTCAAGGGCGCGGCGCTGTCATTGAATTTTTGGGTCAGGATGATGTCGACGCGATCGCCGGGATACAACAGGCCGGCGCCGGCGCCAGTGGTCGCAACCGGGATTGCGACGGCTCGCGCACCAGGCGACAGCACGACTTGCAGGAAGTCGCGATCACCGGGTTTGACGATCCCGCCGCGTCCGTTCGGATCGCGCCTGATCGGCTCCCCCGCTAAGACCGCCTCGCGGAGCGCTCCGCCGTAGACTTCGGCGCGCGCTTCTTCGTCAGCCTTCAGCTGGGCCTCCCGGACCGCGGCCGAGGGCCTGACGATCTCCCCCCGCTCCGCGGGACGGCCGATCGCCTGCCAAGTAAAGTCGGGCGCACGGAGCAAAGTGCCGGCCGCTAGCGGCATCGTCGCGACGAGAATTTCCTCCCTGCCCGCCGCCTCGGCGGCCGCCTCGGATTTCTGCGGCAGGCTGCGCAGCACGACTGTCGCGGCGACGCCGAGGGAGACCAGAAAAAGCAAGGCCAGGATCGTCTTGGCGCGCATCAAAGCTTACCTCGAGACAGAGACTTGAAGCACCAAGATGATCATACCCGCAGCGGAGATCGCAACGCCGTAGGGCACCGTCGGCCACACGTCTCGTCGCGCGGCGGCAGCGGTCGCGTCGGGCACTATCGCCGGTTTCCTGAGCCGGCGAAACCTCGGGATAAGCCTGTCTCCGATCAGCAGAGCGAGCGCCAGCACCCCGCCGAACAGGCTCATCAGAAACAGAAACCCGAACAGGTCGTGGTAGCCGATAAGCAACACCGCGCCGGTAAGCAGCTTCGCGTCGCCGCCGCCGAGAGTACCGCCCCAGAAAAACATAAACCCGACCACGAGGACACCGACGGCCGCTGCGAGGGTCCAGCCGGCGGTTATCGGATCGCCCGCCAGCAGGATCCGCAGCAGACCGAGCGAACCGATCATGTAAGAAAGCGCGTTCGGGATCCGGCGTCGCCGCACATCGATATAGGCCGCAGCGATAAAGGCGCCCGTCGCCAAGACCATAATTATTGGTTGCACACCATGCCCCATGCCCAAGGTCCCCCGTGTGGCCTGTCGGAAACGGACCGCGCCCCGGTGACCAACGACTCCTCCAGTCCTAAGGGAGAGGCGGCATTTTGATGTTAGAAATGTAGTTGCCGATGTTGCTGAACAGGGTGTTGATGTTTGAGCCAAGAATTTGCGCGCCAACCGCGATGGCAAGGGCGACGAACACAATCAGCAACGCATATTCGGTAGCGGTGGCGCCCCTTTCATCCTGGTGGAAACGACCGATCAAGCTGCGCATCTGGTACTCCTTGAGAGGTGGAGGGAACGAAAGGAGTTGCGGCTCGCGGCGCCTCGACGACGTAACGAGTGCCTAGGGGAGCGGCGGGAGCACGGGGTTGAGGCTGTTGAGATAGGTGCCGATGTTGTTGAACAAGGTGCTGATGTTTGAGCCGAGAGTTTGCGCACCAACGGCCATGGCGAGGGCGACGAACACAATCAGCAACGCATATTCGGTAGCGGTGGCGCCGCGTTCGTCTAGGCCAAAGTGCTTGATCAAGTCGGACATGCCATGGGTCCCGAGCAAGTGAGGCGTACGACAGGCCTTCCGCCGCCGACGGCGTGTGCATTCTACCTGCTGGTGGGTCAATCGCCGGCGGCAGGAATCATCTCACAAAAAAATTTTCCGACATTTTTCAGGATCGCCACACGAGAAAGCACGCCCGAGCACGTGACTCAGCACAGCCTCATTTATCAGAGCCCTTTTTAGTCCGAGGGGTCCGGTTGCGGCGAACCTCAAACTGGTTCATCAGCCTGAACAGGCCGATCAGGCCGAGAAGAACGAGAGCGCCGGCCACCGGGATTTCGCGGCCAACCAGGCCGAACAGAGCGAAGAGGCAGAAACCGCCGATCAGCACGACCAGCATCGCGAGGGCGACATGCGTGCGCTCCGTCACGCGCCCGGCGAGAAAGAAGCTGGTCAGCCCGCACATGACCATCGCGCCAATCCCGGCTGCAAGAAACATCTCGCGCGGTGTCGCTGAGACCGGGTCGGAGGTACCTCCGAGGACGTCCGCGGCGTGGGCCGAACCAGCGAACCCGGCCAGAACAATCCCTGCAACTGCATCGTGCATCTCAGGCCTCGACGGGTTTGGGGCGGGCGCGATCGACAACCGCGGGGCCGACGAGATCGGCGATGTTCATCATCAGCGCCGAGGAGGTCGCAGCATCGCGCAATTTCCAGATTACCCCATCGACAAAAAAGTGGTGGATGTTAACGGCGGCGGCGAGAATGCCAGCGGTCGTCAGTAGCGGCAGAGGCAGCCAGCTGAATGCTGCCGGAAGGCCAATGAAGAGGAGCACGCCGCCCAGGATATTTCTCGATCCCCAGCGCCTCGCCTCAAAGCCGATGCGCCGCCAGGAATGTTCACCACCGGCCACATCGATCCTGATCTTCAACTGCATGGCGAGGGCGACCAGCAAGTATTGAAGCGAGTGGAAGAACGGGATCACGATCCAGAACGACTTCAGACCGGCACCCGGCACAAACCAAGTGAAATGAGTAAGCGCCGGCAGCAGCACGATCGGCGGTATCAAACGCTTCTGTCGGAGGCACCAGACAGCGGCGAAGCCGGCAAAGACCAGGGCGCCCGTCCACATCACAGCTTGGGCCGCCGCATCCATCCAGTCAGGCAGCGGGACGACCGGGACTGACATGCCGTAGAAGTCGATGAACCCACCGCTCGAGCCGTTCCGTTGAAAGCGGATCACGCCGCAGACAAAAGCCGAAAAGACAAAGGCCGACAGTGCCATCCGCTCGCGCTGGCCGATTGAGAAGCCGGCACGGCGCGCATAGACCATGGTCAGGCCGATGGTCTGTCCGCTGTAGTGATACGGCGACCATACAAGGAACAGCATCAGCAAATACGGCGCGACGACATTCGGTTGCCAGAGTGAGGCACCAACCGCCCCCACCATGATCAGCGGCAGTCCCCAGGCCGTCACTGGAAACTGACGAATGTTTTCAGCACTCTGATAGAGGCGATATACCGTTGCCGAGAAATGCGGGTAATTGACGACCAGACTGAGAACCAGGGAAAGCCAGAAGATCGGCTGCGTATCCGCCGAGTTGTAGAATGCGAGCAGAGCGATCCAAACGAGGATAGACAAACCACCGATGATCAGCGTGTCGGCCCACCAGTTGACGAAATAGAGTGAACGCGCGGTCATCCTGAAAGCCGGCTCCTAGCGGCGGGGCGTCGGGCAGGAGAGCCGCTGTCGACCACCGGTTTCTACCAAGGCCGATGAGTCTGTCGCCCGCGGACGCGCTTGGCGCAACTAAATTCGAAGACCTGCTTTTAGTCCGAGGTCCCGGGGACGAGCGGCGTCGGCGCGCCGCCGGAAACCGAAGGCCTGACCACGCTCGGGAGCTGCTTGACAGGACGCAGAGCGAAGAGTGAGCGTGGCTGGTCAGCCTCCATCGCTGTCCTCAGCCTGTTACGGCCACGCGCCAGATGGCAGCGAACGGCACTGACCGAGAGCCCCATCGCCTCTGCCGCTTGCTCATAGGATTTACCCTCGACGCAGGCGAGCATGACAGCGATACGCTGTTTGCTCGGCAGGCGGCGAAGCGCTCCGGCAACGTCGCGCAACACCAGCCGCGTCTCGCTCGGGTCGCCGCCCACGCCGTGATCGGTCTCGGCGAAGACCCGCAACATCGAGATGAAGCGGTTGGCCTTCGCCGCACCGGCGAGGAACTGGTTGCGCATGATGGTGAACAGCCAGGCGCGCAGATCGGAGCCCGGCTCATAAAGATGCGCATTGGCCAGAGCCCGTAACAGGGTTTCTTGAACGAGGTCGTCGGCGTCGGCTTGTTCGCGATGCCATCGGCGCACGGCGCGACGCAGAAACGGGATCTCGTTTTCGATCTGCTGCGAGACATTCGCTCGGGATGCACCGTCGGCTGGCGGTCCAGGCGCAAGCCCCCTGCCAGGGGTCGCGTCGCAGCCCGGGCTCATTTGTTGGGCACTTACAAAGAGAAATTAACACTTTTAACGAGCATGCGAACCCTTGATCCCCCTCTCATTTAACCTTGACGGGTTTTTGACGCATTTTTGACGAAAAAATGCAAGAGATTTCTCGCAAAATCTCAAAACATTCTACGAATTTGTATATTGTCAATATGATAGTTGCTGATATATTTATGTAAAATCGTAAAAACGCCAGTGCGTGATGCTCAGTCCCCTCTCCCTGCTCGCTCCCTCAGAGGCCATTTGGGCTCCCTCAGACTGTTCCCTGAAAGTCCTCGGGATGGGATTCGTAAGAGTTTGATCTATAAAGCGTTATCGGCGATCGGTCCGGTGTTTTCCGATGTCGGATCGATTTTTCTCCCTGCTCTCAGGGAGGACGCTGCTATCGGCTGCGGTTCCGGCCTTCGCAGTGTATTCTGCCGCGGCTGAAAAGGAGCACCGCGATGAACCGCGTCGTCATTGTCATCTGTGACAGCTTGCGGACCGACCTGATCACCGAGCGCGACGCACCGTTTCTGACCGAGCTCGGAGGGCGCTCGGCGCGGTTTGTCAACCATGCCGGCGTTTTCCCCTCGACCACCCGGACAAGTGCCGCCTCGATCGCCACCGGGTGCCTGCCAGCACGCCACGGTCTGCTCGGCAATACGATGGCGCTCGACGAGGGCGACGGGCTCGTCTGTCTGTCAGTCGGCAAGCCGGATTTCCGCGATCGGCTGCACCGGGCGACCGGCCGGACCTTGCACGCGCCGACCTTGGCCGAGCGGCTCGACCGCATCGGCGAAACCGCGATCGCATTCTCAAACGTGTCGCCGGGTGCCGCTTATTTTCTCGACCCCGACGGTTTCGGTTGGGTGTACAACGCCGCGGGCAGCTATGGTCCCGGCCGCCTCCCGCTGCCGGCCGAAGAGGGGCTGGCGATAGCTAAGGGCGGCGCGGGCGACACGGCCGCGACTGAGCGGTTCTGCGAGGAAGTGCTGAGGCAACGCGCTCCCGCCGCGGCACTCTTGTGGCTTTCCGAGCCGGACTATACCGGTCACCACTCGCCGCTTGGCTCGCCCGAGCACCGCCGCGCCATTGCCAGCGCCGACGCCAATGTGCGGCGGGTCGCCGATACAGTCTCGGCGCTCGACCCGATGGGCGAGCGCATCCTGTTCGTCGTTGGCTCCGATCACGGCATGGAGACGGTCGACGAGACGATCGATCTCGATACCTTGCTGGTCGGTGCCAGGCTAAAGGCCGCGACGGGCTCCTCGGATGTCGTTGTGGCACCCAACGGCACGGCCGCGTTGCTCTATTTCGCCGATCCGGCCGGCCCTCTCGTCGGGCAGGTCGCACGGTTTCTCGAGAGCCAGGACTGGGTCGGCCGGACCTTTGTCGGCGGCGCGCTCGCCGAAATCGGCCTGCCGACGCGCTCGGCAGCGCAGATCGCGGTGACGCTGAAGACCGACGACCGCGCCAACCCTCACGATGTTCCCGGCCACAGCCACATCATTCGCGATTCGCTCGAGCCGAAGGACTGCACCGGCTTTGGCCAGCATGGCGGGCTCGGCCGCAACGAGCAGCGACCATTTCTGTTAGCCTCCGGCGGCGGTTTTGCCTCGGGGGTCTATCAGGGCCGGTCCTCGCTGATCGACATCGCTCCGACCGTGCTGCGGCATCTCGGCCTCGACACGGCCGGGATGGACGGACGACCATTGCCGCGCCATCCGGGAGAGGCCGCCTAGGCTCGACCGGCAAGGCACAATCTGCTACGCCCCTCTGATGCCGCTAACCCTCTACAACACGCTGACCCGCCGCAAGGAACCGTTCGAGCCCCTCGATCCGAAACGGGTCGGTCTCTATGTGTGCGGGCCGACCGTGTACGATCGCGCGCATATCGGCAACGCTCGCGCTTATGTCGTCTTCGACCTCCTCTATCGGCTGTTGCGCGAGACCTATGGGGCGGACCATGTGCGCTATGTCCGCAACATCACCGACATCGAAGACAAGATCAACGCCGCCGCCCGCGCCAATCGTGAGCCGATCGCCGCCCTGACCGCGCGGACCACAGCGGCCTTCCACGGGGATCTGGTGGCGCTCAACACGCTGTCGCCCGACATCGAACCGCGGGCGACCGAATACATCCCTCAGATGATCGCGATGATCGAGCGGCTGATTGCCTCGGGCCACGCCTATGTGGCCGCCGGCAATGAGGCCGCGGGACATGTGTTGTTTTCGGTCGTCAGCGACCCGCACTATGGCGAGTTTTCACGGCGCAGTCGCGACGAGATGATCGCCGGCGCCCGGGTCGAGGTGGCGCCCTACAAGCGTGATCCCGCCGATTTTGTGCTGTGGAAACCCTCCGATGCAGATCTGCCAGGATGGGAGAGCCCCTGGGGACGCGGTCGGCCGGGCTGGCACATCGAATGCTCGGCGATGAGCGAGATGCATCTGGGCGAGACCTTCGACATCCATGGCGGCGGGCTGGACCTGGTGTTTCCGCATCACGAGAACGAGATCGCGCAGAGTGTGTGCGCGCATGACGGCCGACCCCTGGCCCGGTTCTGGGTGCATAACGGGCTCTTGACCGACGCCGGCGCCAAGATGTCGAAATCGCTCGGCAACATCACCACCGTTCGGGAGCTGCTCGACGCGGGAGCTCGTGGTGAAGAGATCCGGCTGGCGCTACTCGCCACGCATTACCGCGACCCCCTCGATTGGACGAATGACCGGTTGCGCCAGGCGCGGCACACCCTCGACCGCTTCTATCGCGCGCTGTCGCTCTCTCGCGGACCCGGTTCCGGGCGGTCGGCTCAGGTCGAGGAGGCTCTGCGGCCGGTGCGCGCAGCACTCGAGGACGATATCAACACGCCGCTTGCCCTAGCCGAGCTCCACGAGCTCGCCGGTGCCGTCAACCGCGCGAGCTCCGAGGCCGAGCGCTCGGCGCTGCAAGAAGCACTTGCCACCGGCGGCCGCCTGATGGGCCTGCTCGAACGCGACCCGATCGAGTGGCTGCAGGGCGGTGCGACCTTCACGGGCGAGGGTTCGTTTACTGCGACCGCGACTGTGATCAATCCGCGGATCGATGCGCAAATCGCGGCAAGGGCGGCTGCACGGCGGGAGCGCCGTTTTGCTGAGGCTGACCAGATTCGCGCCGAGCTCGCGACCGAGGGGGTCATTCTCGAAGACCAGCCGGACGGCACGACGACCTGGTGGCGCAAGGATTGATATGGCCGGGACCAATCATCGCCGAACGGCGGTGACCGGAGGTCCCGCGATCATCCTGGTGGAGCCACAGCTCGGCGAGAACATCGGCACCGCGGCGCGCGCGATGCTGAATTGCGGCCTCGATGATCTGCGGCTGGTGCGCCCGCGTGACGGCTGGCCATCGGACAAAGCAATCGCCGCGGCCAGCGGCGCCGACACGGTGCTGCAAAAGGCGCGGCTTTACCCGAGCGTTGCGGCGGCGATCTCCGACTTCGTCCACGTCTTTGCGGCGACGGCGCGCGACCGGGGGATGGTCCGGCGCGAGGTGACGCCGCGCCGCGCGGCCGCCGAAATGCGCGCGTGGCTTCCGGCGGGCGAGCCCTGCGGCGTGCTGATTGGGCCGGAGCGCACCGGGCTCGTCAACGACGACGTGGCGCTGGCCGATACGGTGCTGACCGTGCCGCTCAACCCGGCCTTCTCGTCGCTGAACCTCGCCCAAGCGGTATTGATCATCGGCTATGAGTGGTTCATTTCGGGCGCCGAGACACCAGGAGAAACCCTGCACCGCGGCGGGAGCCGGCCGGCGACCAAGGAGGAGCTCCTCAATTTCTTCGACCATCTCGAAGAGGAGCTTGAAAACAACGGCTTTCTGCGCAACCGCGAGAGCCAGCCTCATATGGTCCGCAACCTGCGCAGCCTGTTCCAGCGCGCGCAATGCACCGAGCAGGAATTGCGCACCTTGCACGGTGTCGTTACGTCCTTCGCCGGCCCGCGCGAGCGCAGACGGAGGACGGTCCACCGCACTCGATCGCCAGAGCTAGAGCCCGGAAAGGCGCTGGGTTTGGTTGATCGAACCGATGACGAATGAGTTGTTGTCACAGAAGAGCTCGTTGACGCAGCAAGGCGCTTGCCGCAGGTGCCAGTAGCGCGACAGCGGCAGCTCCTACGCGAAGAGCAGCAGCACCCGATTGACGCTGTCGTGCCCTACCAGCACGATCGTCGCGCCGCGATGATGTAGCGCAATATCCTGCAACGCCGCGGTCGCGCGGGACAGCAGAGCTGTCAGTGTTTCACCGCTCGGGATCATCGCGAGATGGGGTGCGCGAAACCACAGGTCGATCTCGTCCGGCCAGCGTTCCTCGGCTTCGTCCCGCGTCAAGCCCTGCCATTTGCCATAATCGATGTCGGCGAACCCGCCGCTCGACTGTACTCGATGCGAAATGGTGCCGCGATCGCCGCCCCGGTCTCGCGACAGCGGCCGAGCGGGCTTGTGTATACCGCCTCGGATTTCCAGGTCGCCGCGATGTAGCCCGCTACCGCCCGCGCCTGGCGGCGGCCGAGATCCGACAGCGGTAGTTCCGCGCGCCCGCGAAACCGCTCGGGTGCCAGCCAGTCGACGTGCCCATG
>Ga0306926_10004826_pt1 | contig 14228 bp, 14 predicted proteins | sample flu12Cox44000178_FD_203759 | JGI IMG/M metagenome (GOLD analysis project Ga0306926, IMG submission 203759) | Lab enrichment of tropical soil microbial communities from Luquillo Experimental Forest, Puerto Rico - flux8day.12C.oxic.44.000.178 (v2)... | ecosystem: Environmental > Terrestrial >...
CGCATGGCATCTCCCTTTTTATGTGATATTTTTATGACGGCCGTTCCTGGTCCACTAAACCCGCCAGCATCACGCTTGATCAGTATGGTCGATACGCCAACGGAAGTTGAGCTTAAGCTTTGGGTCGCACCCGAAGACATCAACGCTGTCCTCAAAAGTCCGCGTTTCGCAGACTCTCTTCACGATCCGACGCGCGAGACGCTGGATTCGACTTATTTCGATTCCAAGGATCGGTTCTTGCGTGGTCACGGATTAACCTTGCGGGTGCGGCATGATGGCGACAAACGTGTGCAGACCATCAAGTCGGCCAATACCGGCGTCGGCCTGTTCGAGCGGTCGGAGTGGGAACAGGCAATCGCGGATGATCAACCGGATATCTCTGGCGTAAAGGACACCGCTCTCGGCCAAATTCTCACCGATGAGGTGGGCAAGGAGCTGAAGCCGGTTTTTGAGACCCGGATCGAGCGCACGGCCTATCATCTCAATGGAAACGGCGCCGACATCGTATTGGCGATCGACGAAGGACAAATCCTGGCGCCAGACTCTTCGCAACCGGTTTCGGAAATCGAGCTCGAACTCAGGCAAGGCAATCCGTCCGACCTTTTCAAGATCGCGCGTGAAATTTTCGACATCGTACCCGCTCATCTCGAATTCAAGAGCAAGCCCGAGCGCGGCTATGACTTGGTCGACAAGATTACGTCGGGTGCCGAAACGGGATACGATCCGGAATTGGTTCCGGGAACGAGTGCCGGACGCGCCTTCGCGTTGATCGGGCGAGCCTGCTTGCGCCATCTCGTTGCGAACGTGTCGGCCATGCTCGACCGTGACGAGATTGCGCTGCACCAGATGCGGGTTGCCTTGCGCCGGCTGCGCGCCGCCATGTCGCTGTTTTCCCCCCTGACGAGCGACGGCCGGCTGGAGGCGATCAAGACCGAATTGAGATGGCTTGGACAGGAATTGGGCCCGGCGCGCGATCTGGACACGCTGCTCTCGGAAGTCATCAAGCCGTTGCGCAAGCAGCATGCGAACGAGCCCGGATTTGCCAGCATCAGCAACATGTTCACGCGCAAGCGCCTGAAGAGTTATCGGCACGCGCAAGATGCGGTTCAGTCGGCTCGATTTCGTTCGCTGGTCCTCGATACCACCGAATGGGTCGAGGCGGGGCCCTGGACTACCTCGGACGACCCCTTGAAACGCGCCTACCGCGAAATGCCGATCGAGATCTATGCGGCCGAACAACTCTCGCATCGCCGCAAGCAGATCAGGCGGCGGGGAAGAAGGACCGGCGAGCTAAACGCGGAGCAACTACACAGGCTCCGCATTCAGGTGAAGAAAGCCCGCTACGCGGTGGACTTCTTTTGCGGCATTTATCCTGGCAAGAAATCTGCAAAGCAAGGCAAGAAGATCAAGTCCGCCCTGATGCAATTGCAGAATTCGCTAGGTCGGCTGAACGACATCGTCACGCACAAGGCCCTGTTTTCGGACATTATCGCCAATCGCGCGAAAGGCCTGTCGGAGGAGCAAAGCCGACACCGCGCATTCGCCGCTGGACTGATCATCGGCGATCAGCAGGCGCAGGTTCAGAAATGGCTCAACCGCGCGCGAAAGGCCTATGGGCGCTTCGGCAGCGCCAGACCGTTCTGGAAATCGCCTGACCGCGGCATTGCGGCACCTCTGGTGCCGCCGGCAGCGGAACCGCCGATCTGAGACAAGCTTCCGCGAAACGTCGCGCTTGCCGCGGCTGAAGGGTTGAGAGCCGCAAGAACCAGGCGATCGAGGCAACGCAAGGCCTACATGCGCGCCCGCGACGTCGGGCTCTTTCGCCGTAGTCGTGCCTTGCTCGCTGCCGACTTCACCTTGCGCGTTTGTGGTCGTCTGTGTTGAAGAACGGCGTGACGCCCGACATAGGTCAGGAAAAGCTTTTCGAGCGGATAGCTGAGGCGCTTGACCGCCGCACCCAACGGCAGCCATTCAACCGCAACGATGTCCTTCATCAACTGGTAAGTCGGTCGGGATTCCGCTCGCATCAGCCAGAACTGCACGATTTTTGGCCGACCACGCGCCTGGTAAGTCATGACACCCAGGAACTCGCCTACCTGCACCCGGAACCCGGTTTCTTCCACCACCTCGCGTCGCGCGCCAGTGACCGGCCGCTCGTCCCGCTTGAGCTTGCCGCGCGGCAGGACCCAAAGCTTGTCCTTGCTGCGCTGAACCACGGCCACTCTTGGCCGTGCGCCCTTGCGCACCGCTATTCCACCGACCGCGCGTATAGCCCTGCCCGCCAAACGAGTCTCACCTTTCCCAGCGATCCACAAAACCATGCCGCCTGCAAAAGCGCAATTTGGATGAGTTTCGTTGTTGTGAACAACGCGCCGTGACGAAAAGTCTTCGAAGCGCTGAGGCGCAACATGACAGGCCTGGCGCGAGTTCCCTGTGCGTTGCCGGTAATCGAGCCGCTATTTTGTCGTCGGAATTTTTCCCAATATCTTCTGGCAATCCGCACTCACCGCCGATTTTTTGCTCATCAGGCATTGAGCAACGTGGCCACCCCCTTCGGGAACATCGGCGCAAAGTTTCTGGATGTCGGACCAACACGCGTCCGCCGCCTCTTCGACGAAATCGATCGCCCGGTCCAGATTGCGAGCTGCGCTGTACAAGGCGTAATCGCACCTGGTGCTGATCTTGTCCTCATGCGCAATCATGCAGTAAAGCAATCGGCCCTCGCCCGGGGTCACCGAGCTGCAATATTTGGTGATATCATCGCTGCACGCCGCCTTAAGTTTCTGCACGGCGGCTTCCAGGCGCTCATCCACCTTGTCCGCGACTGCCGTTTGCGCGTGAACGTTGCCCGCCACTACCAGGGGCAGGCAAATAAAAATGCCAAAAGTTGCTTTTTGCAAAAATCGCTGCATTTGAGACTCCAGCGCTTGGGAAAAGCTATCCTTCGAAGACTGGAAGGGCTTTGAAACCGCCCGCCACCGATATCGGATGGGGCGCTTTTTTGATCACCTCCTCGATCGCAAAAGCCGCGAGCGAAACGTCAGTGCGAACTCGGAACAACGCTTGGCAGCCGCGCGCCCGTCGAAATCCAGTACTCGTAGGTCTGGAATTTGACGCCGATCCTGTCGTAGTAGACGCGCAGGTAACCATCGTGGTCACGGACCACGGCTTGCGGCATCACCTGCTGCACTTCCTGCGCCACAACGCCGACATAGGCGCGATCGCTGCCATTGTAGCTGAAGCGATAGTACCCAAGGCCGTTGGCAAGATGGCCGAGCAGGACGATGTCGTGCTTGACGGTGATGTCGGACCGCCGTCCGCCGCCCCGACCGCCGCCGCGACCACCACCACCGCGGAAGCCACCGCCGCCACCGCCGCGGAATCCACCACCGCCACGGGCTCGCATGCCGCCGCCTCCGCGGAATCCACCACGGCCGATGCTCGCGCGACCGCGTCCCGATGCAATGTTCGCTCGTCCGGCCCTCACGTTTCCTGCTGCGCCTCGCCCGCGGGAAGGTCGCTGCGCCGCCTTTGGCCGGCCGCTCGACGGCCGCTGTCCGGCACCGGGTCTGCCCCCAGCAGGAAGTTGCCCTGCACTCGGCCGTTGGCCGCCGCCGGGCCGTTGTCCTGCACCGGGTCTGCCAGCAGGAAGCTGCCCGATACTCGGCCGTTGCCCGGCACCGGGCCGTAGCCCTGCTCCAGGGGCGCCAGGCCGATGTTGCCAGTTGGCCCCGCCGAGCGGATTCACCCGCGGCCGATTGGCGATGATGCCGGCGTTGCCCCAATTGACTCCGCCGCCCCACCAATATCCGCCTGACCCCCAATTGCTGAGAGCCCAGCCCGCACCGAAGGCAAGTCCCGCCGCGATCAGCCCGCCGGCGATGTATCCGGGGTATCCCCAATAATATGGCGGATATTCCGCATACGGCCACTCGCCATAGACAACGGCGGGATCCCAGTACGGGACGTAGAGCATGTTCGGATCGGTCGGCTCGATCATGATAATCTGTCTGCCGCTCTCCTGCGTCTTGGTGACCTTCTGTTGCTTGGTCGACGTCAGCTTGTTGTTGGCATCGGCTCTCGCACGCAAACTCTGAATGGCATCCATGACATCGGACTGCTGCGCCAGGACCGCATCGCCGAGCTTTACGGTCCAATCGAGCTTCGAGCTCATCATGGCAAGGACATCGGGCGTGGCAACCAGGGACTTCACGCTGTCGTCCCAGGATTGCTTGTCCACCGCCGCCTTCAGCTGCTCGCCCTTCAGCTTCTTGTTCTCTTTCACCCAGCGATCGGCCTGTACGACCTCCACCGGATAGGTCGAGGCCATCAAGACCAGGGAAAGCAGATTGTCCGGATATAACGCGATCGGCGCCACGAGCGCTGCGAGCTCTTCGGGCTTGAGCAGCTTCTTCTCGGCGGTCGCCGGTTGCGCCTGCGGAGCCGCGGCGGGCGCCGGCTGAGCTTGGGGAGTGGCGGTGGGCGCCGGCTGCGCCTGGGGAGCCGGTGCGGGCGGTTGTTGAGCTGGAGCGGCGGCAGGCGGCGGCTGATCTGGCGAGGCAGCGGCAGGCGGCTGATTTTGCGCCATCGCCGCCAACGGGGTAAGCACAATGAAATAGAGGCCTAGCGATGCAACCCTCACGGCACGGTGCAACTTCATGCCTAGTCCTCCCGCTCGCATATTTTGGTCGCCAATTCGTAGGTGGCTCTCGCCACCTTACGTTGATCCAAATCAAAGCAACCGGGCGTCAGCGTTCCGCTCGGCGCGCGTTCAATGAGGCAAACGCAGCAAAACCCGCGTTCCCGGATCGGGGCGCGTGGTGGCCATTGCGGATCGGAAAGATCGGCCCGAGGCAGGTCAAACAGGGACACCACCACAACTGGCTGCAGCGGCGCCAAGCCGGCTAGCTCCGTCTTATGTCGCCGAACTGGCACGCTTGAAGGCTTCCCAGGCTGCCTGGTTGGCGCGATCGAATGCGGCGCGAGATTCGGCGAGGCCGGCACTCAGAACCGTCCAGGATTCTGAACCCGCCTTTGCGAGCTTCTTGAGATTTTCCTCGGCGGCGGTTGCGTCCGCCTTCATCTTCTGGACCGCCGCATCGATCTGCCCACGTTGATTGGCGGCCAATTCCGCCGAAAAAGTCTGAAATTTCTCCGCTGATTCGCGCCAGGCCCTCATCTGCGCTGCGGCCACATCTTCGAATGCGGTGCGTTGCTGTTTCATTTGCTCGCCGAAACGTTCGACATATTTCTTGACCTCACCCTGGAAGTTGTTCCACTCGGATTCCATCCTGGTCTTCGTCTGCTGCCACGCGGCTTCACCGGCCTCGCCTTGCTTCTTCATTTCATTCACGAAAACCTCGCGCTTGGCTCGCAGATCGACGACCATATTGTCCGCGGCCGTCTTCGAGTCGGCTGCCATCTGCGCGGTTCTCCCCTCGAACGAGGCCAGGATGGCATCCATCTCGTCCAGACGTTCTTTGGCCCAGTTGATGTAGAAGTGCGCGTTGCTTGCCATTGTCACCTCCCTGTCGATCAGCTGAATAGTCGAGCGCTCTCGTTCCAGCGCCCCTGCAAATGAGGCCCTTACCAGTAGTTGTAATAACGAGGCTGGTATCCGCAGTACGTACTGCATCCGTAGTAGGCGGGTGAAAAAGAATAGCGGTACGGAAAATCGTAGCCGTAGGGTCGGGAGGGATATCCGTAGTAGTACGGCACGCCATAGTAGCCGTATGCGCCGTTGGCGATGGCTCCACCGACGACGGCGCCCGCGAACAACCCCGCTCCGGGACCCCGACCCCAGCCCCAGCTTCCGCGCCAATATACCGGCGTTTCGAGATTGGCGACCATCGACTTCACCGTCGCGACATTGGTCGGGAGCGGCGTTGCAGCGGCACAATCGATCTGGCTCGCTACCAAGGCTGCCGATAATGCATATGCGACTGCTTTCCTGTGGCCGCCCATTAATCAGACTCCTTTGTGATCGGTGCAGACATGCAGGCGAACCAAAAGCTTCGCATACGTCGCTATGGGGTTGCTTGATCTAGCTCAATCGCTATTTGCAATCTCTTCGAGACTTGCGGGATCGTGTTGTCCGAAGCGTTCGCTTCGCACTGCGGCAGCAAGAGTCCAATGATCAAAGCCGGCTCACATTGCCGTGCCGCACAAGCTGGCGAGAGCTTTACGGTTGATCTGGATCAACGAAGCCAGCCTGATGCGGATCAACATGAGCCAACCGGCCAGGTGGCGGGAGCCTTGGAGACCCTGGCGGAAAACGCGGGGAGGACCGAGATGACCACGACGACGAGCACTGCTGCATCCTCTCCGAGCCCGGTACAGCAAGAAGGCCTGATGGTCCGGATGGCCATCGGCTTCACAGCCTGGGCGGAGCGCTGGTTTCCCGATGCGTTTGTCTTTGTCGCCATCGCGGTGGTGGTGGTGGCGTTGGCGGCATTGATCAACGGGGCTTCACCGACAGCCGTCAGCGTGGCGTTCGGCGACGGCTTCTGGAGCCTGATCACCTTCACCATGCAGATGGCCTTCGTGGCCATTGGAGGTTATGTCGTCGCCACCTCCGCCCCCGCGCAGCGGCTCATCCGCTGGCTCGCCGATTTGCCGACGACGGGCACGAGCGCTGTGGGGCTTGTCGCCATCATCAGCATCCTGGCATCGCTGATCAACTGGGGTCTCAGCCTGATTCTGGGCGGCCTTCTGGTGGTCGCGCTCGCGGCTCGGCGCGAATTGAGAATGGACTACCGGGCCGCGGCCGCCGCGGCCTATCTGGGCCTTGGTGCGACCTGGGCCATGGGGCTGTCTTCATCGGCCGCGCAGTTGCAGGCAAACGCGGCAAGCCTGCCCAAGGCTCTGTTACCCATCACAGGCGTGATTCCGTTCTCCGAGACGATCTTCCTGTGGCAATCCGTCGTGATTACCTTGGTGCTTCTCGTGATTTCGGTCGCGATCGCGGTCTTGTCGGCCCCCGGTCCCAACACCGCGGTCACCGCCGAGGCCATGGGGATCGAAGTCTCGCGCGAAGATTCGATCCAGGTGGCGCCGCCGAAGCAGCCTGGGGAATGGCTCGAGCATTCGCCCATTCTCACCATCCTGCTCGCATTGCTCGCGCTTGGCTGGGTGATCAACGAGTTCGCCCGCCAGGACTGGATGATCGCGATTTCCAACCTCAATACCTACAATTTCATGTTCATCATGCTCGGCCTGCTGCTGCACTGGCAGCCGAAGCGTTTTCTTGTGGCGGTCGTCAAAGCGGTACCGGCAACATCCGGCGTGCTGATCCAGTTCCCGTTCTATGGTGCCATCGCTGCCATCCTGACCCAGGCGAGAAATGGAGCGGGCGTGACCGTTTCGGATCAGATCACGCATGCTTTCGTCGCCATGTCGACCCAGCATCTCTACCCGCTGGTGATCGGCATCTATTCGGCCATTCTCGGATTCTTCATTCCGTCAGGCGGCGGCAAGTGGCTGCTCGAGGCGCCCTACGTGATGCAGGCGGCCAACGATCTCAAGGTGCATCTCGGTTGGGCCGTGCAGGTGTATAACGCTGCCGAAGCGCTGCCCAATCTCATCAACCCGTTCTGGATGCTGCCCCTGCTCGGCGTGCTGGGCTTGCGCGCCCGCGACGTCGTGGGGTTCACCTTCCTGCAATTGTTGCTGCACCTGCCGGTCGTGCTGTTCCTGCTGTGGGCGCTGGCCTACACGCTCGAATATCATCCGCCCGTGATACCCTCGTGAAGGGCAATCCTGACTTCCTTTACGGCTTGACCCACAAGCTCTTGGCGATCAGGCAATGCACGCCCTTTTCCGGCGCCTCCATCTCGCCGACGCGGCAGTCCATCGTCATGCTGGCGAGCGAATAGGCGTCGAGTCGCGACAGCGACTTCTGCTTTTGCAGAAGCTCGATCATGTTCCACGAGGCGGTATCCATCGCCTTGTTCATGTCGCCGTTGGCTGCGTAGGTCACCAGATAATCCGCCGTCTCGGCGGTCGGCAATTGCGCGGCAAGCGTTTTGCCCGCGTCTTTCGAACTGATGCAGTGGACGCCCTTCTTGATGTCCACGACCTGCGTGATGCGGCAATCGGACGTCCTGGAAACCAGCGCCGCAGCCTGTTCGGGAGAGACATTGCGCTGTTCGGCAAGCAGTTTGGCTGTCTCCGATCTGGCGTTTGCAAGCGCCTTGGTGAGGTCCTCGTCGAACCCCATCGTGATCCATTCGGTTGGAGTTTCGATCCGCGGCCATTGTAGCCTGGTCGTCTTGTCGATCGTAAGGGTCAGCACGATCTCCTGGAAAACGGTCTCCAGCGCGGTCAGGTTGATTTCGCCATTTCCCTGTGCCGCGTGGGAATCGCCGGTCCACACCAGCGCGCCGCGCACGAATACAGGCACGTGCAATGTCGTGCCCTCGACGAGATCGCGGTTATCGAGGTTTCCGGCAAACGGTCCCGGCGGAACCGCGTTGTAGCGGCCGGGCTCCGCGCGAGCGACGCCAAGGGTTCCGGGAAACGGCCTCAGCGGGATTTCAATGCCGGGCGCGAATTCGGCCACCTTGCGATCGGCATCGAGATAGAAATACTTCACCTGACCTTCAGGGAAATCCTTCGGAAATTCGCCGAACATCCCGGGAATGTTGAAGTTTGCAGCCCAGGATCGCGGAACGATTTTCTGAATTTTCATCCGCAAGGTGTCGCCCGGCTCCGCGCCATTGATGAAGATCGGTCCCGTCAGCGACATGGGCCCGCGACCTGGCCAATCCGTACGCAGTTTCTTCAATTCCTCGATCGTAGTGCCCGGCCAGAGCCGGCCATGGGAGTGCGACATGGTTTCCACAACGACGGTGTCGCCGGACTCGATCACCAGGCGCGGCAACTCGGCATTGTCGAACCATCCCCATTGCGTGGTCTCCAGGGTCGCGGGCAGGACGAACACACGGCCGGGATATTTGGAAGCCGGTACTGCCATCAATTTTTGCGCGCCGGAAATCGCCGACGGCGGTTGCTGCGCCAAGGAGGCGCTGCCGCCGCACGCGACAACTGAAACAACCAAGGCCAGAACGCGTTTGAATTGCTGCATTGCTTCTCCCCCGACGGACGCTGCGGCCATTGTCACCGCTCAACAACGACACAATTCACTCCCAACTTCCGCTGATGTAAATGCCTTGCTTGCAGCAAACTCCCGCAACTTGAACGAGAAGCGATGGACCGATCAAGTCTGAGATACTCGGGTGCTCTTCATTCCGCTCAATCCGGCTCGCCCGAAATCCTTGCGCTCACAAGACCTGCGAAGCTTTCGGCGATCAACCGGGCCGTCGGAGCATGGTGTCCGAAGGCGATTCGCCGAAGAACGCCCGGTAGGTTTGCGAGAAGCGTCCAAGGTGCCAAAAGCGGTGGTCCAGCGCGATGGTCTTGATCAGATCCTCCGGACCGGCCCGTAGCAGGGCCGCTCGCACGGCCCATAGCCGGTTGAGCATCATGAATCTCTGCAGGCTCATGCCCTTAACCGCGATCATGGCGTTATGCAGCGTCCGGATGGTGACGCCGACCGCATCCGCGATCTCGGCGCTGCTCGGTATTTCGAGAGTGTCGTTGCATATGAATTCGTCAACGAGGCGGCAGATACGGACGTATTTGCGAATAGCTGGTCGGGCTTCCATTTCGTGCGGCGCAGTGAGGAAGGCATGGTCGACCGCATCAAGCAAGCTCAGCTGCATGCCCGACACCATGTTTTGCTGCAGAAACGACGGCGGACAGAGCGCTGCAGTCTGCAGGACATCCCGGATGGTCGAGCGCAGGTGCTCAATCGCGGCGGGCCGGATACGATCAACTCGGGCAGCCGGAACCCGTTCGGGCCAGCCGCGGTCACCGTCTTCATCCGGCAGCAGGACCGCCGCGATCATCAACTTACTCGGCTGGAAGATGTGGTGCGGGATCGCCGCTCCGTGCGTCACCAGCGCGGGGCCGGCGAGCGATATGCCATCCAGCTTCAGCCCGGGTGAATCGTCCATCGAGAGTGCGATCCCCATTTGAGCATTCGCAAGAAATCCCTCAGAGATGCAGGGCGGCCGTTCCACCACGATGAGGCGAAGATGCCCAAGCTGGAGTTCGGCCTGCGAAAAACTGAAGTCGGTGCCGAGGGGCAGAAGTCGGCGCCTGATATCGGGCAACATGGCACCGAATTTTTCCGGATCCGAGCAGTGCACCGTCGATAGCGCAGGCGAGCACGAAATCGGATGAATATTCATTCGTCACGCTTGTCCAGGTCGCAAAAGGATGGAGGTCGGAAGCGAGGCCACGCCAGCTTGGTTGAATCAATACTAAAGCAGACACCGCGATGTCCACCCATTCCGGATCGCTGTTCGCTGTGCTGCACGACGCAGCCGGCCGATTCTGTCGTTCCCCGCGCGAAAAAAGACAGCAGGTCGCCACACCCGACATTCGGCAAATTCTCCGCGAGCTCCGCACCATCCGCGGAAAGCCAACCGCAAGCTCTACCTGTAGTCGCGATGGTCGAGCAAAAACGATATCCATTTTTGGAAAATCGAGTTGTTGGCGAAGGCCCGACGTTTCGGATCAAGTTACCCTTGCCTGCATCACCAAACTGCGGTGAGAGCGGATGGCAGCGTTCGTTTTCAAATGCCCGACAATCCATTTGAGCATCCAGCACCGGTTGGACGACGGCGAGAACGTGCCGGAAAACGAATACGAGGTCGTAAAATGCGCGGCATGCATCAGGCTCCACTCATCAATCGGAAAACAGGTGACCTGCGAGCCGAAAAAAGAATGAGTAGTGCACTCGCTCACATCATTCGATGTGCCGTGGACCGCTAGCCGGGGTCAAAGCAAGCAATCTTGTGCGGCTCGTCGCCGCTCGCGCAGGGGAAATGCCTCTGCCGTCATTTGGGGGGCAACATGGCGGATCGCAGGGGCAAGGTTGCGCTGTTGATTGACGGCGTCAAACTCCATGCAACGGCAAAGGCGCTCGGGTTCGATATCGATTACAAAAAACTTCTCGAAGTGTTCAACGAGCGCGGAATGCTGCTTCGGGCGGTCTACTGCACGACCGTGATGGAGGATATGGAATACTGCGCCGTACGTCCGCTGGTCGATTGGCTCGATTATAACGGTTACATGGTCGTTACCAAGCCGATCAAGGAGTTTGTCGACAATGATGGGCGACGCAGGATCAAGACCAGCATCGATATCGATTTCGTGGTCGGTGCCATGGAAACAGCCGATCACGTCGATCAAATCGTGCTGTTCTCGGGCGAGGGTAATCTCCGTCCGCTGATCGCGGCGGTGCAGCGCCGCGGCGTCCGGGTTACCGTCGTCTCGTCAGCCGCGAGCGAACCACCCATGATCGCGGACGAAATTCGTCGCCAGGCTGACGAGTTCATCGATCTGGGCGAACTTGCAGCACAGATCAGTCGCGCGCCTTCGGCGACGCCCACCGCTGGCGAGGCAAAACTGGCAATCGTGGTCGGGCGCCGGATCCGCGACAAAAGCTTGCGAGGCGCCCCTCCGACCCACGCGCTGCCACTATCCCAGCCTCTCCCTTTCGAAAAAGAATAGGGACGAAGAGTTATCCCGACCGTCTTATAGTGGTAGACGCTCGCAAGGGCAGAAATAGGCGTCGCCTGAACACAAAATTGCGGTCGTGTCGTCCTGCAGGATCGTCGGAAAATACAGATGGAAGGAGACAGCTTTCTCTGGCTGGTTCGGCACGCGGCCGCCTTCGGCGTCGATGGATTGATCCATGCCGCGAACGCGCCGGCCGACCTGAGCGATCGGGCGCTTCTGGACGCCGTGCGAAGGCATCTACCTCCCAAAGCCGCGAGTTACGCCAGCCCGGCACAACGGACGATCGATACCGCCCGCGCCCTTGGACTCGATCCGGTCCCGATACCTGAGTTCGCCGAGCAGGATTTTGGCGCCTGGACCGGCCACCGTCACGACGATCTGGCCGCCGGTGGGGAAGAAGGCTATGCGCAGTTCTGGCAAAATCCCGCTCGATCGAGGCCACCCGGCGGCGAAAGTTTTGCAGATCAGGTCGCCAGGGTTCGGCAGGGACTCTTCAAGATCGCGCCCGGCCCGTCGACGCTGGTGGTCCACTCGGGCACAGTTCGGGCCGCGCTCTGCATCGCGCTTGATATCGATCCCGAAGCGGCTCTGCGTTTTGTGATCCAGCCCCTGTCGATTACCCGGATTGATCGGCTGCAGGAGGGATGGCGGATCGTGTCCGTCAACCAGAACATTCTCGGTACCCCTGATTTTGCCACGCTCGCGTCAACGGCCTCGCGCCATCAATGAGCGGCGGGAACGTTCGCCTGTGCGAAGGTCGCCATCTCATTGTGCAGCGCGCATGCAAGACGCAGCAGCGGCAATGCGACCGCCGCTCCCGATCCCTCGCCGAGCCTGAGGTCCAGATCGATCAGCGGCGGAATGTCCAGTGCGCGGAGCACCAGATGATGCCCGCGCTCCGCCGATTGATGCGAGGCGAGGATAAACGGACGACATGACGGGTTGAGACGCACTGCGGTCAGCGCTGCAACGGAGACGATGAATCCGTCGAGCAAGACCGGCAACCGATTCTGGGCGGCTGCGATGATTGCGCCGCAGATGGCCACGATTTCAAGACCGCCGACCGCGCACAACGCATTCTCGGCAGAAATGCGCCCTCTCGTAAGCCCGTGCCGCGCGAGAGCCTCGTCGATCACGCGCACCTTGCGCGCGCGCGCCGTTGCATCGATGCCGGTCCCGTTGCCGGCGATCTCTTCGGCGTTGATCCCAAGCAGGGCCGCGGCGATCGCCGCCGAACTCGTGGTATTGCCAATGCCCATCTCGCCAAGGATCAGGAGATCGGGCGTCTCTCTGGCAGCACGCAACACCGCGCGCTTTCCGCACTCCAATGCGAACGCCACTTCAACAGGCTCCAGCGCCGCTTCCTTGCTGAAGTCGCGGCTGCCGTTGCGGGGTTTGTCCGTCACGATTCCCGGCACTGGCGACTGCGCGAGCGTGCCCGCATCGACGACCTCCAGTGTGGAACCCAATTCGCGCGCAAGAACCGAAATGGCGGCACCGCCGGAGGCGAAATTCGACATCATGGCGATCGTGACTTCCTGAGGATAGGCCGAGACGCCCCGGGCGACGACGCCGTGATCGCCGGCAAAGATGATGATGGGCACGCGCGTCGCGCGCGGCCGCTCGGCCTGCTGCAGGCCAGCGAGTTCGACGGCGAGTTGCTCGAGCCGTCCCAGCGAGCCGGCCGGCTTGGTGAGCTGAGCCTGGCGAGCCAAGGCTGCATCGCGATGAATGGCCGAGATGCCCGGGCACGGCTGATAAACCCACTTGGCTAGCATGTTGTCCTGCCTTGAACGAACGTTTCGATGATGATCGCTATCTGCGCCTGAGAATGTAACTGTCCATGATCCAGCCGTGCTTTTCACGCGCTTGGCTTCGCGCGGCAACGATACGTGGCCCGGCTTCGGCCAGATCGCCCGAGATCAGGATCTCATCGGGCATGCCGAGGTAAGCGCCCCACCAGATCTGCAATCCCGCCGGGTCGAGGTATTGGAACGAGACCCCACCGTCCAGCATGACCACAATTGTGTTCACGCCGGACGGCCAGCCACGCTCGCGTAACCTGCGTCCCGTCGTAACCAGAAAAGGTTCGCCGATCTCATTTACGGGCAGCGCATGCGCTGCGCAAAGCGCCTGGATCGACGTGACACCGGGGACCACTTCAATGCGCGGCGGCGGCTCAAGCCGTGCCGCTATCCGCAGACTGGAGTCATACAGCGAAGGATCTCCCCAGATCAGGAGCGCCACGCGCCCTTGACCTCCGAGATGGCTTGCGATTTCCCGCGACCATGTCGCGGCGACGGCGTCGTGCCATTCGTCCACGCCCTTGCGGTAATCCTCCTCGCCTGCGTCGCGCACCGGGAGATCGAACTCGACGACTCGCGTCTTGTCGTTCACCAGCACGTCAGCGCAAATGGCGCGCCGCAAGTCGGCAAGATCGGATTTCTCCGCTCCCTTGCGTGGAATGAGAACAAGGTCGGCCTTGTTGATTGCGCGGATCGCGGCAAGTGTAAGCTGCTCGGGATCGCCGCAACCGATACCTGTCAAAACCAGCGTCAGCATGATGTGAGGGAAGGCGATCGCACCGTCGGACCGCCTTCCATGCCATCTTCACGCCGCGTTGTGCAGACGGCGGGTGA
>Ga0306926_10004832_pt1 | contig 14222 bp, 13 predicted proteins | sample flu12Cox44000178_FD_203759 | JGI IMG/M metagenome (GOLD analysis project Ga0306926, IMG submission 203759) | Lab enrichment of tropical soil microbial communities from Luquillo Experimental Forest, Puerto Rico - flux8day.12C.oxic.44.000.178 (v2)... | ecosystem: Environmental > Terrestrial >...
CGGCGAATTTGCAGGCAGACAGGCGACACAGGAAAAAATCATGCGTGCCATCATGCGCAATGAGCGCTTGCCTCATGCCATGCGCGACAACGGCGTGGAGACGCAAGGAATGCAGCAATGACCGACAAGACGGCTTCGCTTGACGAGCGGCGCCGGCATGGCGGGTTCATCAAGAACAACCTGCGCAACTACGGCATGTTGCTGTCGCTGTTTGCGATCATGTTGTTCTTTGAGTTTGCAACCGACGGCTCGCTGCTGCAGCCGCTCAATCTCACCAATCTCGTCCTGCAGAACAGCTATATCGTCATCATGGCGCTCGGTATGCTGTTGGTGATCGTCACCGGCCATATCGACCTCTCCGTCGGCTCGGTCGCGGGCTTCGTCGGCGCCGTCGCCGCCGTGCTGATGGTGCGCTACCACGTCGACTATCCTTTTGCCTCTTTCCTGTGCCTCCTGGCCGGGGCCGCGATCGGCGCGGCGCAGGGCTACTGGGTCGCCTATTTCGGAATTCCCTCGTTCATCGTCACTCTGGCGGGCATGCTGGTCTTCAAGGGACTGGCGCTCGCAGTCCTCCAGGGCCAATCCGTGGGGCCGTTTCCGCCGACGTTTCAGAAATTGTCGTCAGGCTTCATTCCCGAACTCTTTTCCAGCGCGGGAACAATTCATCCCACCTCGCTCGTGATCGGGGCAGTTCTGGCGATTGCGATGGTTTATGCCAGCGCCAGGGGTCGCGCGCGCGAACAGGCACACGGCATCGTGGTCGAGCCCTATGCGTTCTTCTTCGCAAAGAGCGCGCTGCTGTCGGGGCTCGTCCTCTATTTCACCTACCTGATCGCCTCGCACCGCGGCTTGCCGAACGTGCTGGTCATCATGACGGCCCTGACCGCGCTTTACGGATTCCTCACGCGGCGAACGATCATTGGCCGGCAAATCTACGCGGTCGGCGGCAACGCGAAGGCGGCCAAGCTGAGCGGGATCAAGACCGAGCGGCTCACCTTCCTGACCTTCGTCAACATGGGTGTACTCGCTGCGCTCGCTGGGCTCGTGTTTGCCGCGCGTCTGAACACAGCAACGCCCAAGGCGGGCGCCGGCTTCGAGCTCGACGTCATTGCCGCCTGCTTCATTGGCGGTGCCTCAGCTTATGGCGGCGTCGGCAGGGTCGGCGGCGCCGTGGTGGGCGCCATGATCATGGGGGTGATGAACAACGGAATGTCGATACTCGGGATCGGTATCGACTATCAGCAGGTCATCAAGGGCCTTGTATTGCTGGGGGCGGTCTGCGTCGACGTCTACAACCAGCGTCGGTAGCTTTTCCACTAGGCAAACGAAAAGGCGCAATGTCAGCGCGCCACGACCTCGACCTCACCATCGACGCCGTTCACGACGTTGAAGGGACGCTCGTAGACTTTGCCTTCATTCTTCGCGATCGCGCGATATTCACCTTCGGACAACACAACGCGCGGAAACGCGCCGATCGACTCCTTGATGACGTCGCCGCCCGGCGTGATCACCGACCAGGCAGTATTGGCAAGCGCCTCGCCACCCTTGTCCGACACCAGCTTGAGCGTGATGACGGCGGCGCGATGGGTGATCACGACGTCGGTCAACTTGCCGACCTGGACGCGGATATCGGAACGCACCACCGAGTTGGCGTCGCCGTAGTTCGAGATGATATAGTAGGTCCCCTCCGGAAGCAGCACGACGTCGCCGGCCGCAACATTGGGGACGAGGGACGCACGATCGCCGCCATCGAACTGGCTGCCTTTGTAGATTGCAAAGGAGATCTGGTTCTGGGGAATCTTGCTGGTGCCGACCCGACCCTCGATACGCAGGCCACCGGCCGGAAGCACGAAGGATTCGCGGTCGGTCTCCGCCTTCAATGTTACCGTCCGTACCGCGCTGACCAGGCCGAGTGCGACATGCACCACGTAGTTGCCCGGCGGCAGAACGATGTTGGGGGATGCGCTGCGATCCTCCCGGATCATCTTGAATGTGCCGCTTTCATCCGGCTTGTCGGAGAAAATCCGCCACACTAGGCCGGCGTTGACCGACGGCAGGTCCTTGCCATAGCGCGCCGACAGCGACAGCACGCCCTGTCCAGGCGCGGCTGCACCTTGAGGCGTGATTGCCGGCGGTACCGCGCCAACGGAAGGTGAAGGCTGCGCCGAAGGCGCGGGCTGAACGGACACAGGTGGGGGAGCGGACGCCGGCCCGGAGGGCGGAGCCAGGCTCACGGCGGCACCGGGATCCGGAACCGCAGCAGGTGGTACCGGCGGCGGGCGATCACCAAAAAGCTGGGCGCTTGCGGGCTGGGCGAAGCCTAACAGCACGGCGGTCGAAAGAGCTGGCCATAGCGATGTGCCACGCCGCACTGCGGTGATGCCGTCTGCCCCTGCGATCATGGTCCTGCTTTTCACTGAAAACGCGGCAAATTCAAGCCTTACCGCCGCCTGGCAACAGCAGATCGTGGGACCCGCCATTTCCCGAGAAACGGGTGTCGCGGCCGCAATCTAGTGGAGCGGATCGCCACCCTCCTGCCGCGAATGCCCATTGCGAACGTCAAATCCAAAGCTCCACTAGCATCAATGGCTTGTTAGTGGTCCTTTGATTCTGACATTCGCAAGCGTGGCTCCCCAAGTGGGATGCGAATGTTAGAATCGGACCACTAGCCGCAAAACCCGGCCAACCGGCTCCGAACATGGCACAAAGCATGCCTGTAGTCCGTTATAGCTGCGTTCATCTCTTGCGCTTAGCTTATTGACGTAGCTTGCACTTACACTCCGAGGAGATTTTTCGGTGCTCGAACTGTTGAGAGGACGCGGCCAAAACGGGTCCGAAGGCAAGGACAAGGTCGGTCTTGGAAGCACAAGGCGGCCCGTGGTCGGGCTGGCGCTGGGCGGCGGAGCGGCGCGCGGTTTTGCCCATATCGGCATCGTGCGGACCCTGATTGCCCACGGTATCGTGCCCAATGTGGTCGTCGGCACCTCGATCGGCGCGGTGATCGGCGGCGCCTATGTGAGCGGACACCTCGATAGGCTGGAGGAGTGGGCGCGCAGCCTGCAGCCTCGGAAGGTGCTCGGCTATCTCGATGTCCGTCTCAATGGTTCGGGCCTGATCGGCGGGGAGAAGCTTGCCAGCGAGTTGGAAGCCTCGATTGGCAACACGCTGATCGAGGACCTTGCGGTGAAGTTTGCCACTGTTGCCGCCGAAGTGCGCACCGGCCATGAGATCTGGCTGACCCACGGACGTCTGGTCGAGGCGATGCGCGCATCCTATGCGCTGCCCGGAATCTTCGCGCCGGTGCTGGTCGGCGACCGCTGGCTGGTCGACGGTACGCTGGTCAACCCGGTGCCGGTATCGGCGGCACGCGCGTTGGGAGCGGAAATCGTCATCGCCGCCAACGTCTCAAGCGACGTGTTCTCCCACTCGACGACCATCTATTCGCATGGCGCCGCTGCAGTGGTCCCGCAGCTTGAGAGCGAATCGGTGCCGCCGAAACGCGGCCTTGGAAAGTTCTTCTCGCCCGAGCGGACGGTGAAGCGCGAATTCTTTGGCGGCGGCCGAAGGCCGGGCATCTCCACGATCATGGCCGACGCTTTCAACATCATGCAGGACCGCATCACCCGCGCGCGCCTGGCCGGCGACCCACCTGACCTCCTGATCACCCCGCGCGTCGGCGAGATCGGCTGGTTCGACTTCCATCGCGGCAACGAACTGATCGAGGTCGGTGTCCGCGCCGCGGAGCGCGCCATGGATTCGATCCAGGAGGTCATCCACGTCCTGGCGCCAGCACCTGACAACGCAGAGCAGAAGCCTTAGCTCGGGCGATCAAGCCGTCTTGATATACTGGCGCAGTGCCTCCTGCTCGTTCTCGTATTCCTGAACGCGCCATTTCACCACGTCGCCGATCGAGATCAGGCCGACGACGCGCTCGTCTTCGACCACAGGCAGGTGGCGAAACTTGCCGTTGGTCATCATTTCCATGATTGCGGCCACGGTATCGTTCTGCCGGCAGCTGACCACCTTGCGCGTCATCACCTCGCTGACAGGGGCGTCAAGCACGCCGGCTCCACGCTCGCTGAGCACGCGGACGATGTCGCGCTCCGACAGGATACCCTCGATTTGGCCATTACTCATGACAAGCACGGCGCCGATCTTGCGTTCCCCCAGAAGCTTGACCGCCGCCGAAAGCTTCGCCTGCGGCTCGACGCTCAGGATGTTGTGGCCCTTGGTATCGAGAATTGCACGTACCGTCATTGTCGTCTCCTTGAATCGGTCGCGCTTGCCGAATAAGGGCGCGCGATCTTCGTTCTTGAGTCTTTAATCAACAGTTTGGCGCCGGGATCGTTGCAGGGCGCCTTCGTTCGCAGGCACAAAGCCGGCAGGCATATTGCTGCGGGCGTTACGGCATGCGCGCGGACTTCTGCCACTCTTTCCGCTCGATGATGGAGGAAATCGCCCCGCCTCGCAAGCTGGTAGGACGCACCTGCAGCATGATCAAACCAGGTGCCGTTCGCGCGGCACCGGATCGAACAGCGAAAACAGGATCAGTCCGGCAAAGAAGCCGCCGATATGTGCCTGCCAAGCAACGCTGGCGCCGTCCGCGCCAATGGCGAGCGAACCCAGACCGAAGATGATGTTGACGCCGAACCAGACCGCAAGGAAGGCGAGCACGCGGCCATTGCGCAGCGCGCGCGAGAGCGACAGCGCCGGAACCCTGGCGGCCGCATCGGCGTCGCCGCGCGAAAACGACAGGAAGCTGCCCTTCACGAAAGCAAAGCGGATCGCAGCCGCCATTGTACCGGACACCGAGGCCGATGCGCCGATCATGGGAGCAACCGCGTGCTCATGGGTCACCAGATGCGCCACGGCGCCGGCCGCAGCGGTAACGGCCATGAACAGGAAGAACCTGACCGCACCGAAACGGCGTGCCAGCGCACTGCCGAACGGCAGCAGCCAAAGCACGTTGAAACCAATGTGGCTGAGGTTGGCGTGCAGCAGGGAATAGGTCACGAAGGTCCACACCTTTGCGCCGGCGCCGCCCGGAAAATCCAGAAGCGTCGTGTCGTAGCGCTTCGGAATGAAACCGAAGACGTCGACCGTCCAGTTTTCCAGATCCGGCGGCAGCAGCACACGCAGGTGGATTACCGCGATCAGAAGCACGTAGGCCGTGAGCGCGGCAGGCAGCGTCAGAATCGGTTCGCGCACGGTGTCGGGCGCGCGTTGCGGCGGCAAATCCTGCGGGTTGTCCAAGGGGGATTCCAAGCGGGTGTCCAACGGGGCTTTCAAGCGACAATCAAGCGGCGATCAGGGTATCCAGTTAGGCGTCTTTGCCACTTCGGTGCAAGTGCACAATCGCGATTTGCGAATGAAAACCGTAACACGGTTGCAACGGACCCATGCGCAGCCGATTGCGCCATCTCCTCGGATCGGGTGGCCAGATCATCCGTTCAGTTGCCTTGGCTGCCCCGCGCCGGCGTCGGACTCGTTATCCAAGCGCCGGCAAGCGGCTTCGTCTCCGGCATGATGAACCAGATGACGGCCAGACAGAACGTAGCAACGGCCGCAAGTCCGGCGAATGCAACGCTGCTGCCTAGTCTGTCGCTAACATAACCTGCGAGTGCCGTTGAGAGCGATGCGCCGATGCCTGTCGCGGTGCCGAGGATGCCTTGCGCGAGATTGAAGTGACCGGTACCGAATGCGACATCGGCAACGATCAGGGGCACCATGACGGCAAATACCGACGCAGTAATGCCATCCAGAACCTGCACGGCGACCAGCAGATACGGATCGTGGACGGTCGAGAACAGGAGGCCGCGAGCAGCAACGGCTCCCAGGCCAAGCAGCAGCAGCGGCCGTCTCCCCCAGGCCTGGGCTTTGGCACCGACCGAAGGCGACAGCAGCGCAACGATCGCCTGGGGCACGATGATGCAGGCAGCGATCAGTACCGGTGCCCATTGGCTCGACCGAGCCGTCACAACGCCGGCCATCAACGGCAACATTGCCGCGTTGGCCAGCTGCAAAAGCAATATGACAAAGGCAAAAATCAACAAAGCCCGCAACCGGATCAGGCCGAGAATGCTGGTGGTCTTCTCGCGCTCCTCGAGCGGCACTGCGCCGTGTGCACGCGCAGCATCGATCTCGTCCTCGCGAATTTGCGCGAGTGAAAGCAGGGCCGGTATCGCGAGCACGAAGGTAACCAGAAAAACCGAGCGGCTGGTCAGAAAATAGCCGCAGGTGCCCATCACTGCCGCGGCGACGCCGTTGCCCAGTGATGCGAAGCGGGCGTTGCGTCCGAGCCGTTCGCCGATCGCAAGCGGCCCGACCAGTCCGAGGCTGATTGCGGCGATTGCAGGTCCCAGGACGCAGCTTGCCATGGCGTGAAGCGACGCTGCTGCCAGCACGACGGCAAGGATCGGCCAGGCAGCATAGCCAAGCGCCGCAAAGGCGATGGCTGTAATCGCCAGGCCCGCGACCAGGCGCTCGGAGCGTGCCGCATCGACGATTGCGCCGCCCGGCATCTGTCCGACCAGGCTGATGATTCCGCCAATTGAAAGAACGAAACCGATCTCCGCCTGGGTCCACTTCTGCGTGGTAAGATAGACGGCAATAAAGGGACCGAACCCGGTCTGAACGTCGGCAAGAAAGAAAATGAACCAGTCAAGTCCGCGCAAGCTTTGCCGCGAGGGATTTGGCATTCTGCCCGATGGGCCTTGAGCTTGTGACGCGGTATCGTCCTTGTGGCGCGCTGCCTCGCGGCGTCCACCATCAGTTTCGGAAAGTAGTTGCGTCGGGCGCGCCATCAAAACGCTCCCCCTGCTAGTGGAGCGGATTTGACGTTCGCTACACACCCGCAGCGATTGCTTGATGCGAACGTCAAATCCAAAGCTCCACTAGTATGAATAATTTTGCTAGTGGTCCTCTGATTCTAACATTCGCAAAAGCGGCTCTCCAGACGGGGAGCGAATGTTAGAATCGGACCACTAGCGATCCTCGAGCGGTTGCAAGCTGCCCGTGGCACCCAACACCACAATAGGCGCGTCCTCCTTGTATTCCGGCGCTGCAGCCACCTGCGCCTTGGTCAATTCCAGCGTGATGCTATCGCTCGTCTTGGCAACATGCCCGAAGTGCAACGCGTTCCAATCGACGACGATCTTGCGGCTACCCACGCCGAGAAAGCCGCCGAAATCGATAACAGCGGCGCGCACGGTTCCGGAACGATCGACGATGACATCGACGATGTGGCCCATGTCCTCCTCCGCAGCGCTGCGGACATCTCGGCCAAGCACACCATGGGCCTCGCGCGGTCCGATGATGGTGACGGAAGCGGGCGGCGCCGGCGCGGGCGGTGCCGGCGCTGCCGGCGGCGAGACTGTCTGTTGATCGCTTTGGGCATGCGCAACGACCGCGCCAAGAAGAACGAGCACGAGGCCTGAAATCACCGACCAATGCCGCGCATGCATGGCCCTCTCCTCCTGGTAGATCCTCAATTGGCAAGCACGATCGAAACCTGGACCTTGCCCTGGCTGCGCAAAACCTCCATCGACACGTCGTCGCCGTGACGCCTGATCCGGAGGTCGACGCAAGACGACCCCAGTCGCAGGTCGCGCAGGATCACCTCGTCTAGAAACGACGGAAGCCGCGGGTTGCGCAGCCGGATCTCGTTGCGCTCCGAATCGAAATCAAGTCCGAGCGCCGCCTCGAGCAAGGTAAACGGGGTTGCGCTCGCCCACGCCTGCGGCGCGCAGGCGACCGGGTAAAGCGTCGGCCCACGGTTCTTCTCACGCCGGAACCCGCAAAACAGCTCGGGAAGCCGGCGCAAGTCCATATAGGTCGCCGCGTCGAACAGACCGGCGAATACCTGCTCGACCGAATCTTTCAGGCCGTAGCGCGCGAGCCCGAGCACGATCAGCGCATTGTCGTGCGGCCAGATCGAACCGTTGTGGTAAGACATCGGATTGTAGCGCGCTTCACCCATTGCCACCGTGCGGATGCCCCAGCCCGTGAAGAAGTGCGGCCGCAAGAGGTCGGCGGCAACCCTGCGGGCTCGGTCTTCACGGATCATGCCGCTGAACAGGAGGTGCCCGGCATTGGAAGAACGCACCCTGCAGGGTTTCTTGTCGCCGTCGAGCGCCAGCGCATAGGTTCCAAGTTCCTCGCACCAAAACGCCTCTTCAAAACGTTCGGCAAGCAGGCGCGCATCGGCGTCAAGCCGCCGCGCGATCTCGTGCCGACCCAAACGCGACGCGCAACGCGAGGCGAGCCGTTTGCCGGCGAACACATAACCCTGCACCTCGGCAAGCGCGATTTGACCCTCGGCAAGCCGACCATCGGCATGAAAGATCGCATCGTAGGAATCCTTCCAGCCCTGGTTGGCCAACCCCTGCTCCGATGCGCGCAGATATTCCACAAATCCATCGCGATCCGGATCGCCAGGACCGTCAATCCAGCGCAACGCCGCTTCAATGGCGGGCCAGAGCTCCTGGAGTGTTTCGTTATCTCCGGTACGCTCGCAATAGTTTCCCGCGAGCAAGACGAACAACGGCGTGGCATCGACGCTGCCGTAGTATTGCGCAAACGGCACCTCGTGGAGCGCGGCCATCTCGCCGCCGCGCATCTCGTGCAGGATCTTGCCAGGTTCAGCGTCTGCAACCGGGTCGGCCACCCGTGCCTGATAGAGTGCGAGCCGCTTCAATACGCCGCGCGCAATGCGGGGGTCGATCCACAGCAACTGAAGAGCAGTGATGAGACCGTCGCGGCCAAACGTCGTGGAATACCAGGGAATGCCCGCATAGGGATATCGCCCCTGCGGCGTCGCCGTCATCAGCATGTTGAGGTCGGCCATCGACTGGCACAGAACTTCGTTGAAAATGCTGTTCGAGGTCTCGATGCTGGTAGAGCCGGCGGTCGAACGGCACATCTCCCGCCGATGCGCGAGCAAACCGGAGAAGAATTTCGCCGGCCTGGACGTTGGGGGCTTGTTGCAGGAAGCCGACACAAACAGCGACCTGGTTTCGTGAGGGGCCAGGTCCAGATGCCAGGTCGCTGAATAGACGGACAGCCGCGTCGGGCGTGGCTCGAAGTGCAACGTCGTGCAGCGCGAGACGTCATCCAGACCTCTGTATTCCATGAGAACCTCCGCTGGACCGGGGAGCTTGGCGACGCCCGTTCCGCGGCGCGCGCGCTTTTCACCGCGCACCTCGAAAAGATCGGCAAAATCGTTGTGAAACAGCAGGGTCAGGTCGAAGCCGGCCCGACCATCCCCGTGGTTCTGCAAACCAATCCGTTGATACGCCGTTCCACGCCACAGGAAGATCGTGCGCACGATATGCAACATATCCTTCTGCAGCACGAGATGGTCTTGGCGATAGATGTCGGGGTTGGTGAGATCGACGGTCAATGCCGAATTGTCGTCGCGCAGGTTGGAACCCAGAAGCAGCGGCTGCAGCTCTTCGAACAGCAATTCCAATCTGGCGAGGTAACGAGTATCGGCATGAAAGAGCCCGTCCGGCCCGCCAGGAGAGGCGCCGATGTCGCCGTGGCTGTCGAGTACGACGAACGTGTCATCATGCTTCAGCGAGCGGCGCGGCCGCGCCGCAGGCCCCGTCATCGGGATATAAAAGGGCTGCTCAACGACGCGTTCAGTCGCTTGCGGCGTCTCGATGATCTGGCCGACGACTTCAGGCGCCATGACGACCTCGAACGGTTTCAATCGATTTTGGCAGAACGCAAAGTGCCGCCTATTTGAAGTTCCTGCATCACAAGCCGCGAATTCCATTTCAGGAACTTCAAATAGAAAAGCGGCACTAGAATTATAGATTCGCTAGTGCCCATAACTTTCCGAAGTTCGTGAAAGGTGAGTGCTGAGATGTCGCACGAACTTCGGAAAGTGGGCACTAGTGGAGCGGATTTGACGTTCGCTGTCCTGCTGCCCCGATTGCCTTATGCAAACGTCAAATCCGCTCCACTAGCATCAAATCTACCTAGTGGTCCTTTGATTCTAACATTTGCAGAAGTGGCTCTCCAGATGGGATGCGAATGTCAGAATCGGACCACTAGACTCGACCGCCACTCACGCGGCAAACTTTGCCAACCGGCTCATTTCCTGCGTCACCAGTTCACGATAGGGTCCCTGCCCCCGCATCAGAGAATCCACCGTACCGTCTTCGATGATCCTGCCGGCCTCCAGCAAAACAAGCCGATCGAAATGGCGCAGGGTTGCAAGCCTGTGTGCAATCGCGATGACCGTGCGGCCACGCATCAGGCGGCCAAGGGCTTCGCGGATCGCCTCTTCGGATTCGCTGTCGAGTGCTGCGGTTGCTTCGTCAAGCAGCAAGATCGGGGAATCCTTCAGAAATGCGCGAGCAATCGCGATCCTCTGCCTTTGTCCGCCGGACAGTTTGACTCCCCGGTCGCCTACCATCGTGTCAAGCCCATTCGACAAACTCTCGACGAAATCGCAGCGCGCGGCAATTGCGGCGCGCAGGACCTCGTCGTCACTGGCTTTGGGCCTGCCATAGCGGATATTTTCCAGGATCGAACGATGGAACAGCGAAATGTCCTGCGGCACGACCGAGATCGACTCCCGCAGACTCTGTTGGGTGACGCGCGAGATATCCTGGCCGTCGATCATGATGCTGCCCTGCCCCACGTCGTAGAAGCGTTGCAACAGCGTGAAGAGGGTTGATTTGCCGCCGCCGGACCTGCCGATCAGGCCGACCCGCTGTCCAGGTTGCAGGCGCAGCGTAAATTGATCGAACACCTTCACCCCGCCGGGATACTGGAATGCGATCTTGTCAAAGACGATGGCGGCGCCGCGCCGGACCAACGGCTCGGCTTGCGGATGGTCACGCAATTCGTGAGGCAGAAGCAGTGTTGCGATCGCCTCGGTCAAGCGCGCGACATGCTGGGTCACATCGACCAGCGCCACTGCGAGATCGCGTGTGGCGCTGAGGATCGAAAGACCCAGGGTACAGACCAACACCACGTCGCCAGTGGTGGCATCTGCGGACTGCCAGAGCCGGATTGCCCATACCAGCAGCGCGATCGTGAGCAACATGGTCACTGCCGCGTGAGTCAAGCGCAGTTTTTCCAGATATCGCAGGCTTCGACCTCGCGCCTTCAGCTCGCGATTCACGGTCGAATCGAAGCGGTCGTGCTCCTGACTCAAGCCGCAAAATGCGCGCACCAGCGGCATGTTGCTGATCACGTCGACCATTTCTCCGTCCACAATGGCTGCCTTGTCCGCGAAATCGTCGTGCAGTGGCCTGCCCGCGGCCGCGAGGCGGAACATCATGAACACCATGGTTCCCGCGACAATCATGAGGGTTGCCGCCATCGACAGGCTGACGGTACTGATCAAGGCGATGGCGACTATTGTAGCCATGCACGGCGGCAGCACATTCCAGACGAACATGTTCTCGATGGTAAAGACCGCGTTCGAGGTTGCGGTAATGCGGCTGGTCAGCATCCCCGGAAGACGGTCGGAAAAATAACTGGTGGCGTGGCCGGTCAGGTGACGGAACATGTCCCGCCTGAGATCGCCGGTCACGCCCACGAACGTGAAACTCGCCGTCCAGCTCGCAATCCGCCAGAGGAAGTTGTCGGCGATAATCAGTGACATGAGAAAGGCAAAGGCCAGCCATACCTGGGCTGCATGGTCACGTCCAGCGGACAGACAGTCAACCAGATATTTCACGCCGTATTGGGTGCCCACCGAGCATGCGACCGCGGCGACCACGGTCACCAGTATGATCAGATGAGACAGGGGTCTGCGACGCAAATAACGCAGGACGAACTGGAGGGGACGATGCACATATCCTGACAACTGGTCCATTGCTTGCGAAACCCCATGAACGGGAAGGACGCCCCGGCGCCGTTCGATTGAACGATCCAAACTTCGATACGGTTCCCCACGCCGCGCCGGCGAACGGCGAGGTCAAAGAAGTAACCCTGCTGAGGGAACTTCGCAGATGCGGGAACGTTCCCTGTCCGGCATGCCGGTGCTAGTCGACAGGGGCGGTTCATCTATGACCACAAAAAGGAGATGGTGAGATGCGCATCGCGCAGGTTGCTCCGCTGACTGAGGCGGTTCCACCCAGGCTTTATGGCGGCACTGAACGCGTGGTGCATTGGTTGACAGAGGAACTGGTGTCGCTTGGACACGACGTCACTCTCTTCGCCAGCGGAGATTCGCATACCTCAGGCAAGCTTGAGGCGGTCTGGCCCAAGGCACTACGTCTTGATGGCGCGGTGCGCGACCCGAATGCCCTTCATATGGTCATGCTCGAACGGGTACGTCAAAAATGTGACGATGAGGAATTCGATTTCCTGCACTTCCATCTCGATTACTACCCCTTTTCGCTGTTTCACCGGCAGCCGACACCGTTCGTGACGACCTTGCACGGTCGTCTCGACCTCCCCGAACATCAGCCGGTGTTTCATACATTTTCCAAAGTTCCGATCATTTCGATATCCAATGCACAGCGCCGACCGGTGCCACACGCCAATTGGGTGCGAACCATTCATCACGGATTGCCCGAAAACCTGCTGACACCGAAACCGGCAAGGCCAGACTATCTTGCCGTACTCGGGCGCATTGCCCCCGAAAAAGGAGTGGATCGCGCCATCAGAATCGCCTTGCGAAGCGGCGTTCCGCTCAAGATCGCTGCCAAGATCGACCGAGCCGATCAGGAATACTATGACGAATTGATCCGTCCGCTGATTTCCGCCAGTCCGCTCGTCGAGTACATCGGTGAGATCAGCGATCACGAGAAGTCCGACTTTCTCAGCCGCGCGATGGGGCTCCTCGTGCCAATCGACTGGCCGGAACCGTTCGGGCTTGTCATGATCGAGGCGATGGCCTGCGGTACGCCGGTGGTTGCGTTTAACCGCGGGTCCGTCACCGAAATCGTCGATGATGGCCTGACCGGCTTTATTGTAGAGGATGAAATCAGCGCGCTTGGCGTGGTCGACGGCCTCTCGCGACTGAACCGCGAAACGATCCGTCGCCAGTTTGAGGCACGTTTTACCGCGCGACGCATGGCGCTCGACTATCTCGCCGCCTATCGTAGCCTGATGGATGCCTCCGAACCGCGGATCAAGCTGGTGAGCAGCGCGGAATGACAGCACAAACGCCGATTCGGCTGCCGGTCGATGATGTGCCGGATGGAGCCATCTTGCCCCGACGGCGATAGGAACCTTTTTTCCAGTTGAAGTTTGTCTCGCTGTTCCGTTCGAGCGAGCTTCTGATCGTGAAGTTCCCCACACTTCTTCTTGTATTTCTGTTTACTGATGCCGTTTCGGCCAGTGCGGAAAATGGTCTCGCCTCGTATTACAATGGGGTCGGAGGCCCCGACAAAATGACTTGCGCGCATCGCACGCGACCCTTCGGAACCGTCGTGACGGTTTCCTATGCCGGTCATTCGATCCGCTGTCGCATCAATGATCGCGGGCCGTTCATCAAAGGCCGCATTATCGACGTCTCCTTGGGCGCTGCGCGCGCGCTTCATATGCTTCAATCCGGCGTTGTCCGCGTCTCGGTCGAGTAAAAATCCGCCGGCAACCTCACCCACATGCCTCCTCCGACATTTATCGGTGCGCGGTGGAACAAAAGGCTTGGCTGCGGACTTTGACACGACGAGGTATTCATGAATTCGCGCGAGCTGCCCAAAGATGTCGTGGAACGGGTGGAGCGGCGCTGGATGCAAAAGCTCCAGCAGCAGGCTCTGGCATGGAAGGGCGCACGTTCCGACACGCACACCGTAACGGACTCTGGCGTACCGGTTATTCGCCGCGCGAAACGCAAGCGCCGCTCGCTGCCCCCTGACGTGGCAGCCTGAGACCGCATTCAACGCTGTTCGGGAACGCAACTCTTGGCACCACGCGCATCGGCAGGCCATGCGAGGGACGCAGAGTGATTCTCTGGATCGGCCAGACACGCGCATCAGGCGCGAGCTCCAGTTCGAAACGCTGGATCAGGGTCGCCAGAACCAGAATCGCTTCCTGCATGGCAAACGACGCTCCGATGCAGGTTCGTGGGCCCGCGCCAAACGGAAGGTAGGCAAAGCGCGGGATATTTGCTTTCGCATCACCCAAGAAGCGCGAGGGATCGAAGATATCCGGGCGGTCCCAAAGTCGACGGTGCCGATGGAGAACGTAAGGCGCGATCACGATCAGCGACCGCCCGCCAATGGGTTGGCTGCCAAGTGTATCGGGATGCT
>Ga0306926_10004836_pt1 | contig 14218 bp, 17 predicted proteins | sample flu12Cox44000178_FD_203759 | JGI IMG/M metagenome (GOLD analysis project Ga0306926, IMG submission 203759) | Lab enrichment of tropical soil microbial communities from Luquillo Experimental Forest, Puerto Rico - flux8day.12C.oxic.44.000.178 (v2)... | ecosystem: Environmental > Terrestrial >...
ATGCCGTATTGAACGGTCATCCCTTGCGCCCAATTCGGCCGTGCAGCCGCTGCTGTCCTCATGCGAGCCCAGTGGTGTTTCGTGCGCCGATCACATCGGCGGTTTGATGCCGTCCTTCTCCACATAAAGGCGCGCGCTCGCGAGCTTGCCGTCGTCATGCTTCGAAGCAATCACGAATACCGCGGCGCCGGGCGCCAAGAGGCCGCGGTCACCCGTGGCGTTAGCGAAGATCGGTGTGGTCGGGTCAACCGTGTATTCGGATTCAATGCCCTTGTAGCTGACTTTGATGATGTTGCCCTGCGGTGCCTGCGTAATCGTGCCGACCGTGGCATTGGTCATCACCGAATCGGGCTTGAGATCCCACGGGTATTGCCCCTCGCCGGCACCGCGCAGCGACTCGGGAAAAATGCGAACCTCGATCGCATGTAGCTTGCCGTCAGTGCCCTTGATGCCGGTCGAGGCAATATAGTCGCCCGGTTTGATATCTCCGACGTTCTTCTTGACGAGGTAGGCGACCGCTACATTGTCGGCCAGCGCGATGGTCACGGTCTCGCCCTCGCGCGACTTAACCGTTAGGGCCTGGCCGTCGAGTTTCTCGACCGTGCCCCGGATGCGGGTGGGCGTACCTTGTGGCGCCTGCTGGGCGCCGGCGGGCAAGATTAGCAGCGCGATCAACGCGCCGGCGAGCAGCAATTTCGTCGTCATAGCGGTACCTCCCTTGGTTCATTTGTTATCGGATATCGCGATTCCTAACACGAACCGTGCCCGGCGTGCGTCGCGGCGCACTCACTTTTTGGTGACCCGGTTCTGGGCACCGTCCTCGCCGAGGAGCTCAACTGCCGCAGTCCTAAACTCTCTGAAAAAACGAAGGAACGCCTCGATGGGTTGATGTGCGCCCTCCTCTGATTAAGCGACCCGGGTGTTTGACGACCGGCCCTCGCTGGGAGGATACCGGCATCTGCGCGGATCGCGGAAAGCCGAGGGCGGATAATCCGAAGCCGCGCACGTGGTTCGGGCCGTAAAGGGCGGAAGTCCTCGTGCTGTGGGCGATTTGGTCCGCCTGAGCTGTCTAATTGGCTGGGGTTATTGACCGGTTTCGGCGCATCTCGCGCGTTCCCGTGCTTCCTGTCCGAAGGTCCCTGACTTGAACCGAGAGCGGGCGCGGAGGCTTACCCAGCCTCAATGCGCGAAAAAATGCGACACGCCGCCGCTTGGCTGTCGAAATCATCGGCCCGCCGTTCACACGGCGGCCCTACGCCGGCGTGGCGCGCCGCACCACGCGCCACGTCTATTGGTATGGTGCGGCTGGTATGGTGCGGCGGCAGCAGCCGCGCTGCCGTGTTTCTACCCGCCGCCACACGGTTACTGCCGCCTATTTTCCTTAACCCTATCCTTATCCTTACCCGTAACGGTACAGGACAAAACTGTTGCGCGATGAGATCCAAAAGAATAATTCCGCGGGTTATGGGGGTGTTCCCTCTACGGCGATGGAGGACAGACCGTGCTCAAGCACAAGACCATGATGATTGGCGCCATCTTGCTGCTCTTTACCTCGGGGGCAATGGCGCAAATGAGGCCAGGCGCGCGGGCGGTCCTTCAAGCGTGCAAGCCCGATATCGCGCGCTTCTGCAGCCAGGTTCCGCCGGGTCAGGGCCGGATCAAGGCCTGCATGAAGGAGCATCTGCCCGAGCTTTCCGAGCCGTGCAAGGAAGGGCTCTTCCAAGCCTGGCTTAAGCAGTGAAATCCTTGCCCTTGCGCTCGCGGCCGACACAAACCACCGGCCGCGCCGGACGGTTATTGGCGGGCCTCGTCGCCGCGTTGGCACTTGTTGGAGCGGGCACGCGGCCGGCCGCGGCCCAGGATGCGACCTATCCCGGCGGCGTCCAGATCTTGTTCACGCCCAACCTCTGGCTCGCCGGCGTCAACGCCGCGATCAAGACGCCGCTGCCACGAGCGCCCGAAGTCGACGCTGAGGTCGGCCCTTTTCAGTTGTTGGGTCACCTCGACGCGGTGCCGTTTCTAGGGGGAGTCGAGATCCATGACGGACCGTTCAGCCTGCTCGGCGGGGCAGTCCACCTGCCGATCAGCACCGATATCACCACTCGGAACGTGTTCTTCAATGGAGGCACAGCCGGGCTGATCGCCAATGCGGGGACCGCGACATTGCTCTACCGGGCTCTCGAACAGCCGACCCAATATGTGGACCTGGGTATCGGCTTCCGCCCCTGGGCCTTTACCGCAAACCTTAGTTTGAACCCCGGGATCCTGCCCGGACAGAGCATCACTCGTTCGGCCAGTTGGGCCGATCCGCTGATTGCCGGGCGATATCATATCGACCTCCCCCCCGGGTTTCTTCCAAACGGATTTCCTTCAAGCGGGTGGGGACTGACCGCCTATGGCGATGTCGGCGGCTTTGGCGTCGCCGCCCATAGCGACTGGCAGGTGTGGGGAACGATCGACTACACCGTGAAGCCGTGGATCGACCTTCACCTCGGTTACCGCAGCGTCAACTTCAACTACCAGGCTACCGGCGGGTTCGATCTCGGCTTCAACGTCCATATGAAAGGTCCGATGCTCAACGCCACTTTCAAATTCTGACCGGGAGAGTCCGCAGGCCCGACGCCGCGGGAGATTGAAGTCGCGAGCCCGATGGCGCTCGGCTGGATCGTCTTTGCGCTGGTCTTCGGCAGCGCATTGCTCGCAATGTATGTGCACAGCTTGCTGCCCGCGGAGCATCTGAGCAGCGATTCGAAGGATGTCGTCAAGCTCGGGGTCGCGCTGGTTGCGACGATGTCGGCACTGGTCCTGAGCCTGCTCGTCGCCTCGGCTAAGAGCGCCTTCGACACGCGCAGCAACCAGCTTGTGCAGGTATCCGCCGATATGGTCCTGCTCGACCGCGCATTGGCGCGTTACGGCCCGGAGACAAAGGAGGCGCGGGATTTGCTGAAGCGCTCGGTGGCCGTCACGCTCAAGCGATTCTGGCCCGCCGAGGGCGCCAAGCCCATATCAATTGACCCGGGAGCGTCCCCGGTCGAAGCCTTCTATGACAAAATCCAGGAGCTGACGCCGCAGGGCGACGCCCAGCGCTCGATGCGAAGCCAGGCGCTGACACTGGCCGCCGATGTCGGGCGGACGCGCCTACTGCTGTTCGAAAACTTGGGTGCGTCGATCCCTGTGCCCTTCCTGGTGGTGCTGGTATTCTGGCTGTGCATTATCTTTGCCAGCTTCGTCTCTTCGCCACGCGCAACGCCACCGTGATCGCCGCCCTTTGCGTCAGCGCATTGTCGGTTGCCGGTGCGATCTTTCTGATCCTTGAGCTCGACAGGTCATTCGAAGGGCTGCTGCAAGTCTCCAGCGCCCCGCTACGCGCAGCCCTGGCCCAGCTCGGCCGATGAACGCGGCAATCCGTATCGGGATGCGTGCCGCCGTGTTTCGCATCGACCGGCGCGTCATCACGGACGTTCCCTACCTCTTCGGCTACGGGGTAGCGGTGCCCATCCCACGGCGGTGCCTTGAGAACACCCGCCCTCCGGACCGCGACTATGGGGCGAAATCCTCGGATTGGAGCACGATCGGGACGCCGTGCGGGGTGCGCTCGGCGGCGTGGTCCCAGGCGTCGCGATAGCGCGTCAGGGTGGCCGCGTCGGTCACACCTTTTTCGGCGACGATGCGTTCGAGGGCGGCAAGCCAGTGCCGGTAATAGGTTTCGCCGGTATCGGGGTCACCCACGGCCTGGGCGCGCTTGATCTCGTCGCCCAGTACCGCCGTCCACTCGTTCCAGCCGAAGAGGCCGCGTTCGTGCAACGCCAACGTCATCGCGAAGGCCTGGGCCTCCCACGGTTCTTGAAACACCGGGCCCTGGGGACCGCGCGGCATGCCCAGCACCGTGGCGGTGGCCTGGTCGACGGTCATGCCCGCGAGAGGTAAGGCTCAAAGGCCTCGATCGAGACCTTGATCGAAGGGTCGGCCTCCTCCCCCCACAACTCGCGGCCGGCAAAGAGAACCGTGTAGAGCCATTGCGGGTTGTCGCCCGAGCCGAGTGCTGCAGAATCCGGGAAGACATGGCAGCCGCGAACAGCCTCAACGGTGCCGAGCTTGCCACGGGCGTAGCGCGGCAGGCGTGTATGCGTCGGCGGGTGGATGTTTCTGGTACGCACCTGGTCGCCTGCCTTGAAGCGCGCCGGGCCCGGCGCCGGCCGCTCAAAATTACCCCTGAGTGGCCGCTTCATAGCATCCCCGAGGGTCATCTTGCGGTTCAGCCTGATCCCCGGCCGCAGCGACCGGCTGGCTGAGATCTCATCATCGCCGACGAGACCATGCGCGACGACGCGGCGTTCCAGCCCCAAAAACCACCGCTTGTAATACGAAGAAGCGAGATAGGCGAGCGGCAGCAGGTTTTCGAGCGAGGCGCGCCCGCCATCGATCGTCCATAGGCCAGGCGTACCCATCGCCCGCTGCAACGCATAGACCCGCTTCTCCCAATCCTCGTGAAACACCGGCTCATTGGGTTCGGGCACCACGGGACCAAAGCCGTGCATGCCGCCCATATCGTGGATCGAGTTGGTCATCGCGCCGCCTCCGCCTTGTTTTCGTTGGGCGATTTCGGCAAGCCGATGCCGACCATGCTGTCGCGGGTGACGAGCGAGGCGAGCTGCTCCTCGCTCCAGCCCTCGGTGCCGGCGGGCTGCATCGGTATCACCAGGAAACGGGTCTCAGCTGTCGAATCCCAGATCCGGATATCGGTGCCGGGCGGCAAGGCGATACCGAAATCCGCCAATACGCCTTTGGGGTCGATCACCGTGCGCGAGCGATAGGGTGCGGATTTGTACCAGACCGGCGGCAGGCCCAGCACATCCCAGGGATAGCACGAGCACAGGGTGCAGACGACGACATTGTGGGTCTGCGGCGTGTTCTCGACCGCGATCAGATGCGCCCCGACGGGGTTGAACCCCGCCAGCGAATTGACCGCCTCAGTTGCATCCGCCAGCAGCCGCCGCTTGAACTCCGGATCGACCCAGGCGCGGGCGACGACGCGCGCACCGATATGCGGGCCGATCCTGGTCTCGACATTCTCGATGATCTGATCAAGTGCGGCCGGGTCAACATACCCCTTCTCGGTCAGGATCGTTTCGAGTGCCTTCACCCGGAGCTGCATCTCCGACAGCTCGGAGCCGGGATCGTGTTTGTGGGTGGGTGGATCGTTTGCAGGCATGGCGGAGCCTCTCCTAGCCGGATCGCGCAGGCTCGCACAGCCTGCCGCCGGCTTCAACAGCCGATGGCTTTCGGGCAAACCCCCAGCTAACATCTTTCGACGGGTCACGGGCGGGAGAGCAAGTCGATGATCGGCTGGCGGGCGAGGCTGGGGTTTCTGGTGCCGCCGGGAAACCCGACCGTGGAAACGGAAATGATCGGGTTGGCCCCGGACGGCGTCTCGCTGCATTTCCATCGCATGGTTGCTCATGGCACGCCCGGCTCGCTCTCCGGGCAGAGCGAGCGCAACCGTACGATGGTCGAGCATATCGACAGCGGCATCGAGCTACTGGCGCTGGTCAAGCCCGATGTCATCGTCATTGCGCACACTGCGACGAGCTATCACCTCGGTCGCCGAGGCGAGGCGGAGCTGCTCGCCCGGCTGGAGAATGCGACCGGCCGGCGCGTCGTCACCGCCTTTGGCTCGGTGGTGCATGCCTTGGAGCGGCTGGGTATCCACAAACTGGCGCTCGGGACACCCTATTCGGCCGAGGTGACCTTGCAGGGCAAGGCGCATCTCGAAGCCCACGGCTTCGAGATCGTGAATTTCGACAATGTCAAGGATGTCGTGAACATCTACGACACGACCGCGGAGCACGCCTACGCGCTGGGGCGGATGGTCGATGCCGAGGATGCCGAGGCGGTGTTTCTCAGCGGTACCGGGATGCCGACAGTGAGCGTCTTGGAGCTGCTGGAACAGGATCTGAGCAAACCGGTCTTTTCCAGCGCGTCGGCGATGATGTGGCATGCGCTGCGCCTGGCCGGTGTCGGTCATCCGATTGCCGGCTATGGCCGCCTGTTGACGCTGAAGTGAGGAGGAGATCGCAATGATCAAGGTAAGCGTGTTCTATGCCGATCGCCCGGGCAGCAAATTCAATATGGATTATTATTGCAACAGTCACATTCCGATGGTTCGGGAGAAGCTGGGCGCGGCGTGCAAGGGTGTCGCGGTCGGGCAGGGCATGTCGGGGGCCGCCCCCGGTTCGCGGCCGAGCTTTATTGCAATGGGGCACCTATATTTCGATACGGTGGAGGCGTTTCAGGCGGCGTTCGGCCCCCATGCCGACCCGATCATGGCGGACATTCCCAACTACACGGATATCCAGCCGACGATCCAGATCAGCGAGGTCAAGATCTAGACGGGCTCGAGACATTGCTTCGGGTCGCGGTCGTCGGGTGCGGCGTCGGCCGCAACCACATCACCCAGGGTTACCAGAGACACCCCGAAAAGTTTCGCGTCCAGGCGCTATGCGATGTCGACGAGACGCGCCTGGCGGCGGCTGCCGACGAATTCGCTATTCCGCGTCGCACCCGTGCTTTCGATGAAATATTAGGGATGGACGATATCGACATCGTCGACATCTGCACCCCGGCAGCACTCCACTTTGGGCAGATCCTCGGCGAGCTGTCGGCCGGCAAGGAAGTCGTCTGCGAGAAGCCGCTGGTCGCTACGCTTGCCGAGATCGACCAAGTCATCGCGGCCGAGAGGGCGGCGTCGGGGCGCGTGATGCCGATCTTTCAATACCGCTACGGCAGCGGGGTACAAAAGGCGAAGCGGGTCATCGATGCGGGGCTAGCCGGGAAGCCCTATCTGGCCACTGTTGAGACGGCGTGGAAACGGACCCCGGAGTATTACCGGACGGCATGGCGCGGGCGCCGGCAAACCGAGCGCGGCGGTGTCTTGCTGATGCATGCGATCCACACCCATGACCTGATGACATGGTTGATGGGGCCGGCTGCCAGCGTGTTCGCGCAAACCGCCACACGGGTCAATCCGATCGAGGTCGAGGACTGCGCCGTCGCGAGCCTCGTGATGCGGAACGGAGCGTTGGCCTCGCTCGCCGCCACCCTAGGCTCGCAGCGCGAAATCAGCCGCCTGCGGCTCTGTTTCGAGCATGTGACGTTTGAGAGCCCGATCGCGCCCTATTCGCCCGGCAACGACCCGTGGGACATCATCGCCGCGTCGCCCCAGATGGAGGCGCGGATCGCCGGCGCATTGGCCGGCCATCGGGCCATGCCGTCGCGATATGAAGGCCAATTCGCCGCCTACCACGCAGCACTGACGACCGGCGCCGCGTTGCCTGTCACCCTGGCGGATGCTCGTGCCTCGCTGGAGCTAGCTACCGCGCTCTACCATTCGGCAGCGGCTAATGCGGTCGTGACTCTGCCGATCGCACCCGACCATCCGAGCTACAGCAGCTGGACCAACCCGAAGGACAGCGTCCGATGAAAATTGTCGTCTATGGTCCTGACCAGCGAACCGGCGCGTTGCACGACGGCAATGTCGTCGACCTGTCCGACGCGTGCGCGAAATATCTGCGCGAGTGCACCAGCGAGCCCAGACCGCTGGAAATGGCCCAGGCGTTGGTGCCGCCCGACCTCTCTCGTCTGATCGAAGGTGGCCCGCGCGCGATCGAATACGCGCAAAAGGCGCTTGACTACCTTTTCCGCCAGGCACAGGACAAATTCGGACCGCGGGACGAAAGGCTCGTCTACCCGGCCGCGGATGTGCGGCTGCATGCGCCGCGGCCGAACAATGCCCGCATCGCCTGCGCCGGCGGGAACTTCGCCGACCACGCTGCGGCAATGGCCGTGAAGATGCGCCGCAGACCCTATGAGGGCGATCCCCACCAGGAAATCCGTAAAGCCGGATTCTGGGGCTTCTGGAAGCTCGCTCGCGAGATCGTCGGTCCCGATGGCGAACTCGTCTACCCGGACCGATGCGACCGTTTGGACTACGAGGGCGAGATTGCGATCGTGCTCGGCAAGCGCGGCATCGACCTGAAACCCTCCCGGCTCGATGAGTACGTCTGGGGGGTCACGATACTGGCAGATTGGAGCATCCGCGCACCGCGGGAAACACCCGGCGGGCCGCTCAATTTCGGCCTCCCGAAGAATTTCGATACGTCGTGCTCCCTGGGCCCGTGCATTGCGGTGAGCGAGGCCGACCCAACCAACATCGATATCGAAACATTGGTCAACGGAGAGCGGCGCCAACACTTCAACACACGCGACATGGTATTCACCTTCGGCGAATACCTCGAGGATCTATCGCGCGACTTCACCCTTTATCCCGGTGACATCATCAGCGGCGGAACGGCGGCAGGGACGGCAGCAGATTCGAGCGAATTACTGCCCGACGGCAGCTCTGCGCCGGAGCGCTTCCTGCGACCCGGCGACCTTGTCGAGATGAGCTCCCCGTCGATCGGCTCGCTGCGGACCCGCGTTGTGGCAAAGCGGAAGTAAAAGCTCCCTGCGGAGTTACTCCTCGCTATGCGCAGCGCCGCGGAAGGAAATTGATCCACCCGCTTCGTCATTCCGGCGCAGGCCGGGATCTATTTTTACCTAGACACCGGCTTTCGCCGGTGCAACGAGCGGTCAGAGCTCGGCATCTTCATCGGCGACAGGGAAGGGAAACGCCATGGATGAACAACCCACGGTGCCGATGAACCGACGGCGCCTTCTTGCCATGGATCGGCACCGTTGCGGGCAGCTCGGCGATGTACCAGGCCATGACCACCCTCGGGCTTGCGGCCGAGTCGACCTACCGGGGTCCGATCCGGCTCGAGGGCGACCCGAAGGGCGCTTCCATCCTGATCCTCGGGGCGGGGATTGCCGGCCTAGTCGCGGCGCTGGAGCTGCACAGGATCGGCTATAAGGTGCAGGTGCTCGAATACAACGACCGCGCCGGTGGGCGCTGCTGGTCCTTGCGCGGCGGCGACCGTTATGCCGAGCTCGGCAGCTTTGAGCAGACCTGCTCTTTCGACAAGGACCTCTACTTCAATCCCGGGCCCTGGCGCATTCCCTATCACCACCGCGGAATCCTCGATTACTGCAGGCGCTTGGGCGTCAGTCTCGAACCGTTCATCCAGGTCAACTACAACGCTTATCTGCACGCCCAGGATGCCTTTGGCGGCAAGCCGCAGCGTTTGCGCCACGTATTGTCTGACCTCCACGGCGGCGTAGCCGAGCTCCTCGCCAAGACGGTGAGCCAGGACAAGCTCGATCAGCCGATCACGGCGGAGGACAAGGAGCTGCTGTTGGAGGCGCTGCGCCAATGGGGCGCGCTCGATGCCAACTTGCCTACAAGGCCGGGGAGCTGAGCAGTGACCGGCGCGGCTATGAGCGGGATCCAGGCGGCGGTCTGAGTGGTGAGGCAGTGCCGTCCGAGCCACTCCCGTTTGCCGAGATCCTGCGCTCGCGCGTTTGGTATCGCCTCGCCCTGGGCCAGATCTACGATTTCCAGTCCACGATCTTTCAGCCAGTCGGCGGCATGGACATGATCGCCAGGGCATTCGTGCGCGAGGTCGACGGCCTGATCCGCTACAACGCCAAGGTCACGGCGATCAAACAGGACGAGAGCCATGTGAGCGTGACCTACGTGGATGCCAGAACTGGCAGTGCACCGGCGACGGTGAGCGCCGACTGGTGCCTGTGCACGATCCCGCTTTCGGTGCTCGACCAGATCGATCTCGATGTCGGCGCGCCGATGATGAACGCCATCAATGCGGTGCCCTACGGGGCAGCCGCGAAAATCGGCCTTCAATTCAAGCGCCGCTTCTGGGAGGAGGACGAGCAGATTTATGGCGGCATCACCTACACGGACCTGCCGATCTGGCAGATCGGCTATCCAAACACGAGCTATGCCAGTCCCAGCAGGGCCGTGCTGCTCGGCGCCTATGTGTTCGATAGCCCTTTTGCTTACGAGTTCACTGCGCTGCCACCGGAGGATCGCCTAAAGAGGGCGATCGAGTATGGCGCGCAGATCCATCCGCAGTACAAAACTGACCACTAGAACGGCATTGCGGTCGGCTGGCATCGGGTTCCCTGGGTGTTGGGCTGCTTCGGCCGGTGGACGGAGGAAGCGCGCAAGCAGCATTACGAGAACCTGTGCGCCATCGACGGGCGAATCGCCCTCGCTGGTGAGCACGTCTCCAACATTCCGGCTTGGCAGGAGGGTGCCGTTCTGTCCTCGCTCGACGCAATCTCGCGACTGCACCGGCGCGTGGTGGCGAGCTGACCATGGGGACGACCGTGGCCGCGTGGCGGCACGTGGCGCTCGCAATGATCCTCACAGGATCTACATCGGCCGCGAGCGCCCAGTCGTCCGACGGCTCGTTCATGAGCGCACGGCGCTTCATGCAGCGCGATGGAGAGGTGATCTATCGCACCGTGTGCCAGAGCTGCCATATGGTAGCCGCGCAGGGCGCGGTAGGGGCTGGCGCCTATCCGGCACTCGCCAACGATCCAAAGCTTGCCGTGGCCGGATATTCAGTGCTGGTCGTGGTCAACGGCTCGAAGGATATGCCGCCGTTCGGCGCACTGCTCGATGACGAGCAGGTGGCGGCCGTGGTCAATTACGTCCGCTCACATTTCGGCAACTCTTACCCAGATACCGTCTCGTCGGCCGACGTGAGATCGGCGCGTCCTTGAAATGACGCTGAATCCAGGAAGGCGCCCAGGCGCGCGGTTACTGCCCGACCAGCACCTTGATGGCCGAGGCCCAGGCGTCGCCAGTATGGCGGATGTCTTCGGGTGTGTGGGCAAGGGAGACGTAGTATTTCGACTCCCCTTTGAGGATACCGCGTTCGCGCAGCAGCGCGTTGAACTGCCGCAACATGTTGCCGTCGCCGCGCAGGGTGTCGCGGTAGTCGCGCACCGGATCGCCGCTGAATACGACATCGAATAGCGGCGGCTCGCCGGTCACCCGCGCGGGCAGCCCGCTGCGCTTCAGCAGCTCGGCGAACGTGTTCATCAACTCTCGGCCGGTGTTGAAGAGGCGATCATAAGCACCGGGCCTGCGCAGAATCCCTAGCGTCGCCAGCCCAGCTGCCGCCGCCACCGGATTGCCCGACAAGGTGCCGACCTGCATCAGAAAACCATCGTCGCCGACTCTGTCGCGGTCGAAATGGGCCATGATCTCCGCCCGCCCCGCGATCGCCGCAAGTGGAAAGCCGCCGCCGATCACTTTGCCGAGCGTACACAAGTCGGGCACCACACCGTAATATTCCTGGGCGCCGCCATAAGCGAAACGGAAGCCGGTTACCACCTCGTCGAAGATCAGTGGGATGCCGTGCTCGGTTGTGATCTTGCGCAGCCCTTCGAGGAAGCCGGGCATCGGCGGGATGATGCGTTGAAAGGGCTCGAGGATGACGCCGGCCAGCTCGTCGCGATGCTCCCGTACCATGACGGCGGCCGCCTCCAAGTCGTTGAACGGGGCCACCAGGATTTCGTCGCGGACGCTGTGCGGGATTCCAGCGGAATCAGGGATCGGCTGCGGAAAGTTGCCTGGCCGCTTCGGCGCTAGGCTCATCAGCGAATAATCGCTCATCCCATGATAGCCGCCCTCGAATTTGAGGATCTTGTCGCGCTTGCGGAAGGCACGGGCGGCGCGCATCGCATAGAGATCTGCCTCGGAGCCGGTGGATACGAAACGCACCTGCTCGGCGCAAGGCACTGCTTCGACGATGGCCTCGGCGAGCTCGATCCCCCACCGGTTGTTGGCAAAGAAGGTGGTGCCTTGGGCGATGCGCTCCTGGGCGGCAGTAGTCACCTCGGGATGCGCGTGGCCAACCAGCATCGGACCGGAGCCGAGTAGGAAATCGATATACTCCTTGCCACTCTCGTCCCACACCCGGCCTCCCCGCCCCTTGCGGATCACCACGTCGTACGGGACATTGCCGAACGTGCCGCCGGGCAGCACCCGCCTCGCCTTCTCGATCAGCCCACGCTCGATCTCGCTCTCGATAACCGGCTTCACTGGCCTGCCTCCTCGTTTCCCCGACGCCAGTTGTCTCGTCCCTGCCGGCACCAGGTCAAGACCCCGGAGTTGGGCGAGCCACGGGATAACCCGCCTTCCTCTCGATGGCTACATCGGGCGCGCCAGATCGAGCACCTCCCGGATCACGCTTGCGAGCCCCACCCGCCATGGCGGCGGCGCGATCCCGAAGACGTCCTCGATCTTGCGACAGTCGAGAACCGAGTTCATCGGACGTCGCGCCGGGGTCGGGTATTCGTCGGTGGTAATCGGCTCGACCCTCGGACGGGCCGCCAGTTGCGAAGCCGCCAGATCGAAGATCGCCTCGGCGAAGCCGTGCCAGCTGACGGCACCGGAGCCCGCGAAATGATAGGTTCCCCACTTCGCCTCGCCTCTTTCGATGTGTTGCGCTATCACCATCAGCGCGGCCGCGATATCGGCCGCGGCCGTCGGACACCCGCGCTGATCGGCGACGACGCGCAAGACTGACCGCTCGGCCGCCCGCCGCAGCATCGTCTTGACAAAATTTGCTCCGTGCGCGCCGAACACCCACGCCGTGCGCAGGATCACATGCTGTGCCAGAGCCGCCCGCACCGCACGCTCGCCAGCCTCCTTGCTGCACCCGTAGACACCGAGCGGCCCGACCGCATCCTCCTCCCGATAGAGTCCGGCTTTGCGCCCGTCGAAGACATAGTCCGTCGACAGATGAATAAGCGGCGTGCCGCTCTCGTGGCAAGCAGCCGCGATGTGGGCTGCCCCCGCGCAGTTTACCGCCCAAGCCGCTTCCGGTTCACTTTCGGCGCGGTCGACGGCCGTGTAGGCGGCAAGATTAATCGCCAGATCGGATTTCTCCCGCGCCAGTAATGCGCCAACCGACGCGCTATTGGTGATGTCGAGCGTCTTTCGGGCGAGCGGCAGGATGTCGTACCGAGGAGGTCCGCTGGCTTGACAAACTTCGCGGCCGATCTGCCCACCCGCGCCAAATACCAGAATTTTCATCGAACTACTCCTTCCGGCGCCTTCCGAATGTTCGTGCCGGAAGGCTCGGCAGCCATGCTACGTTGTTGCGCAGAACTTGGAGCAGGCAGCACGGATGTCTCCATCGGTTTTGGTCACGGGCGGAGCAGGGTATATCGGGAGCCATACCTGCAAGGTCTTGGCGCAAGCAGGATACCAGCCGATCGTCTTCGACAATTTGTCGCGCGGGCACCGTGAGGCGGTGCGCTGGGGACCGCTGATCGAAGCCGATCTCGCGGACCGGAAACGGCTGGTCACGGCGCTCGAGACGTATCGGGCGGCGGCGGTCATCCACTTTGCGGCTTACGCTTACGTCGGTGAATCGGTTTCTGATCCTGCAATGTACTACCGCAACAATCTCGGAGGCAGCCTATCGCTGATCGAGGCGATGCGGGAGACCGGGATCGACAAGATCATATTTTCGTCGACTTGCGCCACTTACGGCATCCCAGCCGACAGCCCGATCCGCGAAAGCGCGCCGCAGCTGCCGGTCAACCCATATGGCGAGACCAAGCTCGCGATCGAGCGGGCACTGCATTGGTACGGCCAGGCCTATGGCCTACGCTCGGTTTTGCTGCGCTATTTCAATGCAGCCGGGGCCGACTCCGAGGGCGAAATCGGCGAACTTCACGAGCCCGAAACCCACCTCGTTCCGCTGGTGCTGCAGGCGGCCCTCGGGCAACGGCCGCACTTAGACATCTATGGGACCGATTATCCGACCGCGGATGGAACGGCGGTGCGCGACTACACTCACGTCGCAGATCTGGCCGAGGCGCATTTGCGCGCGCTCGAGCATCTGTGCGCCGGGCACGAAAGCATCGCACTCAACCTCGGGACGGGGCGAGGTCATTCGGTACGCGAAGTGATCGCTGCGGCAGAGTCGGTCTGCGGACGCTCGATTCCGTGGCGCGCGGCCGCCCGGCGGCCGGGCGATCCGCCGGTGCTCGTCGCTGATCCGACGCGAGCGGCCGAACGCCTCGGCTGGCGGACGCAATACTCGGACCTTCAGACGATCATCCGAACCGCTTTGGCTTGGCACGAGAGCCGCGCGAGGCGGCAAATCCCTTTGGGCTCAAAATAGGGGGTTTCCGTCGCCCTGGCTCCGTGGAATGAAATTTGTTAAACGCCCGTTATGCGGGCACCGCCTATGCCGGGCTCGGTCGCGGCGGTGAGCCTCCCGGGAGCTTGCGAGAT
>Ga0306926_10004845_pt1 | contig 14213 bp, 12 predicted proteins | sample flu12Cox44000178_FD_203759 | JGI IMG/M metagenome (GOLD analysis project Ga0306926, IMG submission 203759) | Lab enrichment of tropical soil microbial communities from Luquillo Experimental Forest, Puerto Rico - flux8day.12C.oxic.44.000.178 (v2)... | ecosystem: Environmental > Terrestrial >...
GATTTCCTGCACTGGCTCAATACATGCCCACCCAGGATCAACTGCTCCAACAGGTCGGCAACGTCGCCAAAACCGCCGGTGCGTTTCTTGTCGGGTTCGCGTCGCGCATGACTGCCACCACAGCCGCGTTCCTTCTAAATTTGTTTGTGATGCTTTACGCGATGTTTTTCTTTTTCAGAGACGGCCACAAAATTCTAGAACGGATTTTTTATTACACTCCGTTGAGCGATGAGGATGAGACTCGAATGCTCACCCAGCTTAGCTCGATCACACGAGCGACTGTCAAAGGAACGCTGGTAATCGGCGTCGTTCAAGGCACCTTGGCGGGGATCGCGTTTTGGGTGGTAGGAATCGAGGGAGCGGCTCTGTGGGGAACCCTCATGACGATCCTTTCGATCATTCCCGGGATTGGTGCCGCTTTGGTATGGGTGCCAGCAGCTATCATCCTATTTGTCACCGGGCAACATCTAACGGCAATCTTGCTGGCGACGTGGTGCGCCGCTGTGGTCGGCACTGTGGATAATTTCCTGCGGCCAATGCTTGTCGGCAGAGACGCGAAAATGCCGGACCTACTCATTCTGATTGGCACACTGGGCGGACTGTTCCTCTTCGGCCTGATCGGATTCATCGTCGGACCGATCGTCTGTGGACTCTTTCTTACTGTTTGGGACATTTACGGCGCCACGTTCAGGGATGTCCTGCCGCCGGTAACAAGTTTCCGTTCATCAGACCAGAGAACTCCGGCAATAACCTCGCGAGAATCCCCGGATCACTAAATTGCGCTTTGTGCTAGTCCAAAATGTGCGTTGCCTTAGTTCATCTATTCGGGCAGTAAAGAAGCGATGAGCGAAACCTTCAAAAGCCAACGCGCACCTGAACCGGTAGGGGCGTTTCCGCACGCGAAACGTGTGGGCGGGTTGTTGTTTCTGTCTGGAATCGGACCGCGCGTGCGCGGCAGCAAAGAAATTCCCGGCGTGACGCTTGATCCTTCCGGCAACGTCGTGACCTACGACATCGAAACGCAATGCCGCGCAGTATTCGAGAATGTGCGGCTCGTGCTGGAAGACGCTGGCGCAACATGGCAGGACATTATCGACGTCACGGTCTTTCTGATAAATATGAAAAAGGATTTTCCCATCTATAACCGCATTTACGCCGAGTATTTCGCAGGCCCTGCCAAACCAAACCCGACCCGCACAACAATCGAGGTCACGGCGTTACCCACACCGATTGCGATCGAGCTAAAAGTGATCGCCGCCGTAGGATAATGATGATCCGCAGATTTCGCAGATTTACACGGAATAGTTCCAGATTTTGGTTCTCTGACATTCTCATCCTCAATCTGCGAAAATCTGCGTAATCTGCTGTTACATTTCTTCTGTGAGTGAGACGGTAATTCGAATAGTTGCCGCGGATCACACCGGCATCACCGTTTCAAATCTGGAGCGCTCTCTCGCATTTTGGCGCGATGTGCTGGGGTTCGAGCTTTCGCATACGGCGCACCAAAAAGGTGAATTGGCCGAGGAAATCACCGGAATTAAAGGCGCTGAGTTAAAGCTTGCGGTCTTAAAAACGCCAGGTGGTCACAAGATTGAACTACTCGAGTATCTCGCACCGGCGGATCGCAAACGCGCAAATCTCCGACCGTGCGACGTTGGTTCCGTGCATGTTGCGCTGCTCGTTGAAGATCTCAACGCCGCCCTCGACAGGATTGCTGTCTCAGGATGGAAAACAGTGGGGCAACCGCAGATACTCACGAAAGGGCCGAACGCCGGTAAGCGCGTGGTTTACGTGCGTGATCCTGACGGGACAACGATCGAATTAATGCAGCCGCCGAAATGAATTGTTTATCCGCAGATTGACACAGATTTCAGAGACAAGATCCGTCTTGGATCTGGATTCTTTTGAATCTGCGAAATCTGCGTAATCTGCGGATAATGACTTTTTCTTCCGACGAAAATTTCGCGCGGCAACTCGACCGCGAGGACTCGCTCCGCGATTTCCGCGACAGATTTTCTCTGCTGCTCGGCAAAGACGAAAAGCCAGTCATCTATTTCGCCGGAAACTCGTTAGGCCTGATGCCAAAATCGGCGCGGCAAATCGTGGATGATGAGCTGGACAACTGGGCCAACCTCGGCGTCGATGCTCATCATACCACTGGCACGCCATGGTATTCGTACCACGAAGCGCTGCGCGAACCGATGGCGCGCCTCGTTGGCGCAAAGCCGCTCGAAGTGATCTGCATGAATAGCCTCACGGTGAACATTCACCTGATGATGGCGACGTTTTATCGGCCAACCAAATCGCGCTTCAAAGTTTTGATGGAAGAGCCCGCGTTCCCTTCCGATACCTACGCGATTAAAACCCAGCTCATTCACCACGGGCTGGATCCGAAAGACGCGCTCATTCTGGCGCGCCCGCGCAAAGGCGAATTCACCGTTCGCACCGAAGACATTCTCGATCTTATTGACGTGCAGGCCGATCAGCTCGCAGTGGTGATGATAGGCGCCGTGAATTTTTTTACCGGTCAATTTGTCGACATCCAAAAGGTCACAGCTGCAGCACAGAAACGCGGAATCGTTGTGGGGTTCGATCTCGCACACGCCGCCGGCAACGTCCCGCTCTCGCTCCACGAATGGAATGTCGATTTCGCGGTGTGGTGTTCATACAAATACTTGAACGCCGGCCCCGGCGCGGTCGCGGGCGCGTTCGTGCATGAACGACACGCGACGAACACAAAATTGCCGCGATTCGCAGGTTGGTTCGGGAATGATCCGAACACTCGATTCAAATTGCATCTCGAGCCGGAGTTCATCCCGGTTCCGTCCGCTGACGGTTGGCAGATCAGTAATCCGCCAATTTTCTCGATGGCGCCGCTGCGCGCATCGCTCTCAGTTTTCGACGAAGCCGGCGGGATGGAGGTGCTCCGGGCAAAATCGATGAAACTTACGGGCTATCTGGAATTTTTAATCGAACAAATTGGTTCAAAGAAATTCTCGATCATCACTCCAACGAATCCGAGTGCGCGCGGCGCGCAATTGTCGATCCAGGCGCACGAGCATCCAAAGCAGTTACATGAAGAACTTCTTGCCGCAGGTGTGAAATGCGATTTTCGCGAACCGAACGTGATCCGCGTCGCTCCGACGCCGCTCTACAACACCTTTCACGAAGTCTGGTGGTTTGCGCAGATCCTCGTTCATCACCGATAGAACTAATCAGGTTTTTCAGGCGCGATCAGATCTTCAGCAGCGACGATTTGCCAGTGGCCGTTGCGCCGCAGCCAGGTGTCGGTCCAGACGAAGCGCCCACGCTCGCCGGAGCCTCTCTCCCACGTCTCGCTTCCCTGTGCAATCGCAGTGTTACCGTAGAACCGCACTTTCACATCGTTAAGCTGATTTGAGACGAAATACTTCGGCGCATTACGCGTTTCATCGATCATCTGTTGCTTGGTGTACAGGCGGCCCTTCGGATCGACTCCGATAAAATCGTCGGCAAGAATACGTTCAATTGCCGACGTGTCGCCAGTGGCGACCGATTCCGCCCACTGGCGTTCGCTATCAAGGATGTAGCGCTGGATCTCTTTCTGGTCATTGTGCGCATTGCAATGGCAAACGCAGAGCGCAGCGAGAATCAGCAAAGCGTGTCTTAACAAGCGATCATTCATCTCGATGCTCCTTTAACGTTGTAACATCGGCAAGATCGATAACTTTTTGCCGATGCAAAAGTTTATCTGCGTGCAATGCGGGACGCAGTTTGGTGAGACTGCCGAACCGCCATCGCGTTGTCCAATTTGCGAAGACGAACGGCAATTCGTCCGACACACCGGCCAGGAATGGACGACGCTCAAGCGATTAGGGGCTAATCATCGAAATCGAATCGAAGAGGAAGCGCCGCGAGTTCTGGGAATCGGCACTGAACCGGAATTTGCCATAGGTCAGCGCGCTTTGCTTCTGCAATCGCCCGGAGGAAATCTGCTCTGGGATTGCATCTCTTTGCTGGACGACGAAACAATCGCCGAGGTAAACGCACGCGGCGGCATTCGCGCGATCGCGATTTCGCATCCGCATTTCTACTCTTCGATGATCGAATGGGCCGAGCGTTTCGACGCACAGGTTTTTTTGCATGCTGCCGATCGCGAATGGGTCATGCGCAAAAATCGGCGCATCCAATTTTGGGAAGGAACAATACTTTCGCTTTGGGACGATCTGACGTTGATCAACTGTGGTGGTCACTTTGAGGGCGGCACGGTGTTGCATTGGTCGGCGGGCGCAGACGGCGACGGCGCGTTGCTTACAGGCGATATTATTACCGTGGTGCAGAACCGGCGTTACGTCAGCTTTATGCGAAGTTATCCAAATCTCATTCCGCTTGGAGCGTTGGCGATCCGCGGCATCGTCAAAAAAATCGAACCTTTCCCGTTTGATCACATCTACGGCGGCTGGTGGCAGACGAACGTTCTCACGGATGCGAAAGCAGCAGTTGTGCGATCTGCCGAACGCTATGTGCGGTGGATCGGCGCGTAACCGTGACACAGTTGTCCTCCTGTCGCCCTAAACTGTAGAGGCAGCCGTGTCGGCTGCCATGAAAACGCAGGCGGCACGCCTGCCGCTACAGCGCACCTCGATTGGTCAGTTCGTCCACAATACGCGGCAAAGCGATCGCAGCAGGCTCACGCACTAACCGCGTTGCGAATTGTGAGAGCGGCGTTTCCTCAGGATTCACTTCAATCAGTTTGCCGCCATCCCGGCTCGCCCGGAGCGCCCAATCGATGATGTAACCAAACGTGGCAGTTGTTCCGGCGACGATCACCACGTCGCAAGCTCCGCCACCGAGAAAAGTTTCAACTCGTTCCACTTCGTTCCAAGGCAGCTGTTCATCGAACCAAACGACGCCCGGCCGCATGAGTGCATTGCATTGCAGACATTTTGGAATGCCATCCTCGCGCTTATTACCAGCAGAGGAGGGGCGAGCTCCCGCGAGCCCGGTGTGGTCACGAATGTTGTTTGTCTCGACGTCGCAAAGCTCCGCCCTCCAATCGCACTGCGAACACCGGGTGACAAAAATGTCGCCGTGAATTTGCACCATCTTTTGCGCCGGTATTCCACCGCGCGCATGCAGGTCATCGACGTTCTGCGTAACGAGCAGGAACTCGTCTGTGTGGTGGGCGAGTCGTGCGATTGCTTCGTGCGCGGCATTCGGTCGCGCATTGCGTATGCGTCGCCGCCGCTCGCCATACCAATCCCAAACTAATTGCGGGTCGCGCGCGAACGCATCCGCGGTCGCAAGTTTTGTCGGATCAAGATTCCTCCAGTAGCCATCCTTTCCGCGAAAAGTCGGGATGCCGCTCTCAGCTGAAACGCCAGCGCCGGTCAGAACGAGGATACGCACAATCTAAAATCCAGAAGAACCGGCGATTTCCAAATATCACTTAAGAATCTCTTTGCTCAAGACAGTTAGTGTTGCCAGCCCACGCTCGACTTGTCAGATTCGCGCGATGAGCAAGAGCACAACAGAGATTGCATCGGGCGCTGTGCGCGACATTGAGCCAGAACTTCGAGATCTTTTCAGCAAGGTTGTCGAACGCGATCCGCGCGAAGCAGTGAAAATGCTTGAGGCCTATCCAGATGGATTCGTCGTCAAGATGCTTGAGTTACTTAATCCCGCGGCAGCGATGAAGATCCTGCAACGCTTCAATTTATCCCGGCGCGAGACGATTCTGGCCAGCGCTTCTTCCGAAACAACGCGGCAATGGATGCGCAATCAAACTTATCCCGGACGTACCGTTGGGCGGCTGATGCAACCGCCGCTGGCAGTTTTTAGACCCGCAACGACCGTTGCCGACGCCACAGAGCAAATCCGGCGACTCGCTAGAAAGGCGATTATCACCTACGCGTTCGTGACGGACGAAGAGGACAAACTTCTTGGTGTCGTGGTTATGCGCGACATGCTGCTGGCACAACCAACGCAACGTCTCGATGAGATCATGCTGAAGGATCCGTTCTATCTAACGCCGGATATGTCGTTGACCGACGCGATGAGAGCGGTGCTGGTTCGACATTATCCGGTCTATCCAGTCTGCGAAAAATCCGGACTACTCATCGGCCTTGTGCGTGGTCAGATGCTGTTTGAAGCGCAGGCGGTCGAGTTAAGTGCGCAGCCAGGCGAAATGGTCGGTGTCGAAACGGAGGAAAGACTTACGACGCCTTGGTCGCGGAGTTTAAGATTTCGCCATCCGTGGCTGCAGGTAAATCTGTTCTGCGGCCTGCTCGCCGCTGTCGTTGTCGGATTGTTCGAGCACACAATCGATCGGATCATTGCGCTGGCGGTGTTTCTGCCTGTGCTGATCGGTCAGGCTGCAAACACCGGCGTGCAGGCATTGGCGGTCTGTTTGCGGGGCATCACCTTGGGTGACATGAGAGCCGGAAAAGAACGTCTGCTTCTGGTTAAGGAAGCTATATTAGGGACATTCAATGGCGCATTAACTGGAGTCACGGGAGGCGTCGCGATGTTTGCCTTTGCCACGATGGTGAAGAGCCCCCAGGCGCTGATGCTCAGCTTTGTAGTATTCCTTGCCATCACCATTAGTTGTTGTTTCAGTGGCGTGGCCGGCGCGATCGTTCCGTTGATAATGAAAAAACTAGGAGCTGATCCCGCTATGGCGTCCAGCATCGTCGTCACGACGTTCACCGACGTTGGTTGTCTGCTCGTTTTTCTTGGGCTGGCTGCCGTAATGATCTAGAGGGATCGACAATTACTGCGTGCTAAAAAGATGGCCTTGCCGGGCGCGCTGCGTTATCAATCGCCCACTATGAAACAGAAACTTGCCGTTTTGCTCGTCCTTACACAGTTCGCCTGGTCCCCGGTTTTCAGTGCCGCTGACACGCCCGAGACGCGACGCAAAGAAGCCGAACGTTATCTCCAGGTTAGCCCGCCAAAGGCGCTGTTTGAAGATATGGCTGATAAAATGGCTGAAACCCTTCCGGCGGATCAACGTGAGCAATTCAAGAAAGTGATGACTACTCAGATCGATATTGCCGCCTTATCCAAAGCGATGACAGATGCGATGGTAAAAAATTTCACGACCGAAGAGCTGAAGGCGTTGGCCGATTTTTACGGCTCGCCCGTCGGAAAATCGGCGATGAAAAAATTCGGGACATACATGGCAGACATCATGCCGGTGGTGCAGGCTGAGATCATGAAAGCCGCCGCAAAGATGAATCACTGACTTCGCGAATTAGGTGCTGCGCTAAATTGACGTACAGGTGGAACGCGTTGTCCTCAACGCGTTGGCAAGATTCCGATTTTCGCGGACGTTTTTGCGCTTTCGATTTCGTGGGAATCGTCTTCGGAGAAGCCGATCCACCTATTCCCAGCTGATTTGGCGGCCTTTGTCTTATCCCTACCGACAGCTCATTAACGGCTTGAAGTCTTCCATCATTGCGCGAGTGGAGATTTCTTCGCCCATCGCTTTCTTTAAAACTTTGCGCGATTAAGGCTTGAGTTCGGGCCGACTTTTTACTTGGATTGTAACGTGCCCCCTGCGGATATTGTGAAGTCGGTAACCGCCATTGGCGGAAATACTCATCACGGCGCGGCATTTAGTACTACGCGTTGGAGCGTAGTGCTGGAGGCGCAAGGCGAATCGCCCGCGGCGCAGAAAGCACTCGAAATACTTTGCCGAACTTATTGGCGACCTCTCTATACATTTATTCGCCGGCAAGGGCTTACACGAGAAGAGGCTCAGGATCTGGTCCAGGAATTTTTTGCGCGTTTACTCGAACACAGAAATCTAAACACGGTGCGGCGCGAGAAGGGACGTTTGCGTTCTTATCTGCTTGTGTCGCTCAAACGTTTTCTCGCTAGCGAGCAGCATCGCGCGAGGGGAGTGAAGCTGTACGAGACCGGTCCGCATATCCCGTTGGAGGAACTGCTCGAGTCGGACGTCGCCGATTTTGAATTGGCTGAAACCTGGAGCGCCGAACGGCTTTACGAGCGGCACTGGGCGGTGGCGGTGTTGGAGCAAGTGATCGGTCGCCTGGAGTCTGAGTATCTAGCGGCGGGCAATGCGGCGCTGTTCGACCGGCTGAAGGAATTCCTCGTGGGCGAACGCGGACGACCAACACAAGCTGAGATCGCCACCGAATTGGGCATGACTGAAAACGCGGTGAAGCAGGCGTTTCATCGGCTTCGCCAGCGTTACCGCGTGCTCTTACGCGAGGAGATCGCTCACACTGTAGCACAGCCCGGCGACGTTGCGGCCGAATTGCGTCATTTCGTATCGGTGTTGCGCGGGTAATCCGCCAAAATGTTTTACTACATTCCGCACGCGATTGAGAGAGGATGAAGAACGCCAGCAGAGTCTGCGAAAATTGCGGAGAAAAAATCTTTAGAGACTCGCCGAAAGGATTATGCCCAGCCTGCGTTCTGGAGACAGGTCTAGCCCCGCTCGCGGACGAACCTGTAGCCGGGATCGATGATCCTGGCTATCTGCCAGGCTTGCTGATGGAGTTCGGTGACTACGAATTGCTCGAGGAAATTGGTCGGGGTGGCCAGGGCGTAGTTTATCGGGCGCGGCAGAAAAGTCTGAATCGCACTGTCGCGCTCAAAATCATTGGTCTAGGGCCTTGGGCCACCGAAACGCATCTGAAGCGCTTTCGCCGGGAAGCTGAGGCTGCTGCCCGCCTTCAACATCCACGCATTGTCCCCATCCATGAGGTCGGCGAGCGCGATGGTCAATGCTACTTTAGCATGAACTTCATCGAAGGCGGCCAGCTTGACGAAGTAGCAAGACGTGAACCGATTCCGATACGGCAGGCAGCGGAGTTAGTAGCAAAGGTAGCGCGCACCGTTCACTACGCGCATGAACACGGCATTTTACATCGTGACATCAAACCGGGAAACATTTTGCTCGATGCAAACGGGGAACCACTGCTGACCGATTTTGGTCTTGCTCGATTAGTGGAAGCAGAGAGCACGGTTACGGGCACGAAGGAAGTATTAGGCACACCTAGTTACATGGCGCCAGAACAAGCTGCCGGCGAAACTGCGAAACTCGGGAAGGCAACGGATGTTTATGGACTTGGCGCCGTCCTTTACCAACTGCTAACGGGTCAGCCGCCTTTCGCTGGAGGAACGACTTATGAAACCATCCGACTGCTGCGAGATACCGAACCACGCCCACCGCGCGTCTTGAATCGAAAAATAGATCGTGAGCTTTCCACGATTTGTCTCAAGTGCCTTGAGAAAGAGCCGACGCGCCGTTATCCCGCGGCTGCGGGACTGGCCGAAGACCTCGAACACTGGCTAAAGCACGAACCAATCCAGGCGAAGCCAAGTGGTTTCTTCACACATTCGAGGAAATGGGTGCGACGAAATCCAAGCACAGCCCTCTCGACCACACTCTTGGTTGTGTTCGCGATAGCTTTGGGTGTGATGATTTGGAATCAGAGATCCGTACCCCTGATTCCGAAGAGTGTCGCAATACTTCCATTTGAAAACCTCACCGCCGATCCCGGTAACGCCTATTTTGCCGAAGGCATCCAAGAGGAGATCCTGACGCGGCTGGCTAGCATCGCGGGTTTGAAAGTCATTTCACGCACCTCCACACAGCAATATCAGAGCAAGCCCAAGAATCTTCGTGAGATCGCCAGGCAGCTTGGCGTAGAGAACATTCTTGAGGGCAGCGTGCAAAAGGCGGCCGACCAGGTGCGCGTCAATGTGCAGTTGATTAACGCGCAAACCGATTCCCATCTCTGGGCTGAGACCTATGATCGGAAATTGAATAACATATTTGGCGTAGAAAGCGAGATGGCCAAAGGAATCGCGGCGGCATTGCAAGCGAAGCTAAGTGGTCGCGAGGAACAGGCGTTAGCGGTTAAACCGACAAACAATCCGGAGGCTTACGATGCCTATCTGCGCGGGCTAGCGCTTGACGCGCGCAACTACTCTTACTACGATGACGATCTCGAGTTGAAAGCCATCAGCTCGTGTGAGCGGGCGGTGCAGCTTGACCCGAATTTTGCAATCGCCTGGGCGCAGCTTTCTCGCATGAATGCTCACCTCTACTCTGACGTACGGGGCTCTGGTCTAGCCGCTCGGTTGCGTGACCCAGCGAAACGTGCATTGGAGAATGCTCAGAAACTGGCGCCGAACTCTCCTGAAACCCTGCTGGCATTGGGTTATTATCAATACCGGGTGCTGGGTGACTACGGTCTCGCCAAAACAACATTCAAAGAGCTCAGCAAAGTGTTACCAGGCAACAGCGAGGTATTACATGCCCTCGGCTTAATCGCTGGGGGCGAGGGTGGAGACTTGGATGAAAGCATCGCCTACTTTGAACAAGCGCTCACCCTGGACCCACGTAATATGGACCTACTTCTCAGCGCGGCAGGGACCTACGCCACGCTTCGACGTTTTCCGGTCGCGATAAAGCTCTACGATCGTGCGCTGGACGTTGTCCCAAACGATCCGGAGCTGCTGGGGTTAAAGGCCTGCATGTATCAGGCCCAAGGTAACCTACAAGAAGCCGCTAAATTGTTGATTGATGTAAACGAGCGGACTACTTCCGGAAATGCCTTCCAAATCAAACTCCACCAACTGAGACTTGAACGAAATCATGCCGAGGTCATCCGATTGGTGCAAGCTCGTCGTGCCCAATTTCCGGCTGACTTTGAAATGCACAACCTGATCTATTTAGCTTTCGCCCAACGCTTTGTCGGTGACATGGCCGGGGCAAAGGTTACCGCTGAAGAAGCGCGCAACACGCTGGAGCCGCTCTGCCTAGAGCCAATAGGGTTCCTTGAGGTACAATTGGCTCTGGCTGATGCCGTGCTCGGGGAGAGGGACTCGGCAAGAAAGGTGGAGCGTGCGATAATTGATCCGATTACTAAAGCCAAGTTCGGGCCCGGCGAGGACGTGTACCTGGCAATGATCCAGACGGTCTTCGGCGAGAATAGCGACGCAATCTCGACTCTCACACGCCTGTTAAAAACGCCAGATTCTTACATTTACAGCCCAGCACCTGTTACACCGGCCCTTCTCAGGCTCGATCCGATTTGGGATCCGTTCCGCGCCGATCCCGCTTTCCAAAAACTTTGCGAGGAAAAACAGCCGTAGACACGAATGACACGAATTATCACGAACTTCAACAGACTCGTCGTTCTCTCTCGCCTAACGAGTTTAACCACGGATTGCGCGGATAATACGGATTGGGAGTATACGGAACGCATCTCAGTCATGCTCCTGCTGCGGCCAACGTCAGTTTAAAGCCGCATCTGTTGATTCCATGCCCTGCGAATTGTTTGCTCGTCTCGCGAGCTTAACTTTCCGAGCTTTCGTCCGAGGATCGTTTTCTCGGCCGTAACCAACCGATCCAGTCGAGCGACAGAGGCTTTGGCTAGTCCGGCTTGTCTCCAATCAGAAATGGCTACGTCCATCGACCCAGATCGAGTAGCCGATGTGAATCAGCACGTCCTGCTGCAAATTGAAAAGCACAAGCACAGGACGCGGCTTACTGAACGCGCCAGAAGTGAATGGAAATCGGCAGATGAATATCTCGCCAAACACGCGAGCTTACTGATAGCTGTCGTAAACGGAATCCTCTGGGGCTTCTTCGCGCACGAACTGCTCATAAGCGCCGCTGCGCCACTGAGCGTCCCCTGGATCATCCAGTGTGAGAACAATAACCCGTGCGCGCCCCGATTTCGGAAGCTTCGCAGCGACCTCTTGCGGAATCCTGACAACGGGCTGCTTGCCGAGTTCTATTGTAAACTCTATCGCACGCATGGTAAGAGCGTACTCCGGCAATTCTCAACGTCAATTAGCGCTCGCCGGACCGCAGCGAAGCGCAGCCATGTGATTCGTGGTTTTGAGTCCCGCTTCCCACCCGTGACATCCCTGCTGCAATGGACGCGTAGCGACGGCCAGGCTTTCAAATCCGCGGTTGTTTCCAAGTTTTCCGCGTTATATCTCGCCAGATTTCCCGCCGTACATCAGTAAGCGCGAATTGTCGTTAAAAGCTTGCTGTTTATCCGGCACCCTGCTAAGACGGCGCTGGCTCAACGAGAGGAGCTTGTCATCGAACGGCCATTTATCTGGTGCGTGGGATGGGCAATAGCAACAACGGGGCTGCTGCTACCCTGTGAGACATATTCCCAGGAAATATCACCGGAGCCTGCTGGCGTTGTTGAAGTGGAACGTGTTATCGTCACCGGCTCGAACATTCCGACGGCCGAAGAGACCGGGCCGAATCCAGTGGACACCTACCGGCCGGCGGACATTGAGAAGTTAGGCATTCGCAACGCAACGGACCTGCAAACTTTTCTGGCCCAGGAAGCGGGTAGCACCACCAACCTCAACATGGGCAATGGCGACGGTACTGTGCAGATCAACTTGCGCGGTCTGTTGCCCAGGGAAACCCTGGTGCTCATCGATGGAAAACGTGTTGCTTTTGGTTCGTTAGGCGGCGCTGGCTCCAGCGAAGGCGAGGACATTAACCTCATTCCCTTCCCAATGATCGATCACATCGACATCCTCAAGGATGGCGCCTCGGCTGTGTATGGTTCCGATGCAGTGGCTGGCGTCGTCAACTTCTTCTTGATCCACAAATTCCGTGGCCTGGAGATAGGGGGCAGCTATGGGAACACAAACCTGGGAGCGTCCAACGACATGGGCGAGTGGGAGGCATGGTTGAAAGCCGGCACTGGAGATGACAAGACTGACATCGTAGTGATTGCCGATTTCTGGGAGCGCACTGGTGGCCTCTTTAGCCGGGACCGCGATCTTTCTGCCAACGCCTTTTTTATTCCGTTTGGCGGCTACGAGGCTCGCAGCAGGGATGAACCTGGGTACATCGGAGATTTTCCAGGTTTCCGTTTGATACCGAAATTGTTTTTCAGTGCGAACTCGCCGCCGGCGCACTCAGCTCCGAATGCGGCAACTTCTCCACTTTATAAAAGCCCTTTTGCCGTTAATCCCAATGCATATCCAGGCGCCCCCGGTATCATCGGCCCCCATGCAAAACAATTCCGTCCACAGTTCGGCACTGATTACAAGGGCGGTGGCGATTACTTCTTTTATAACTTTGCGGCTGTAACTCCAGCACTCCCCCCTGCTGACCGCCAGGCATTCTACGGTTCGTTCACGCGCGATCTGTGTGACAAATACCTGACGATATTTGCTGATTTTAAATATGTGCGCACATATTTCGATTCGTCCCTGGCGGCGGTGGAGTTTACGCCTGATCCATTCAAGCAACCAGGAACTAATATACCCTTTAGTCAATTCGGCATCAGCGTGCCAATCCAGAATCCGTTTAATCCGTTCACCGTCGCGGATGCGACTATCGCAAATTTCTTTCCGGACAGAAGTGGTCTTCCCGTAAGTACTGGCGTTCGGTTTCGTGGTATTAACGACACCGGGCCTAGAAGTGAAAAGTTTACTTACTGGGATACTCTCTTTGATGTTGGGCTCAACGGTGAGATGGGAGAATTCGGCGATTATTTCAAAACCTGGAACTGGGAGGTCGGTTTCCGTTATTCGCGTAATGAGGGGCAGAATTTGTCGATAGGCGATGTAAGCCAGCCTGGACTGCGGGACGCCCTCCTGGATAGAGACCCGGCGACGGCGTTTAATCCGTTCCTTGGTTTCCTGGGCCAAAACAGCAAGGCGGCCAGAAGCGGAGTCTATGTTACCCTGCAAAATACCGGCGAGTTTGAGTTACCCTTAGGTTACGCAACCATTAACGGTGACCTGTTTAATCTTTGGGCAGGGCCGGTCTCATTTGCGATCGGCGGTGAGTACCGCGGGGAGAGAATGACACGCGATCGTGACCCGCTTAATCAAACGTTTCAATCGATTGGCTCGGTGGATGGGCAAAGCTTCCGGGCGAACCGGGACGTCTGGTCAATCTACGAGGAAGTGCGGGCTCCATTCACCAGCCCTACATGGAACTTCCCCGGATTTTACAGCTTGGAGATTGACTTCGCCGAGAGGGAGGAATGGTACAGCCAGAACACTTCTACGGTCCTAGCTCCTTTTCAGCCTTCGACCAGCTCCCAGTATAACGCGCAGAAGCCGAAGGTCTCTGTTCGCTGGCAGCCGCTTGACCCCAAGTATATCGGCGCCCTTATTCTACGTGGCAGCTATACTGAAGCGTTCCATGCGCCGACACTATTCGAGATGACACCTGCCGGCACGCAGAGCTTCGTATCGGT
>Ga0306926_10004847_pt1 | contig 14210 bp, 7 predicted proteins | sample flu12Cox44000178_FD_203759 | JGI IMG/M metagenome (GOLD analysis project Ga0306926, IMG submission 203759) | Lab enrichment of tropical soil microbial communities from Luquillo Experimental Forest, Puerto Rico - flux8day.12C.oxic.44.000.178 (v2)... | ecosystem: Environmental > Terrestrial > Soil...
GGTGGAGAAGATCATCGAGGAAGGTTCGCGGCCGGCCGCCGCACATGCCTCTCGCACCCGCGCGAACTGCCCGGCCGCGTCCGCGGCCGACACGAAGTTGGCGTTGAACTCGTCGGCGTACCGCGCGGCGAGGGCTGGCGTGCGGCGGCGGCCCGCACCGCCGATGATCACCGGGGGGCGCGGGCGCTGCGCCGGCTTGGGCAGCGCGGGAGAGGCAGTGACCTGGTAGTGCGTACCGTCGTAGGAGAACGTCCCGCCGTCGGGAGTTTCCCAGAGCCCGGTGATGATGGCGAGTTGTTCGGCGAACCGGTCGAAGCGCTCCTTCAGCGGGGGGAAGGGCACGCCGTATGCCTTGTGCTCGGCCTCGAACCAGCCGGCGCCGAGCCCGAACTCGACCCGGCCGCCGCTCATCTGGTCGACTTGGGCCACCGTGACGGCCAGCGGCCCGGGCAGCCGGAACGTCGCGCAGGTCACCAGCGTGCCGAGCCGGATGCGGCTGGTCTCGGCGGCGAGCCCGGCCAGCGTGGCCCACGTGTCGGTCGGGCCCGGCAGGCCGGAGACGTTGCCCATCTTGAGGTAGTGGTCGGAGCGGAAGAACGCGTCAAAGCCCAGCTCCTCCGCGATGATGGCGACGCGCCGCAGCGTCGCGTAGCTGGCGCCCTGCTGTGGTTCTGTGAAGATCCGAAGTCGCATGCGTCCCATTCTTCCTGTTGGCGCAAACCAGCCGGCCTGGCGCATGCCCAGGCGGCGGCCGACCGATGGTGCCCGGGTGAGCGGTGTGCCGGGCGGGGCACGGGCGCCGGGCGCCGCGGGGCCCGATCGCGGGGAGGCCGTCTCACGATCCGGACACTCCGGGGCACTTCTGGCGCTAAACCGGCATTTCTGCCGACGTTTTGCCCGTTTTGTCATGGGGATCAGCGCCATAAGGGCCTGTGCAGAAATAACCCGTTTGTTTTTGGGGTGAGGGCGATGCCGTGGTCGCGGGCGTAGGCGGTGAGCTGGGGGAGAGTCTTGAGTTGCGGCCCGGCGGGTTCGGTGGGATATCCGGCCTGGACGAGCAGTGGCCAGGCATGGTCCTGGGCGGTCCTGATGGTGCTGGCGGAGACGGCGTAGAGGCTGGCGAGGGCGGTGATGGTGAGCCGGAAGCGGAGCCGCAGGATGGTGATGAGGGCCTGGTCGGCGAGGCTGAGGTGGATGGGGGGAGGTTCGCCGGCGGCGGCGTGCAGGGCGGCGAGGAGCCGGTCCCATTGCGCCGGGTCCAGGCCGGTGAGGGCGGGGTGCGCCCAGGCGGAGGTGCCCGGCCCGGCCGGGGGCCGGGCCGGGGGCTCGGGGCACAGGGTGTAGTTCCAGTCGCCGTGCCAGTCGTGGCGGGTCAGCGGGAGAGCGTCCATCTCGGCGTCGCTGACCTGCGTTCCGGCGGGGTAGCTGCCGGGGTCGAGCTCGGCGTGGACGGTCAGCCCGGTCCGGGTGGTGGTGGCGGCGATGCTGCTGACGACGACCTCGTGGCTGGTCAGCGGGCGGCCACGCCAGTTCATGGTGATGTGGGAGAACAGGCGGTGCTCGATCTTGTTCCACTTGGAGGTGCCGGGCGGGAAGTGGCAGACGGTGATCTCCAGCCCGGTCTGCAGGGCGAGCGCGGCCAGGTCCTTCTTCCAGGCACGGGTGCGGTAGCCGTTGGCGCCCCCGGCGTCGGCGGTGATCAGCAGCCGCCCCGCGGCGGGGTAGTCGAGCCGGCCGCGGGCCTTCCACCAGCGGCGGATGGTCTCCACGGCAAACGCGGCGGTGTCGCGGTCGGTGCCGACGCTCACCCAGCCGGCGTCCGCGGCCAGGTCGTAGACCCCGTAGGGGATCGCCTTCCCCTCGCCCTCGGCGGCGAAGTCGTGGTCGCGGACCCGGGCCGGGGACCCCCTGGGCCGCCACTGCCGGCCGCCGTTGCCGAACTCGCCGACCAGCTCCTTCTTCTTGGAGTCCACGCTGACCACCGGCTGCCCGGCAGCCATGTGCCCTGCGGCCTGCCCGCTGATGTAACCGAACTGGGCGTCCCGGTCCGGGTGCCAGCTGCCCTCGAGCACCTTGGCGTTGCCCTGCAGGCTGAACCCCTCGCCGCGCAGCAGGTCCGCGACCGTGCCCGGGGAGGCCTTATGCCCTTGCCGGGCCAGCTCGGCGGCCAGGGTCCGGGTCGACTTGACCGTCCACCGCAGCGGCGACACCGGGTCGCCCCGCTCCTCCGGCTCCACCAGCGCCAGCAGCGCCGGAACCAGCCCCGGGTCCAGGTCAGCGGACCGCTTGCGCCCGCCGCCCGGCCGGCGCACCCGGCCCGGCGGCCCCGCCCCCGCCTCCAGTTCGCCGGCGCCCAGTGACACGGTGGCCTCGCGGACCCCGGCGGCACGCGCCACCATCCGGATCCCGCCGTGCCCCAGCGCCCTCGCCTCGACGCCCAGCAGCAGCCGGCGCTGACGCTCATCCAGCTGAGGCAGGATCGACTCGAACTTCGCCGCCAGCATCTCCACCGTAACCGTCTTCGGAGCCACACAGCACAGCATGCCAGACCCCATGAACCTACGGTTTATTTTTATGCAGATCCTATGCGCTGTCGGTCTACAGATTCGTCGCTGAGACGTAGGCGGACGGAACAAGGTGATCTGTAGTTCTCCGGACATAGCCACAGCGTCCGCTCGCCAGCGGTCAGTGCCTACGGGGATATGGGCAGGACCCCAAACGCAGCGGGGTGCGCCCATCGGACCCTCACTCCGGGGCGCTGGTAGCGAAATGCTCGCCGGTGGGGGTGCCAGCCAGTTGCTCGCCGATCAGCCGGGACAAGTGCAGCAATGTGGTCCTGGGCCGGTAGTTGGCCACGATGTGCTGCGCCTGCCCGGCGGCATTGCGGGTCACCAGGACGACGTTGCCGACCTGCCCGCCACCGCGGACCTGGGCCGTGTAGTCCTCCAGGAAGCCGTTCTCGCCGTAAGGGCCGGCGAAGGTGAACTCCTGGGAGACATAGAGCGCGCGGATGCAGGTCACGATTGAACGGACGGCCTCGGCGCCCTGCACGACGCCGTTCATCGCCGAGCCCTCTATGGTGACGTCGTCGGCCAGGCTGTCGATCCAGACCGGACGGTAGTCGGTAGCCGGGACGCGGACGCCGTCGAAGCGGGTGATATAAACCCGGGTGCCTCCCTCGGCGGGCGTCTTGCCCTCGATGGACATAAGCAGTTCCTTTCGTGAAACCACAGCCGCGCCCCGGGCACGGCGGTTGTGCTGGCAAAGGATCAGGTCCGGGCCCACGCGCCGCCCCGGCCGCGGGCGGCTGGTCCGCGGCATCTTGCGTCCTGGGGCGGTGCGCCACGGCCGGTTAGCCCCGGTACGGGGCCAGGAACGCGGTCAGCGCGGCCAGTACCTCCTCGGGAGCTTCCTCGAGGCAGTAGTGGCCGGAGCCGGGAATGACCACGCTCTGCACGTCGTCGGCGGCGAGCTTCATCGTGTTCGCGGCCCCCTGGCCGATGCCTTCCGCCCCGCCGATGGCCAGCACCGGCAGAGTCAGCCGCCGTTCCTTGCGCCGCTGGTTCTGCGCGATGGTGGCATCTAGCGCGCGGTAGGCCGCGAAGCTGCCGCGCAGGGCGTCGGGGTCGGCCGCGAGCGCGTCGACGTAGTACCGCACGACGTCATCGGGCAGCTTGTTTGCGGCCTTGGCGAACTGGAACCCGAAGTAGATGTCTTCGCGCCCGGCGGCGAGCTGCTCGTTCACCTCGGCGAGGCGGTTGAACGCGAAGTGCCACAGCTGATTGTTGGCCTGCGCGCTGCCGAACAGCGGCGGCGAGGCAGACACGCCCGGCATCGCCGCCTCGGCGACGGCCAGCCGGGCGACCCGGTCCGGGTGATCGGCGGCCAGGGCGTAGCCGATCCACAAGCCGGTGTCGTGGCCGACCACGGCGAACCGCTCATGACCCAGCGCGTCCATCAGCGCCACTAGGTCGCCGGCCAGGGCACCGGTGTCGTACCCGCCCGCCGGCTTGCCGGACAGTCCCGCACCGCGCTGGTCGGGCACGACGACGGAGAAGCCGCGGGCCAGCCCCGGCATCACCAGGCGCCAGGCGTACCAGGTCTCGGGCCAGCCGTGCACCAGCAGCAGCGGCGGGCCGTCGCCGCCGGTGACCACGTGCTGGCGCAGCTCACCGGTGTCTACGTACCGGCTGGTGAACGTGCCGGCGAACCCGGCGGGGAGGTTGGGCGCGCCGGAGACGGAACCGGGGCCTTCCGGGGTAGGAAGGCCGGTGGACGATGAGCTCATGACAATCTCCCTTCACAAGGCCTGACGGGGCTTTCGTGCAAGAAGACGGCGTGGGCGCCGTCCGCAGCTGACGATGCCACACGGCTGAGGGCTGTACAACACCCCTCCCGAAGGTGGATTCCGGGCCGGCGCTCCAGCTTCGCCGACCGGAATCTTGCTGGAGTTCCCGAGATTTGAAGTAAAGCCCTATTGACTTGCCGCGCCGCCTGATCGGGAGGCGACCAGCCCGCTCCGGTGATCAGCCGCGCTTCTCTGCGCGGTTAACTTCCTTCACCCGACAGGCTCATGCGGGCGGCCGAGGTCGCCTGACATCGCTCCGGTCCGCATCGCTGATTTCAGAACGCATGGTGGTTCCCGTAACAGCCCTGGTTGGCGGCCTGCCGGCAGGGCCGACTGTGGTGGCAGGATGATGTCATGGATCCCGGCATCCAGCTGAAGTCCCGCAGGGGACGCTGGGTGCTGCTGGCGACAGTGCTTGGCTCCGGGGTCGCATTTCTGGACGCTACCGTCGTCAACGTCGCCCTCCCGACGATCGGCAAAGAGCTGCACGCGACGGTGGCCCAGCTGCAGTGGATCGTGAACGCCTACACGCTCACGCTGGCCGGGCTGATCCTGCTCGGCGGCTCGCTCGGCGACCGGTACGGCAGGCGCCGGGTGTTCGTGCTCGGCGCGATCTGGTTCGCGGTGGCCTCCGCGCTGTGCGCCGCCGCGGTGGACGTGCAGCTGCTGATCGCGGCGCGGGCCCTGGAGGGGATCGGCGGCGCGCTGCTGACGCCGGGCTCGCTGGCGATCATCCAGGCCTCGTACCTGAAGGAGGACCGGCCGAAGGCGGTGGGCGCCTGGTCCGGGCTGGGCGGCATCGCGGCCGCGATCGGCCCGTTTCTCGGCGGCTGGCTGGTGAGCGCGGCAAGCTGGCGCTGGGTGTTCCTGATCAACCTGCCGCTGGCGGCGATCGTGGTGGCGGTGGCCGTCCGGCACGTCCCCGAGACCAGGGACGAGACCGCGCAGGGCCGGTTCGACGTGCGCGGAGCGACGCTCGCCGCGCTCGCGCTGGCCGGGATCACGTACGCGCTGACCGAGGCGCCGCAGCCAGGTGTATCGCGGGCGGCGGTCATCGTGGCGGCTGTGCTTGGTCTGGCGTGCGGCGCGGGGTTCATGCTGACCGAGCGCGAGCGCACCCGCACAGGCAACCCGGAGGCGATGGTGCCGCTGGACGTGTTCGCGTCGAAGGAGTTCACCGCGGTCAACCTGGTCACGTTCGTGGTGTACGGCGGGATAGGCGTGGTGTTCTTCTTGTTCGTGGTGACACTGCAGGTCGTCGCCGGGTACTCGCCGATCGCGGCGGGCGCGTCGCTGCTGCCGGCCACGCTCTTGTTGCTGCTGCTGTCCGCGCGGGCGGGCGCGCTGGCGCAGAAGATCGGCCCGCGGATCCCGATGACCGCCGGGCTGGTGGTCCTCACGGCCGGGATGGTACTGATGACCCGGATCGGGCTGCACACCTCGTACCTGACCGTCGTGCTGCCCGCGGTCGTGGTGTTCGCGCTGGGCTTGTCGGCCGTGGTAGCGCCGCTCACCGCGACCGTGCTGGCGACGGCGGACCTGCGGCACGCCGGGGTGGCCAGCGGGGTCAACAACGCGGTCGCCCGGGCGGCGTCGCTGCTGTTTGTCGCCGCGATCCCGCCGCTGGCCGGCCTGACCGGCAACGCGCAGTCGCACCCGCTAGTGTTCCTGCACGGCTTCCGGATCGCGATCCTGGCCAGCGCCGCGCTGGTCGCCTGCGGCGCGGTGCTGTCATTCCTCACGATCCGCGACGACGCGCTGCGCGCGGCACCGACCGCGGCCAAGCCCGAATGCACGATCAACTGCCCGGTCGGCGCGCCGCCCCTGGAGCCCGGGCCGGACGACGCCCGGGCCGGCCACCAGGCGTCCGGCGTGCCCGGCGCGGCCTGACGCCCGGCGTCGACGGACATGCGCACCGAAAAGCACTGCCTCATACCGCCCGCGGCAGGTACCCGGAGGTCTCCTGGCCGGAGCCGCCGTCGCCGTCTGCCTGGACGCAGTCCAACTCTGCGCCTTCTGCTAGTGACCCGCCACCGAAGGAGGGATCGGCTATGGCCACCACAATGACCGAACTGCACAATCGCATCCACGCGCTGATGCCCCAAGCCCGCAGCGACCTGGCGGCGCTCGTCGCCTGCCAGTCGGTCGCCGACCCACAGCAGTACCCCGAATCAGAGCCCCTGAGGGCGGCCCAGCTGGTGATCGACGATTTCACCGCGGCGGGGATGCGCGACACCCGGCTGGAGCAGATGCCCGACGGGCATCCCGCGGTCTTCGGCCATATCCCGGCCCCGCACGGCGCTCCTGCCGTCCTGTTCTACGGCCACTACGACGTCGAGCCGCCACTGGACCCCACCGGCACCGCATGGAAGTCCCCGGCGTTCCAGCTCACCGAGCGCGACGGCCGCTGGTACGGCCGCGGCGCCGCCGACTGCAAAGGTAATCTCGTCGTCCACCTAACCGCACTGCGGGCCCTGCGCGCCCTGGGGGTAAATCCTCCCGTCGGCATCAAGCTGATCGTCGAGGGTGCCGAGGAACAGTACGCTCGCGGCCTGGAGGACTTCATCCCGGCCCACCCTGACCTGCTGCGCGCCGACACGATCATCGTGGCCGACGTCGGCAACTCCGCCGTGGGCATCCCCACCCTCACCACCACGCTGCGCGGCATCGCGAACGTCACGGTGACTGTCAGCACGCTGGAGAACCCGCTCCATTCGGGCACGTTCGGCGGCCCGGCGCCCGACGCGCTGCAGGCCCTCATCCGCATGCTGGCCACCCTGCGTGACGCGCGGGGCAACACCACGATCCAGGGCCTCGACGCGGAGGCGACATGGCCGGGGCCCGGCTACCCGGCGGGGCAGTTCCGCGCCAACACCCACATGCTGCCGGGGACCGATCTGCTCGGCTCGGGAACCGTGGCCGACATGCTCTGGTCCCGGCCCGCCGTCACCGTGCTGGGCATCGACTGCCCGCCGGTCGTCGGATCCACACCGTCGATTCCGGCACGGGCCCGCGCCCTGGTCAACCTCCGGGTCCCGCCCGGCATGGACCCCCAGCACGCCCAGAACGCGCTGATAGCCCACCTGCACGCGGTCACTCCCTGGCACGCCAGAGTCGGGATCGAGCGCGTGGCCCTTGGACCGCCGTTCACCGCCCGCACCGACGGCCCGGCCTACGCCGCGATGAGCCACGCCCTCGAGCAGGCCTACGGCCGGCCGACCACCACGGGGGGACAGGGCGGATCGATACCCCTGGTCCATGTCCTGCAGCAGACCTACCCCGACGCCGAGATCATGCTCACCGGCGTCGAGGACCCCAGCTGCCTGGCCCACGCGCCCAACGAAAGCGTCGACCCGGCCGAGATCGAGCACATGGCCCTGGCCGAAGCACTATTCCTCGCCAACTACCCCGCGTCAGCTCCGCAACCAGCCGACTGACACTCCCGCGCCGCACATGAACCGGCTGGCCCTGGCCGCAGGCCTGGTCTAGCCAGGTCACCCGTCCCGGCACGCGCGGCCGGGCAGCACGGCGCCACGCAGAACATCCCGATCTGCGCGCCTCTCCCGATGAACGTCGAGGGCCCTCACGACCGCGCAGATCGGCGGCATTGTGCGCGTTCTCTTCGAGTTCTACAGTTACTGAGAGTGACGACGACCCGCGCAGCCTTCGGTCTTCACTCAGCGAGAGCTACTTAGCTGACGGCTGTCGCCAGCGGTCGACCACTAAGCTACCAGTCGAGCGACATCCTGAGCGTGAGACGGCCGCATGACGCACGGCCTGACGCGCTATGCGGCAGTAGCGGACGTTCACCTCGAGGACGGCGCTGCATAAAATTCAGGTCGGGCCGATCGCGCTGGGCCATAACGGGTAGCCAGCGACACGAAGCCCGCTGGATAACCGCGCGCGGACCCGCCTGATGTACTGTTTCGGGAGGCTGCTAGGAGCCTGCTTCCTGCGCTCCAGAGTGGACAGTCTGCGCTCGGCCGCGTTGGTGCTGCTGGCGGTGACCATTCAGTGGAGGTCCACGCGGAAGATGGTGCCGCCACCGTACTTGCCGCATAGGCCGGTGGTCCCGTACAGCGAGGTGCCCACCACGGTCAAACCCGCGTAGGGCCAGCACATGCTGGTTGGGCCGCCGTGCCGGTCTAGCATGAAGTGATACAGGCTCTGGAATCCCCGGCCGTCCTTTCCGATCCGGTAGATGGTTCCGTAGCCCGCGGAGCCGTACATGGTGGTCCCGTACAGGTAGCCATCCGGCGCCTCCACGAGGGTGCCCAGCGGGAGCGATCCGTCCGGCGAGTACGGGTACACGCCGAATTCGTGGATGATCGTCACCGTCCGTTCTACTTTCGCCAGGCAGCCTGAGCCATTGGCGCAGCCGAACTCCATCGCGAAGTAGCTGGCACCGTCGGACGCCATGATCGGGCTATTGAGCGGAGTGTTGTCCGTGTTGCCGGAGAACGAGTACGCCGGATTGGTGTAGATCAGCCGCGGACGGTTCGCTGCTAGGTCGAACGCATACACCGTGCCGCGCCCGTTGGCCCCGCCGTACATCGTGAACCCGTAGAGCCGGCCGTCGGCTCCGAAGGCCGGGCTGCCATACGGATTGGAGCCGATCACGTTGACCCTGTTGGCGTTCACCGGGGGAAAGGCGTACAGGAGCACGGCACTGCCGTCTGCCGGGTTGAACCGGTATATGCCCGCCGTCTCGGCCGCGTAGGCCACGTTGTGGGTGGTGTCCCAGACCAGGCCGCCCTGCGGTGAGCCGCCTCCGTCGATGTAGCCGCCCCCCGGCTTGGCCGTTCCGAAGTCGTGGACGCGCGCGAAATGCGATCCGTCGAGATTCATGCTCACGATAGCGCCGAGCGCGGCGCGCAGCGGGTTTCCGCCCTGCCCGCCGCCGCGGGTGACGGCGTAAAGCCTGCCGTCGTGGAAGCTCACGGGTGCCACCGGGTTGCACCCGTCCAGGTTGCGGCCGTTCACCAGTGGCGTGAAGTCGTGAATCACCGAATAGGCCGAGGCAACCGGATCGAACCGGAACACCGTTCCGCACGAGCCCGAGCCGCCCTGCCACGCGGTTCCGTACAGCGCCCCGTCCGGCCCCGCGGTCATCGAGTCGCGCACTCGGATGCCGTCGGCCTTCGTGAAGTCGTGCACCTTGGTCACGGTCGCCGTCACGGCCGGCATAGCCCGCGCCGTCTGCGGCTCCTCCGGCCCCCCGAAGGCCGCCGAAGCCACAAACACCAGTGGCGTCAAAGCCGCAAATACCAGTGGAGTGATGATTTTTTTCATTGTCTCGCGCTCCGCTCGCTCTGGGGCACGGTACGGTGCCCGGGCCGGACGAAGATGAGATGTTCTCTTCTTGACCGGGACGCGGATGCCGATCCCGCACCGGGTGCAGCCTGCACACACGGAGGCAGGAAACGCTCACCTGATACGGCAGGACGAGAACCTGCCACCAGCAGGCGAGCCGGCAACGTTCGCCGCGCCGCCGGCTACGGCAGGCGTCGGCGGCCCGGGCTTGCGCGTCCCGCGATCACGGGCCGTCCGGCTCTGGCGCCGGGGCGGCCCATTGAGGAGCGCTCCAGTTCCCAGGGATTGCGACGGTGTCGTTACCGCGTAATCTCCCCCGAACGGGCGCTCTTCGCTACATGAACTGCGCAGCTCCCGCCCGGATCCGCGGGCGGGCTCGCGTCATCCCGCGGACTTTTGAAATCCGCCGCACCCAGCGGGTGCGGCACCGCGCCACCGTCACAGGCGCAAACCGGCAGCTCAGCATGCTGAACGTACGAAAAACCGCTGATCACCGGCCTGAAGTTGAATCGCGGAGGTCAGGAACGGAGTATCAGCGGCGCCGATCGGCCCTCCGCAGGGTGCAGACGGACGCCGTCGACGGCCCTGAGAAGCCGGGAGGGGAATCGATGAAGGCGGGAAACACAGCGGTCGACGGCCCAGCTCGGCAACCCCCGTCATGCACTGGGAGTTCCTGCCACTCACCGCCACCAAACGCCCCTCACCGGGCACTACCTACCTACCCACCCCCGGTAACCCATCGACGCACCCACCCGGGCCGCCCAGCGGAGAAAGACCAAGGTCATGACCACATCCACCACGCCAACCCCGGCATCCGAGCAGCCATCACCGGCGACCACCGTTCAGCACGAGCCCACCATGCCCACCTCGCCTCTTGGCCAAGCCGCCGCGTTGACCACGCTAGGCACGACGGTGCTCACCGGCGCTCGGGACAGCGTCGGCTACTGCCTCCTTGTCGCCGGCCCCGGGGAACCGCACCTCGTTCGCGGCGACATCACCAGCGCGCGAACCAGGCCCTCGTTCGCGCTCGCGGCGTTCGCACAGATGACGGACCTCCACATTGTCGATGACCAGTCCCCGCTGCGGGTCGAGTTCCTCGACCGGTACGCCGACCCAGGCCCCCCCGGCGGGACGCGGCTGCCCACCTCGGCGGCATACCGGGCGCACGAAAGCATGTCCACCCACGTCGTGGACGCGATGTGCCGGGCGCTGCGCGCAGTGGCGCGGGCCCCGCGCTCGGGGATGCCGCTGCAGTTCACCGTCGTGTCCGGTGACGCCGTGGACAATTGCCAGTTCAACGAGGTCCGCTGGTACATCGACCTGCTCGACGGCGGCGCGGCCATCACCCCGAACTCCGGACACTCCTTCGACCACAGCGTCACCGGCGACAGCCTCGGCCTGGACATCCACTACTGGCATCCGGCCAGCAAAGCGTTCGAACTTAGCAACAAGAACGGGCCGGGACTCGATCTTGCGTTCCAGGCCGGGTTCCCCGAGGTGACGCAACTGCCCGACATCGCCCGAACCGCATACACCCCCACTGGACTGGGCATGCCGTGGTTCGCCGTGTTCGGCAACCACGACACCCTCGTGCAAGGCAACGTGCCGCAGTTCTATGACCTGTTCGGGTTGAACCTGCGCAACGCCGCCGTCGGGGATTTCAAACGCACCGGCATCGCCGGACTGCCCCCAGACGGGCCACTGAACCTCGACGAGCTGGTCGCCCTCGCTGAGTCGGGGATCTTCCAAACCTTCGCCGGGGTCCTGGTGCCGGCCGATGCGGACCGGCGACTGCTGGACAAGGCGGCGTTTGTCGCGGAGCACTGGACGACGCGAGGGATTCCCTCCGGTCACGGCTTCCAGACCGGCTCCGGCCCGACCTATTACGTCGCGCCCGGCACCCCTGAGGACCTGGTGCGGCACGTCATGCTCGACACAACCAACGCCCTCGGTGGCGCCAACGGGGTCATCTTCGATGACCAGTGGCAGTGGCTGATCCAAGTCCTCAAGGCCGGAAGTTCCCGGTACCTGTCCGACGACCCGCGCAACCCGACTATCGTCGAGCACCCTGGGGTCCAGGACGTGTTGTTCGTCATCCACTGCCACCACACCATCTCAACCATGGACAACGGGATCTTCCCGCCGGACACCACGTTCTACGACGGCCACGCCCTGGAGAACCTGCTGCTGCGCTTTCCGAACGTGATCTTGGTGGTCGATGGACACAACCATAAGAACACCATCACCGCCCACCAGCGGCCGTGGGCGGGCACCATCCCGGGCGGATTCTGGGAAGTCACCACCGCCTCCCACATCGACTGGCCCATCCAAAGCCGCCTGCTCGAAATCACCTCCGGCGGCGGCGTCATCAGTGTATTCACGACACTCATGGACCCGGACGCCCCGCTTGACTGGCGCGACGGGAACCTGCACACCCCAAAGGGCCTGGCCTCCCTCGCACGGGAATTGGCCGCCAACGACCTGCAACAACGCGACCACGGTGTCCTGTCCCGACCCGGACACCCCGAAGACCGCAACGTGCAACTGCTCCTTCCAGCCCCGTTCGCGCTGCCTGACCCGCCGATCTTCGGCTCCCCCGTGGCCCTCGTCAGCGCGCGCCACGGCACCGACAGCCAGCTGCTGGTCTCTGCCACCGACAATGCGGACCAGGCCCTCCAAGGTGTGATCCAAGAGACGGTTGCCGAGCTGACACCAGCCGGTCAACCACTGCGGTCGATCGGCGCGGCCCTAAACACCGACGGCCGCGCGGAAATCTTCGGCGTCGACCCCAATGGCACCCCCTGGCACCGGTGGCAACTCACACCCAACGTCGGCGGTGCCGGGCCGTGGAGCGACTGGACCGCCCTGCCCGGGCGGCTCTCCTCGATCGCGGTCACCCGCGCCGGTGACGGGCGCCTGCATGTCATCGGATCCGACACGCTCACCCCACCGTCCCCGGACGCGCTACCCGGCGGCGTGTGGCAGGCATCCCAAACGACCCCCGGAGCGACAACACTCACCGACTGGACCCCTCTGGCCGACGGCGAGCTCGCCGTCACCGCGGTCGCCACCGCCACGAACGCCGATGGTCGGGTCGAACTGTTCGCTATCACCTACGACGGGGCTCGCATCATCCGCGGAACCCAAACCGCACCCGGCAGCTGGATCGGAACACAATGGCAACTGCTTGACCAGACGGCCACCTCCATCGCCCTCACCTCCTCCACCGGCGGGGCCCTGCACGCGTTCGCCAGCGGAGAAGACGGCCAAGTCTTCCACTCCCGCCAAGACACCCCTGGCGGAACCTGGCGCTCCTGGACCCAATTCGACACCGACACCACCTGGGCCGCGTACAACATCCGACAACTGGCCGCCACCAGCAACGACGGCTTCCTCACCCTGCTCGGCCTCGACGCCGACGGGCAAACACTGCTGCGCACTCAGGGCCTGTACCCCGACACCTTCGGCCCGTGGCGCTACCTGACCACGCGACAGCTACGCACGGCCGCGCTGCCCACCTCCCGACCTTCCCTATCCTCGCTGACCGACCAAACCAGCATGGCCGGCGCACCCATCGCCCTCGACCTGCCTGTCCACGGCGGCACACCCCCGTACACATGGACCGTCACCAACCTGCCGGCCGGCATCGCCGCAGACCCCAACGGCCACCTGCACGGAACCGCCGACCCCACCGGCAAAGGGACGAACCTGGTCACCGTCACCGTCACCGACACCAATCACCTCACCTCCGCCAGCACCTTCACCTGGCGCATCCTCGCCCCGGTGCCCGACATCACCGGCCAGCGCGAAACCCCAGCACTCGCCGACCTGCGCACAGCCCACTTCACCTGGACGATCACCTTCGACAACAGTTGCATCGCCCCCGCCGGTTTCGTCGCTAACCAAGACCCGACCCCCGGAGAACTCCTCCCGATCGGCAGCCCAGTACACGTCTGGATCTCCTCCGGACACGACACACAAGGCAACAAATGCATCCTGCAATGAGTCATGCGTCCACCCGCACGAGCGGGACCCGCCTCGTCGCGTCAGCCGACCCGCTTGATCACTCGGTCAACATCTGGTCGCCCAGCAGCGGCGCTTGAACAGCGCGGGCCTGGCCCGCGTTCCCGCGCAGATCTGGGCGTTCTGTGCGCGGCGGCTAGCCCGGCAGTGGCGGCGGTTGGCAGAGACAGAGTCGGCAGGGAGTTCGGTAGCTCCCTCCGCTGGACGAGAACGCTGAATTACCATCGCTGTGGTCGCCGACAGCATCCAGGTCAGGGCATAGATATGCGAGGACGCGCCGTCCGCTATTCGGCATTATGCGGGTGATCAAGACCAGATCATTACGCCTTCGGCCCGCATAATGCCTGATCATGTAGGTGATCGAGGCGCTGCGCACCTCGATCCTGGAGCCTCACGATCACCTACATATCAACCAGATCCGGGCGTTTGCCAGCCAGCGGCCATGTCGCAGCTTCGCTCAGATCCATCCGCTCAGCGCGGCGCCAGACCGGCGCCGAGCAAACCGGGTGGCCGATCAGGCGGCTAC
>Ga0306926_10004849_pt1 | contig 14209 bp, 9 predicted proteins | sample flu12Cox44000178_FD_203759 | JGI IMG/M metagenome (GOLD analysis project Ga0306926, IMG submission 203759) | Lab enrichment of tropical soil microbial communities from Luquillo Experimental Forest, Puerto Rico - flux8day.12C.oxic.44.000.178 (v2)... | ecosystem: Environmental > Terrestrial > Soil...
GTGAGCTATTGGCAAGACTGGACCGCCCGCGCGAACTTAGTCGGCGAATATGCCGACGCCGTCGAGCGATCACTCATTACTCTCAAAGCTCTGACCTATCAGCACACCGGCGGTATCGTTGGCGCCCCGACCACCTCGCTACCGGAGCGGCTCGGAGGCGAACGAAATTGGGACTACCGATATTGCTGGCTTCGTGACGCTACCTCAAGCCTCCTCGCTTTGATGAACGCCGGATACTTTGAGGAAGCCTGCGCCTGGCGTGATTGGTTGTTACGGGCGGCTGCCGGGAGTCCGGATCAGGTGCAAATTATGTACGGCATCCGCGGTGAGCGGCAGTTGATAGAGTGGGAGGTGAACTGGCTCCGCGGTTATGAAGATTCACGGCCCGTGCGCATCGGAAATGCTGCTTTCTCTCAGCTTCAGCTCGATGTTTACGGCGAGGTAGCTGACGCGCTGCTACACGGCTACCTTGGCGGAATTCCGGTCAGCGCTACTGCCCTGGGGCTGCAAGGAGCCCTCACCGACCACCTCGTCACCATTTGGGAACAGGCCGATCATGGAATCTGGGAAGTCCGCGGCGAACCACAGAACTTCACCTACTCAAAGGTCATGGCCTGGGTCGCGTTCGACCGTGCACTTAAGATCGCGAAGAAGTTTGGTTTGCGGGGAGATTTAACCCGTTGGCGCGAAACTCGAGATCAGATTCATCGCTACATTTGCGACAACTGCTTCGATCGGGAGCTAGGGAGCTTTACGCAGAATCCCGGATCGAAAGAACTGGACGCGTCGTTGCTGCTTATGCCACTCGTGGGATTTCTGCCGGTGAGCGACTCCCGCGTGCAGGGCACAGTAGCCGCCATTGAACGACAGCTCATGATTAACGGGCTCGTGGTGCGCTACAGAACCGAAATTGTTGACGACGGTCTTCCTGCGGGGGAGGGCGTATTTCTCGCGTGCAGTTTTTGGCTGGTCAGCGTTCTTAAGATAATGGGGCGGGACACGGATGCCAAAAACCTGTTCGATCGGCTACTCTCCCTCCGCAACGACGTCGGCCTGCTCGCGGAGGAATACGACCGAAGGACGGAAAGGCAATTAGGCAATTTCCCTCAGGCCCTTTCGCATATCGCGCTAATCAATGCGGCCTTCGAATTCACACGCGCCAGCGGACCTGGGCACCAACGCTCGCAGTCGAGGCCGTCGAAGGCCGACAAGCGACAGTAATCACCGCAACCTGCAGCTGGTGAATGTGTTCCTCCGGCACCTCACTCTAAATTCCGTCTTCGCTATGATAGTAGCGGGGTTAGCGAGATACGGTTTGCGCCGCCGGTTCCTTGCCGCCCGAGGAGAGAAAGTTTGGAATCCACTCCGGCTGCGCTTTGGTACAAAGATGCTGTTATCTATCAGGTGCACGTTCGCGCCATGTACGACAGCAATGGCGACGGCATCGGCGATTTTCGCGGCCTGGCGCAAAAATTAGACTACCTGCGCGAACTGGGCATCACCGCCATCTGGGTCATGCCCTTCTTTCCCTCGCCTCTACGCGATGACGGATACGATATTTCCGATTACACTTCGGTCCATCCCAACTACGGATCGCTCGACGACTTAAAAGTCTTCCTGGATGCTGCACGCAGTCGTGGCATTCGCGTCATCATCGAGCTGGTGCTGAATCACACCTCTGACCAGCACCCCTGGTTTCAGGAATCCCGCAGCTCAGTCGATAGTCCGCGACGCGACTGGTACGTCTGGAGCGACACCGACACTCGTTACCACGGCGCACGCATCATTTTTCTCGACACGGAAATGTCGAATTGGGCCTGGGACCCGGTCTCCAAGGCTTACTACTGGCACCGCTTCTTCAGCCATCAGCCTGATTTGAATTACGACAACCCGGCTGTCCGCGAAGAAATGTGGAATGTCATGAAGTTCTGGCTCGAGCTGGGAGTCGACGGCTTCCGGCTTGACGCTGTGCCGTACCTGGTCGAGAGGGAAGGAACATCATGCGAGAACCTTCCCGAGACGCACGCAGTCATCAAAGAGCTTCGCCGCCGCCTCGATGAGGACTTTCCGGGCCGAATGCTCCTGGCGGAAGCGAACCAGTGGCCTGCCGATCTTCGCGCTTACTTTGGCGATGGCGACGAATTTCATATGGCATTTCACTTTCCGCTGATGCCGCGAATGTTCATGGGGCTGAAGCTGGAAGACCGTAAGCCCATCACCGAAATCCTGCAGCAGACGCCGGCAATTCCAGACCCGTGTCAGTGGTGTTTATTTCTCCGCAACCATGATGAGCTGACCCTGGAGATGGTCACCGACATGGAGCGCGACTACATGTACGACGAATATGCCCACGACAAGGGAATGCGGCTCAATCTCGGCATACGCCGTCGTCTCGCGCCGTTGCTCGACAACGACCGCCGGCGCATCGAACTCATGAACGGTATGCTGTTTTCGCTACCCGGAACGCCGGTGATGTACTACGGCGACGAAATTGGTATGGGCGACAACATCTTCCTGGGCGATCGCAACGGCGTGCGCACTCCCATGCAATGGGACGGTGGCTGGAACGCGGGCTTTTCCGCTGCCGATCCCGAAAGCCTCTACGCCGCCTTGATTCTTAATCCTGTTTATGGCTATCAGGCGGTAAATGTAGCTTCGCAAAAACGTTTGCAGCACTCGTTGCTCTCGTGGACGCGCCGTCTTCTGCAGGTTCGCAAATCGACGCCAATATTCAGCCGCGGATCGATTGAGTTTTTGTATCCGGCGAACCATAGAGTGCTGGCTTACGTTCGCAAGCTTGGCCGGGAGACCGTTCTGGTAGTCAACAATCTCTCGGCCTCGGCTCAGGCGGTGGAGCTCGATCTGAGCGAATTCAAGGGGAACATCCTGGTGGAAATGTTTGGCCGAAACATCTTCCCACGCATTGGCGAGCTACCGTATTTACTGACGCTGGGACCTTACCAGTTCTATTGGTTCCGTCTGCGCCGCATCTGAATTCTTAGGAGTACGTATTGGCCGACGAAGACATCCTCTCCGACGACTTACTCCGCCAGCTCATGAGCGTGGGCGAAACGGACATCCTTGTCGGCATTCACACGCACAACAATGCGAAAACCATCGGTCGAGTTGTGCAAGCGGTTCGTGAAGGTCTGCTGAAACACTTTCCCCGCGAGCGTGTCGCAATTTTGAATGTCGACGGCGGATCGCAGGATGGCACCACCGACTTAGTCCGGGCTGCGGCGATTAGCGATGTGGGCGATGCGACCCCCTTCTATGCCTTGCGAACCCTGCACTGTATCAGTAGTCAATACGACAGCGTTCCGTCGGCGGGAAAAGCCATGCACATTGTTGTGGCGGCTTCCGATCTGTTGCGGGTGAAAGCATGCGCCATCGTTGCGCCGGAGTCATTCGAGATTCAGCCCGACTGGATGAATCGGCTGCTGCGCCCCATCTATGGCGAGCACTATGACTTTGTGGCTCCCGTGTACAGCCGGCAGCGCTTCGACGGAATGCTGGTTACCAATCTGATGTATCCCATGACCCGCGCTGTATATGGCAAGCCGATCCGTGAGCCGCGGCCCGGGGAGTTTGCATTCTCCGACCGGCTTGTCAGCGATCTTGTCGGGCACGAGCTGTGGAATCAGGATGCCGGCCGCTTAGGTCCCGAGGTGTGCTTTACGGTGTCAGCACTGGCGGACGATGCGCGCATCTTTCAAACCTTCCTGGGGCCGAAAGGGCACGTCGATCAGGGACCCGCCGACCTGGTTCCTGCGCTTCGGCAAACCGTGGCGCCGCTATTCTGGTCGATGGAAGCGACCTTCGACTGGTGGAACACAATTGGTGTGTTGCAGGCTCTGCCTTCAGATGGTCCAGAGTACGAAGTTAGCATGGATCCTGTGCACGTCGACCTGACCCGCCTTCATCAAATGTTCACCTCCGGGGTCACGGATCTTCAGGACGTGCTGAGGTCGATCGTTTCGGCGTCGACACTCGCCCAGCTGCAATCCGCAGCTACCAATGAGGGGAACAATTTTCAATACACCGACGAGCTATGGGTCAAGGTGGTTTACGAATTCGCCGCCTCCTATCATCGCTCGGTCATTAACCGCGACCACATCATCCAGGCTCTCGCGCCTCTTTATCGGGGAAGGGCATACGCATTTCTGACCGAAAACCTGAAAGCGTCAAAAGATGAACTGGCGATGCACATCGAAAGTCTCTGCCAGACTTTCGAACGCCAAAAGCCGTACCTGCTCGAGCTCTGGACGGCACAAGAAAGAGGTTCGTGATGGGTGACATGATCGTAAGCGAACTGGGACAGGCATGGAGCGAATTCGCGCGCGCCTTTGCACATTTGTTGCCGCGCCTGCTGGCGGTGTTGATCATCGCGGTGGTGGGATGGGTAATTGCTTATCTGATCAAAATTGGTCTGCGCAGCGTGCTCCGACTGGTGAAGTTCGATCGCCTCTCTGAAAGAGCGGGAGCATCTCGACTGCTGAATACCGCCGCCCTGCCATCGCCATCTGAGGTGTTGAGTCAGTTGGTCTTTTGGATTGTGTGGCTGAGTATCGGCCTTGCGGGAGTGAGTTTTCTGGGAATTCCAGTGCTTCAGCAGGACATCGCCAGCATTCTCCGTTTCCTGCCCCGCTTGCTGGTGGCGCTGGTGATGTTATTTCTCGGTCTGCTCGCTGCGAACTTCTTCGCGCGCGCAGCTCTTTTGGCAGCAGTCAACTCTGACCTGCCATCGCCCCATGTCTTGAGTGATGTTGTGAAGGTGTTAATCGTCGTCCTGACGATCTCCATGACGTTTGAGGAACTCGGCCTGGCGGAGAAGACAATTCTTATCGCATTCTCCCTTGTTTTCGGCTCGCTCATGTTGGGCCTGGCGATTGCCTTTGGCTTGGGAGGCCGTGACCTGGCGCGGCAATTTTTGGAACGAAGATTTTCCGAGGACCGCGCCAGACCGAGGCCCGAAGACCATTTGTCGCCGCTTTAGTTAGTTGGGAGTACCACCTCTGCTGCCCGATGTGGGTTCATCCCACGTCTTTTGCAAGAAGTGCATGACCGTCTGGGGCGTGATGATTCCCAGAACTTCACGAACCTGCTTCCGGCTGACGACGGGCAGGACACCAGGGTTTTTGCTCAGCCGCTGCAGCACGATTTCTAGCGGATGATCGGGGTGGGTGTGGGCAAATTCCACCAACAAGAAACCGCTGATCGGTGTGTCGCCTGCGCCCTGATTGACGAGCTCTTCGACCTGATCGCGCACGATTAGGCCCATGTAGAGTCCATCGTCACCCACCAGAAGCGACTGTAAACTCGACTTTTCCAACAATTCCAACGCATACTTGGCTGTCGCATTCGGCCGAACCATCGTAAAGTCGCGCGACATGATGTCCAACGCTCGCCAGCTTCCCCCGGGCATGCGCGCTCCTGGCGTAGGCAAGTGGACGTCGTCCTGTTCGAGCAACGCGTGATAAAGCGAAGTCGGTTGATAGTGCTTGGAGATCGCAAAGCTGACCATGTTGGCAATCATCAGCGGGACGAAGACTTGATAGTCCTGTGTGAGTTCAAAAATCATGAACACCGACGTCATCGGTGCTCGAATGATGCCTGCGAAGAGAGTCCCCATTCCCACCAGCGCGTAGGCCCCAGGATCGCCCGTCGGGAACGGGGCGAAGCGATGCATAAATGTGCCAATCACACCGCCCGCCATGGCGCCGAAATACAGGCTCGGTGCGAAAATGCCGCCCGCATTCCCCGAGGCATAGGAAATCATGGTCGCAACCAGTTTCACAAGGCAGAGTAGCGCCATCGTTTTAAGCAACAGGCCGCCATTCAGCGCCTGATTGACGAACTCGTAGCCGACTCCCATTACCTGGGGCACAAAAATCAAGATGACTCCGATAGCGAGTCCGCCCATCGCCGGCTGGATTAACCTGGTCCGCGCCGGCATGCGCTTGAAGACTCCACGCAGCCAGAGCAGGCCCTTGCAAAATGCCAGCGAGAGAATTCCGCCGATAACTCCCAGTACCAGGTAGGCGATCAACTCGGCAGGGTGGGCCAATTGGTATTGCGGGACATGAAAGATTGGGTTGTTGCCCAGGATCGATCGTTCCACGATGACCGATGCGACCGACGCCACAACCGTCGAGCCGATCACGGCCGCATTCATGTCGCCGATGATTTCTTCCAACGCGAACAGGACTGCCGCCACCGGAGTGTTAAACGCCGCCGAAAGCGCAGCCGCTGCTGCTACCGGAACCAGGCTTTGTGCCCGCGCCGGTGATAGGTTGAACCACTTCCCGATCGCGGAAGCCAGTCCGGCGCCAATCTGCACCGAAGGTCCTTCGCGTCCCATCGAGTGCCCGGAACCGATGCATAGCACTCCCGTTAGGAATTTTCCAAAGGCGACGCGTCCGGGAATGTCGCCTTGCCGCAGGTGATAGGCGGCTTCGGTTTGGGGAACCCCGCTGCCCCGCGCTTCAGGAAAGAACTTCAGAAGCAGAAATCCCGTCAGCAGGCTCATCAAGGTGGGAACAAGGATGTACCGAAGATTCGACGGCGAAATGCCGAAAAGCAGGTAGGTCGTGCCCTTGATGGCCAGCGTGAAGAGAACGGCTGACAATCCCGCGAAGACCGCGATAATAATGGTGAGGGCGAAGAAGACGTGGTTCTCGCGCAGCCGCAGTTTCTGCAACAGGAGCAGCTGCGGCGCGCTCACGGTCGCTCACCATTGTGTTGCCGTCCAATCAGCAACCACGCCTGGTCTCGATCGGAGGGGTTTCCACAGGCTCCCGATGCGGTCTGTTCCATTCGGAAAATCAGTTCGACTCCGGTCTTCACCGTATCGGTATCTGCCGGCAACTTGGCTTTCCAACTTTTCGTCGCACGAATGGCTTCGGTTTTCAGCGATTGCAATTCGTCGATCGTCTTACGATTAGATGTGACGCTTAGACAGTCCTCAACCCGCTTCAGCGCTACTTCAAGCCCTGCCTCCAAGCGCTTCTGTCTGTCCCACTGAGTGAGGTGCGGCACCAAGGGATCAGAGCCCAAAACGGCACGAGTCAAAGTTAGCAGTTGCTGGGTTTCATGCGAAGCCGGGTTCGCATCCTGTGCGGCTCGCAGGTACTGTTCCGCCTGTGGATAGTTGCCCACCTGAAACGCCAGGTGGCCTGCGGCGGTCAGTGCCTCGACGTTGCTGCCATCAAGCCGGATCGCGGCAACATACTCTTCGAACGCATGCGGCAAATCGTTGGCTTCGGCAAACAGCCTCGCAAGTTCGATGTGCGCCGCAACCGAATCAGGAGTTCGGTTCTCGAGGACGTACAATTCCGACGTCGCGAGGTACAGTTGCTGATGAGCCAGCAGGAAGCGGACCAACTCGAGTCGTACCTGACGGCGTTGATCGAGTCGATCGTTTGGCCAGCGCCCGTACAACCCACTCTGGTAGTAGCGCACCGCTTCCTGAACCTCGCCTTGCTGCGCTGCTAGCCGTGCCAGCGAGAGATTCACATCGGGATTCTCAGGATCCGAGTCCCGTAGGCGAAGCAACAGCCTTAGCGCCTGCTGATTGTAATTCTCTACGGCAAGCGCATTTGCTAGTGCCAACATGTATTTTGGGTCATTCTCGACATTCGCTGTTGCGCTTCGAAACGACGCTACCGCCTTGTCGGTTTCACCAGCCTGCATATACTCGACGCCGCGTTCAAACCACACGGCAGCGATCTTTCGACTGAGTTGCCGCTCATGAGCGGCCATGTGCCGAGTAAAGATGAAGACTCCCACGGCTCCCGCCGAAAGAGCTGCCAGTAATACGATTTCATTGTTCAGGATCCGGGAAATTCGAGGCAGTTCCACAAATACAAGCTCCCAAAGCGGAAACCAGGAAGAGTTTTTCGAGTAATGTGCGTGGCCTCGATCACTCGAGATTGTCGACAATTATAGCCGCACGAATCGAGCGGCCGGTGGCATGAACGATGGCTCGGCAGTACTCGGTTGCGAATCGTGACAAGGCATTGCATAGTGAAGTGCATGCCGATTGAAGCTTGTGAATTGGAAGGGCGTCATGTCCGGCTCGAACCTCTCGAACTTCGCCACGCCGACGGATTAGCTGCTGCATCTGCTGTTGAGCCCTCTCTCTACCAGTGGAGTCCGGTGCCGCAAGGTAAGCTCGAAGCGACCAAGTACATCGAAACTGCGCTGGCGTGGCGTGAAGCCGGGACCGCCTTGGCGTTCGCCACTATCCGCGTCGGCGACGGCATTGCCATCGGCTCAACGCGCTTCTTCGACATCGAGCGCTGGGCGTGGCCGGAAGGTCACGCTCAGCATGACCGCAGCACGCCCGACGTCTGCGAGATTGGCTACACGTGGCTTACTCGCGATGCGATTCGGACTCCTGCGAACACCGAAGCCAAGCTCCTTATGCTGACACACGCCTTCGAAACCTGGAAGGTCCACCGCGTCTGTCTCCACACGGACGTTCGCAACCAGCGCTCCCGCAATGCGATAGAGCGGATTGGAGGTTGCTTTGAAGGAATTCTCCGAGCTCACCGCATGGCAACCGACTTCATCCCGCGCGACTCAGCGCGCTACTCGATCATCGCCTCGGAATGGCCCGCCGCGAAGCAAGAACTGATTGCGAAATTGGAACGGTAGCGACCGCACCTGGCAGGCGTTTAAGTGTGGCTTGTGCAGAGTGGTATCTTGTTGGTGCCTTGAAACTGCCGACAATCACGCCAAAGACCATAACCCTGCTGGATGTGGCTCGGCAGAGCGGCTACTCGGTCTCGACGGTTTCGATTGTGCTCAATGAGGCGCCTTTAGCAAATCAACTCAGGAGCGATACCCGTCGCCGGATCCGCGAAGTAGCCGCGCGGCTGGGTTATCGGCCGCACGTCTTTGCCCGCTCTCTGCGTAATCAACGCAGCAACACCATCGGAGTGGTGGTGTTCGACTTGTCCGATCCGTTCTGCACGCTGATCCTGAGGGGAATCGACAAGCGCTTGCAGCCAACGAACTACCTTCCGGTAGTCATGGACGCACACAATGACCGCAGTCGCTTTGGGCGTTATCTGGAAATGTTAATCGACCGCCGCGTTGAAGGCCTGATCGTGGTGGCAAACTGGTTGTTCGTTCGGATCGATGCACTCAGGGGGCTGATTAAGCGACGATTGCCTACGGTTGTGGTCGGTCGTGATTTTCATCGCTCAGGGATTCGCTCCATTCTGGTCGACAACCAAGCCGGTGGCTACCTGGCGTTGAAACATCTATACGAACTCGGTCATCGTGATGTCGCGTTCATCCTCGGGCCAAAGCAACTTGCTGACACGAGCCGGCGCTGGGCAGGTATGCAACGATTTGCCAAAGAAGCGGGCTTAAATATCCGTCCGTCATTAGTGATGGAAATGACCGGATCATCAGATCCTCTCTCGGGGTTTACCGCTGGAGCGGAACTGACCAGCCAACTGCTGCGCGTGAGAAATGGGTTCACAGCCATAGCCGCATTCGATGACATGACAGCATTCGGTGCCATTCGTGCTTTGTCGGAACGCGGTCGCCGGGTGCCGGACGATTGCTCCGTTGTTGGTTTTGATGACATTCCAATGGCCACCCTCGCCAGCCCCAGCCTTACCACCATCCGACAACCCATGCTGGAGATGGGTATCTTTGCATCGGAGGCGATCTGGAACACTCTCACTGGCGCCACCGCTGAGCCTCACGACAAACTCAAGCTGGTTGTGCCTACCCTGGAAGTGCGCCAATCAACCCAGGCCGTTTAGTGCTATTGGCTTTTCCACTTGACACGTGCCCGGCAGTTTTATTAAATCGTTTTAATTCTAGGGTGCTGTCGCCACTTTGCCGAGCGGGTTGCAACTTGGGAACCATCCACTAAACGATCGGGGGCAGCAATGAAGTATTTAGGCCTTCTCTGGTTCTGCCTGGCTGTTACGTCTTCCATACTAGCTCAGGACACCGGACAAATAACCGGTACCGTCCGTGATCCCAGCGGAGCAAGCATCGGCAACGCAAAGATCACGGTGAGCGGCTCGGAAGGCGGTGCTAATCGCGTCACGAAAACCAATGGCGATGGCGAATATGTCGTCGGAGGTCTGGCAGGCGGTGCGTACGACCTTCAAATTGAAGCTCCTGGCTTTAGGAAATACGAGGCCAAAGGCATCGTTCTGAGGGTCGCGCAGAAAACCCGGGCCGACGCTACACTCCAGGTAGGTGCCTCAACCTCCGAAGTGACGGTCGAAGGATCAGGTGTCGGCGCCGTCGAAACACAGTCTTCGGAGATGTCCGGCGTCATTACCGGTAAAGAAATTTCTCAGCTGCAACTGAACGGGCGCAACTTCACCCAACTTGCCACTCTGACTCCCGGGGTCAACAACCAAAGCGGGCAGGACGAAGGTACCGTCGGCATTAACGGCAACGTCGCCTTTAGCGTCAACGGCGGTCGCACCGAGTACAACAACTGGGAACTGGACGGCGGCGACAACATGGATAACGGCAGCAATTCAACGCTGAATGTTTACCCGAGCATCGACGCCATCGCAGAATTCAAGGTGCTGAGCTCCAACTACGGCGCTCAATACGGCCGCAGCGGTTCCGGCACGATAGAAGTCGAGACCAAGTCAGGCACTCGCAACTTCCACGGGGATGTGTACGAATTTGTGCGCAACACCGCCTTCAACGCTCGCAACTATTTCCAGTCGGAAGTTCCGCCGTACCACAAAAACGATTTTGGTTACACGATCGGTGGTCCTGTCTTTATTCCGAACCACTACAACACGGACCGGACGAAGACCTTCTTCTTCTGGTCGCAGGAATGGCGGAAAGAAAGCGTCCCTGGACAAGTCTTCAATACGCTGGTCCCGTCCAACGCCGAGCGGCAGGGTAACTTCAACGACCTGTGCCCTAACCAGACGACAGGCAACTTTGCCGACTGTCCAGTCAATCCCGCGACGGGACAGTACTTTCCCAACAACCAGGTGCCCATCAGTCAGGCCGGAGCCGATCTTCTTCCGCTCATCCCCGTAGCCAACGCCGGCGTTCCGGGCGCAGCGTTGTATAACGCCTCTCCAACCCAGCCCACAAACTGGCGCGAAGAATTATTGCGCATCGACCAGAACTTCGGCACCAAGTGGGCCGCTATGTTCCGCTACACCCATGACTCCTGGAACACAATCACGCCCACGACGGTATTCACCGGGAGTGCCTTCCCCACCGTACAAACCAACTTCATCGGGCCCGCGGTGAGCATCGTGGCTCGTTTGAACTGGAATCCGTCGCCCTCGCTGGTCAATGAATTCGTTGCCAGCTACACCACCGACCACATTTCTTTTTTCTCTACGGGAACCCCGAATCCAAACGCGTGGCAGCGCCCTGCTAACATGCCCATGGGTGCACTCTTTAACAACGGCTTCGGAGGCAAGCTGGCCGCGATAACGCTTACGGGCAACGCCGCCTACGGCGGAACCTTCTACGAGGATCCCAATGGCGAGTGGCCTGAAGGCCCATACAACGCGAACCCCACTTATACCTTGCGCGATAACGTTACGAAGATCATCGGACGCCACAACCTGCAGTTTGGCGGCTATTTTGTCATTGCGCAGAAGAACGAATTGAGCAGCCAGTTGGTGAACGGCTCGCTGAGCTTCAATACCAGTGCGACATCGGTGAGTACAGGAAACAGCTTTGCCGACCTGCTGATGGGCCAGATCGCGAGCTTCCAGCAGGCAAGTACCAACGTCAAGTTCTACAACCGCTACAAGATCTTTGAGCCCTATTTCCAGGATGATTGGCGCGTCACCGACCGACTCACTTTGAACCTCGGGTTGCGAATAAGCATGTTCGGCACCTATTACGAAAAGTACAACCATGCCTACAATTGGACTCCGTCAGCCTACAGTGCCGCCACCGCTCCGGCCATTGATACCGACGGCTCAGTTACGGGCTTCTCAGGAGCGTTGATCCCGGGCACGGGGAATCCATTTGACGGGCTTGTTCATTGCGGGGTCAATGGCGTTCCACGGGGCTGCATGAGCGGACACTTGTTCAATCCCGCCCCACGCGTCGGATTTGCCTACGATCTGTTCGGTGACGGCAAGACCGCGATTCGTGGCGGCTACGGCATCTTTTGGGAACATACCAACGGGAACGAAGCGAACACCGAGAGTCTCGAGGGACAGTCGTCACCACTCATCCAGACCGTGACGCAATACAATATTTCTGGCTATCCCAACATCGGCGGTGGCACCACGGGATCCACTCCCGTATTTCCTCTGCAGTTCATTTCGATACCCACCAGTGCGACCTGGCCATACGTACAGCAATGGCACCTGGATATTCAGCGACAACTCACGAAAACCACGGTCCTGGTGCTGGCTTACGTGGGCAGCACGGGCACGCACCTGAACCGGGTAGATAATTTGAACCAGATCTATCCGGTGCCCGCCGCCTTGAACCCATACCAACCCGGCGAGCCGATTGGAGGAATCAACAACAGTACCGGCGACTGCCAGACATATATGACGCCCAGCGGAGTGCCCATCATCGGGCAAGCGGCCAACAACCTCACTGTAGCCTGTGGTGGCAATCCGGACCCATTTCGTCCTTACTACGGAGTTGCGACAATAACCCAACTGCAGAATGCCGCATCCTCGACCTACAACGCGTTTCAGGTTTCTGCCCGCAAGACCGCCGGACCTCTGCAATTTACTCTGGCCTACACTTGGAGCCACTCCATCGATGACTCCTCCGACCGTTATGATGCCGACTTCGTCAACACCTACGATCCAGCCGCAAACCGCGCCAGCTCGGCTTTTGACATTCGCCATATGTTGAACGTTGGCTGGGTGTACGATCTGCCGTTCTTTCGGACTTCGGGACTTGCGCACAAGATCCTGGGCGGCTGGCAGTATTCCGGCATATTGACCGCCCTGACCGGTACGCCGTACACGCCCACGAACACGGCTAATTACAGCGATAATGCCGGTGTCGGCGGAGGTGGCGGCGGTGCTAATGGCTCCGGTTCCTATCCGGACCTGATTGGCAATCCCACAACCAACATCCCCAACGTACCACTTACCGGCTTCGGTCCATTGAACGCAAATCCTTCGGCATTCGCAGCTCCTCAAGGGTTGACCTTTGGGAACGCCGGCAGAAATTCCTTGCGTAACCCCGGCTATTGGAATTTCAACATGGCCCTTTACAAGAACTTTGCAGTCAAGGAAAGCATGTACTTCGAGTTTCGGGCCGAGGCATTTAACATCTTCAATCACACCGAATGGGGCCCGATCGGCGGAGCTGGCGGTGGGACCGCTGCCGCTAACGGCTTCTCGTCGTCCACAAATTCCATGGGTTGCTATGGAGGACCGAACAATTCGGCCGGCGACCCAAGCTGCCTTGGCTCATCCAGCTTTCTTTACATCGGCGTCGCCCATCCGGCTCGCATCCTGCAACTCGGGTTGAAGTTTATTTTCTAGAGCGGATGATTTGGAGCTTAAAGTGGAAGGCCGTTCCCGTGGCGCCCGAGTTTCACAGAAAGCGACCACTCATTACGCGTATTAGGAGTGGCAGCTCGAAGATCCCACCACTCAACTTGGTTCCCGTAAGTCGGGATGGCAAAAAGGCCAAACGCGCGACGATTGCATCACTGAGGTGATTGCTCCCAAACGTAACGGTGTCCGATGCCGGCTCGCAGCATCTGCGCGGCGGCGTTCTTGGTCTTCTTCCCGGGCCCTACGGCAGTCCGGGATCGATCTTGCATCCGTAGTAGATTCGTCGGTGGTCAGATGGTACTTAATGTTGACCGCGCGTTGCGCGCCCAAAGTCTGTTCGGAGACCGCCTCTTTCTCATCGGTGTAGCCTACGACCTCTAATTTGCCATTCGGCATCTGCTGCTGCAAACGAAGAGCAACTTGGCCTCAGCCTGCCGGAGAGGTTCGCACTGAATCGAAAATGTAGTGTAGACTTTGCGACTGCCTGAACTGATTCTGCACGGCTTAAATTAGCTGTCTTGCACCCTCATTTGTGACGAAGTTCTGGCCATCCTCAAGCGCAGTAAAAGATTCGCCAACTGGTTCGGTTATGGATTGAAGATATGCCTGCGCTAGGTTTCCTGATACATAACTACAGCAGAGTCTGAGATTCCGCCCAGGGATTGCATCCCATTGCTGTCCGGCAGAATAACTTGGCCCGCAGA
>Ga0306926_10004851_pt1 | contig 14204 bp, 6 predicted proteins | sample flu12Cox44000178_FD_203759 | JGI IMG/M metagenome (GOLD analysis project Ga0306926, IMG submission 203759) | Lab enrichment of tropical soil microbial communities from Luquillo Experimental Forest, Puerto Rico - flux8day.12C.oxic.44.000.178 (v2)... | ecosystem: Environmental > Terrestrial > Soil...
CATGTTAAGCCGACGGAGGGCCGAGGAGCTCTCGCATCTCAATCAGGTCCTCGAAGAAAGCGAGGACCGCTTGAGCACGATAGTCGATGCCGCCCCCGACGGAATTTTTATCTTGAATTCAGCTGGGCGTGTGGTGGAAGTCAACGGCGCCGCTTTGCGGCAGCTCGGCTACAGTCGGGAAGAACTCCTCGAACTCACGATAGGCGATTTCGTCGCTCCAGAGTTCCGAACAAGGGCTACCAGCCGTTTCCCGAAAATGGAGGGCGAGACATTCTATGAGAGCCGCCACGTGCGCAAAGATGGGACGGAAGTTTCGATCGAGTTGAATACGCGGAAGATCATGTACGCCGGCGAGCCCGCTATGCTGGGAATCGCGCGCGATATCACAGAGCGCAAGCTCGCCGAACAGCAGCGTCTCGAACTCGAACGCGAACTCCAACAGGCCCAGAAGATGGATGGCCTCGGCAAGCTCGCGAGCGGGATCGCCCACGATTTCAACAATCTGCTGACCGTCATTGAGGGCTGCGGTTCGCTGATCTCGGAACGGATGGAGCCCGACAACCCACTCCAAAAGTACGCTTGTGAGATTCTGCAGGCAAGCGAATTGGCTGGGGGGTTCACCCGGCAGTTGCTGGCTTTTAGCAGGAAGCAGGCCGTCGAGTTCAACCTGATTGACCTCAATCGAGTGGTAGAGGAAACGGCCAAGATGCTTCGCCGAATGGTGGGTGAAAAGATCGAGCTCGTGCTTCGGCTCGAGCCGTCGCCAGGTACGATTCTGGCGGATTCCGGACAATTACAGCAAGCTCTGCTTAACCTGGCGGTGAACGCCAAAGATGTCATGCCTAACGGCGGCCGGCTCGTCATCGAAACCGCCTCGGTCCGAATCGACAATGGCTTCGACGGCGGTTTCCCGGGCGCTCCGCCCGGCCATTACCTGCGGCTGTCTGTCTCTGACACCGGAATCGGCATGGACGCCGAAACCAAGCGCCAGATTTTTGAGCCGTTCTTCACTACCAAGGCGCCCGGCCGGGGTACCGGGCTAGGGCTCTCGATCGTCTATCGGATCGTCCGGGCCTGCAATGGCCGGATTGCCGTTTCGAGTGAGCTCGGCAAAGGGGCTACTTTCTTTATAATCTTCCCCTCAATCGAAGCCGCCGAATGCGAACCACAGCGTCCCGCGGGGACGACGGGCCCTGATCGTCGTGTTGAACGCTAAAAGCTCGCAAGGTCGCCTGAACCGGAATCGCTATGGGTTGGGCTCAGCCTTTGGGGCTCATCCCCAAGATCCCATGGAGCTCTCGCACGTGACGTCGGGATGCGCCCTGTTGGGTGACCGGGCCGAGGCCATCTGCTGGCCGGAGAGATCCGTAAGAAACCGTCTGGAGGAAACGGGGTCACTCGAGCAACCTCGATTCGCTATGGACCATCCAAGATTCAGGTGCTCGTGAGAAAGGACTCGTGGGAGAGAAAAATGGCGTTGTCGAAGCCGTGGCTAAATCCAAGCCGAGAGTGGGGGGTGGAGGGCGGCGAGAGGGTCCGAGCGCCTTCCTTGTTCGTTTTGAAGAATCGGGGATGGGTGTTTCTTGCCGAGGGTGGGGAGCCGCGCGGATCGACCCGGCAGCCCCAAGCGCAGCTCGCCAGGCTCGCTTCAGCGGGCCTCACGGCTCGTTCGCTCAAGGGGCCTGCGGGCATATGCTGTTGTTGTATGGAATTTCACGCCCTTTCGACGGCCAACGAGCCCATTGGCATCCCCTTGGAGCTCCGTTGGAGAGAAATGCCGAACTCCCATGACCAATGGGGAGAGTGCCGGTGAAGCAGCCTGGTAGCGCCAGCGATCCGCTTTGGTACAAAGATGCCGTCATCTACGAGCTTCACGTTCGGGCCTTTTTTGACAGCAATGGCGACGGAGTCGGAGACTTTCTGGGTCTGATCCAGAAGCTCGATTACCTTCAGGACCTGGGCGTCACCTGCCTCTGGCTTCTCCCTTTCTTTCCTTCGCCGCTCAAGGATGACGGCTACGATATCTCGGACTACCTGAGTGTCCACCCCAGTTGCGGAACCGTCGAGGACTTCAAGGAGTTTCTGGCCGCGGCGCACCAACGAGGCCTTCAGGTGATGATCGAGTTGGTTATGAATCATACATCCGATGAGCACCCCTGGTTTCAGCGCGCACGCCAGGCACCACCCGGGTCGACGGAGCGCGATTTCTATGTGTGGAGTAACACCGATCAGAAATACCCCGACGCCCGGGTCATTTTTACCGACGCCGAAAAATCGAACTGGACTTGGGATCCGGTGGCGCAGGCCTATTTCTGGCACCGGTTCTTTTCGCACCAGCCGGATTTGAACTATAGCAACCCGCGGGTGGTCGCAGAGATGCTCAATATAATGCGCTACTGGCTCGACCTGGGTGTGGACGCGTTGCGCGTGGACGCGATCCCCTACTTGGTCGAGCGGGAGGGAACCAACTGCGAGAACCTTCCGGAAACTCATGCCATCGTGAAAGAACTGCGCTCGGAAATTGACGCTGGTTACTCGAACCGGATGATCCTGGTGGAAGCGAATCAATGGCCCACCGACGTCCGTCCATATTTTGGCGAGGGCGACGAGTGCCACATGGCCTTCCATTTTCCCTTGATGCCGCGCATCTACATGGCGCTCCGTCAGGAAGACCGGCTGCCGATCACCGACATCATGGCGCAAACCCCTGAGATTCCGGCAGCATGCCAATGGGGACTGTTCTTGCGGAACCATGACGAGCTGACGCTCGAGAAGGTCACGAAAGACGAACGCGATTATATGTACCTGGCCTACAGCGCCGATGCCCGGATGCGCATCAATCTCGGCATCCGGCGGCGCCTGGCGCCGCTGATGGACAATAATCGCCGCCGCATTGAACTTTTGAACAGCTTGCTTTTCTCGTTTCCTGGCACGCCGATTCTCTACTACGGGGATGAAATCGGGATGGGGGACAACATTTACCTCGGTGACCGCAATGGCGTCCGAACACCCATGCAATGGAACGGGGACCGGAACGCGGGCTTTTCGCGGGCGACGCCCGCAAAACTATTCAGTCCCGTCATCATGGACCCGGTCTGGGGCTACGAAGCCGTAAACGTGGAGGCGCAGCAGAGCGATCCTTCTTCGCTTCTGAGCTGGATGCGCAATATGATCGCCCTGCGGAAGCTGTTTGGTGTGTTTGGCCGCGGTACCTTGGAATTCTTGAATCCGTCCAATCGCAAAGTGTTGGCGTATCTCCGCCGTTATCGCGATGAACGGATCCTGTGTGTTGCCAATCTGTCCCGATTTGCGCAGCCCGTGGATCTGGAGTTGCCGGACCTGGAGGGGGTGAAGCCCGTCGAGATGCTCGGCTATGTAGAGTTTCCCCTCATCGGACGCCAGCCGTACCGCCTGACGCTGGGGCCGTACGGGTTTTTTTGGTTGGAACTTCACGGCCCGGCCGAATCGGCCCAGAGCCGGATCGAACAGGTACCGCTTGCGGCGGACAGCTGGGAGATGGTATTGGAAGGTGCAGGCCGGTATCGGCTCGAAACGGTGCTGCTCGCCGAATATTTGCCGAAACAACGGTGGTACGGCGGCAGGGCGCGGCGCATCCGGAGCACCCGGATCGCGGACTGGGCAGCTCTTCCCGACTCCAAGGCGGCGCTCACGCTGGTCGAGGTGCAATATGACCAAGGTAGTCCGGATCTCTACTTTCTTCCGCTCGCCCTGCGGTTCGACAAGGCCGCCGACGAATTGACGTCGAATTCCATCCTTTCGCCCGCCTCCTCGCGGAACGGGCCGGGCTTGCTCTACGACGGCTTGGCTGATGACTCCGCCTGTGAGGCGTTGCTCGCCTTGATCGAGAACGCGAACGAGACGCGTAGTCGAAACGGCTTGATCCGAGGCATTCCCGGAACGCGTTTTTCCGCGCTTCGCGGCTCCGCCGGGGCTCCCTGGACGGTGCGGCGCCCTTCGGTCGAACAAACCAACAGCTCCATCTTTTTCGACGACTGCCTGACCTTGAAGCTCTTTCGCCGCCAGCAAGGCGGGGCCAATCCGGACGCCGAGGTGGGAAGGTATCTAACCGAGGAAGTTGGCTTCGATGGCGTTCCTCCGTTCGCGGGCGCCATCGAGTACGCCCCGGCGGATGGTGAACCGGCGACGCTCGCGATGCTCCAGGGCGTGGTCGCCAACCAAGGCGACGGCTGGAAACTCTCGCTCGAAGAGCTCTCCCGCTACTACGAGAATTGCGCCACGGCCTGCTTCCCCCAGGATGCCGACCTCGGGGCTGCCGACTTGTTTGGACTTTCCGAGGAGCCACCGTCACAGCCGGCGCGAGACGCGGTTGGCATCGCGCTCGATTCGGCCGCCAGGCTCGGCAGACGCACAGCGCAGTTGCATCTCGCGCTGGCTTCGCCCTCGGCGGATCCCGCCTTCCGACCGGAGCTGATCACCTCCGATGATCTTGAAAGGACGCTGGCCGGCCTGCGAGCGGAGGCCGCGCGGGTCTTTGATCTTCTGAAGGATACCGTCGCCGACCTTCCGGACCCGGAGGTCGATCTGGCCGGAATGGTGCTTGGACGGCGCAGACAGATTCTGGACAGCTTTCGGTTCTTGGCCCTGGATGGCGCGGGCGCCCAGCGGATTCGGGTGCATGGAGACTACCATCTGGGTCAAGTCCTGCAGGTCAAGACCGACTACGTGATCCTTGACTTTGAAGGCGAGCCGATGCGCCCGCTCCCCGAGCGGCGCGCCAAACAATCACCCCTCAAAGACGTCGCGGGCATGCTGCGGTCGCTGAGCTACGCAGCTTATGCCGGTTTGATGAACTACACGGCACGCCGTCCGGAGGACCTGGAGAGTCTGGAGCCGTGGGCCCAACTTTGGGAGCGATCGACGGGGGCTGAGTTTCTGCGCGCCTATCGCGAAACCGCTCAGCACGCTCGATTTCTCCCTCCGGATGCCACAAACTTTCGGAAGCTGCTCGCTATCTTTCTGTTGGACAAGGCGCTCTACGAGCTCTCCTACGAGTTGAATCATCGTCCGGCGTGGGTGCGCATCCCGTTGATGGGTCTGTTGTCGCTTCCGCTGGAAGCTGGAGGTTATGAGTGGCGCTGGACACCGTCCCGCAGCCGGAGCTAGGGCAAATCGACCGAATGGGCGGGGCCGACCTGGTGGTCGGGCTCCTGGACGCCGAGCACAAAGGTGATGCCGGCGCCGCCTGCGGAATGGTGCATGAAGCGATCGGCCAGCTGTCGACGGCGGTGCGAGCGGTGGTGGTGTCGAACAACAGCACCGGCAATCCGGCGCCAACCGGGCAACCGGCGGCCGACGACAGCCAGTCGTCTTCGGTTCTCTATTACAGCCTCCCGGAGCCGAAGGCAGCGGGAACGCCGTTTGAAAGGCTCATGGACGCCTATCAGGTGGTTTTCGCCGTTGGCGGCAGACTGGGAGCGCGCGCGTGTTGCGTGATTCGTTCGGAGCCGCGCACCCTGACTCCTCAATGGATTTGCCGGCTGGTCCAGCCGGTGCTCGAGATGGGGTTTGATCTGGTGGCGCCGCGCTACACGCGCCTGAAGATGGAAGGGCTGCTCAACCGGAGCATTCTTTCCCCGCTCAGCCGCGCCCTTTATGGCGAGCGGATGCAGAACCCGATGGGGCCCGATTTCGGACTTTCTGGGAAACTGCTCGATCGGATTCTCGGAGAGAACGCTCTCAAACGGCAGGGCTTTCCCATCCATCCGGTCGCCTCCATGGTATCCACAACCGTCGCGGGCGGCCTCCAAATCTGCGAGTCGAGCCTGGGTACTCGCGTCCAGCCACCTACCAACTGGGCGGACGTCAGTTCGCTTTTGGCACAGGTCTTAGGGCCGGTTTTTCTCGATGTCGAATCGAATGCCCCTTCCTGGCAGCGAATCCGCGGATCGAGACCCGTGCCTGGGTTTGGGGCGCTCGAGCCGGCCTCTGCTGAAGGCGGCGGCGTGGATGTGAGCCGGATGCTCGAATCGTTTCAGCTGGGAACGCAAACCCTGCAAGACGTCTGGGGCTTGGTGCTGCCCCCCGGGACCATCATCGAGCTGAGAAAGTTGTCGCGCCTGCCCGCGGAACAGTTTCGGATGGCGGACGACTTGTGGGCGTCGATCGTGTACGATTTTGTGCTCGGACACCGTCTTCGAACCATCAGCCGCGATCATCTGCTTCGCTCGATGACGCCGATCTACCTAGGATGGATCGCCTCCTACGCGATCGAACTGGAAACCGCAGGGCCCCAAGACGTGGAGATCCGCCTGGAGCAGCTGTCGGCAGCTTACGAGGACCGCAAGCCGTACCTGCTGTCGCGATGGCGATGGCCGGACCGCTTCAATCCCTAACCGCCTGGAAGGAGGAGGAGATATGTGGGAGCAAATCGGACAGGCCCTGAATCAATCGATGGTCCGTGTGCTAAGTCAATTGGCGAGTCTGTTACCCGGAATCCTGGCGCTGATTTTGGCGCTGCTGGTCTCTGCTGTAGTGGCCGGGGTGCTGGCAGCCGTCTTGCGGCGGTCGCTGATGAGTGTCGAGTTCGACCGGCGCCTTCCGCGCTGGGGGTTTCCGACGCTCGCCGAGTGGTCACCCTCCAAGAGCCCCACCCTGCTGGTCACTCGGGCAATTGCGTTGATCGTCATGCTCATCGGATTCCTGGTCGGAGTTTCTGCCTTCGATGTCGCCCTGACTTCTCAGTTGGTGATGCGCCTGTTCGAATACCTGCCCAACGTGCTGGCGGCGGTGGTGGTGCTGGTGGCTGGAACGATCATCGCCCGGTTCCTCGCGCGCAGCGTGCTGATCGGAGCGGTCAACATGAATCTCCAATACGCGCCACTGCTTAGCGCTGGAGTGAAATGGCTGGTTATGGTGCTGGCGGTTGCCATGGCGTTGGAGCACCTGGCGATCGGCGGCGGCATCATCCGAATGGCTTTCGCCATTCTTTTTGGCGGAATCGTGCTGGCCCTAGCCCTTGCCGTCGGTCTTGGGTCCAAGGAACTCGTCAGCCGCTCACTCGAGCGGGAAGCCAGTCGCACCGCCGCCCACGGTTCTCGGGAGCCGGTCAGTCACCTTTAATCATGGACCAGACCGAAGCGGCCTACCGTGGCGCCATTGAGACTCTCCGGCGGTGTTCGGGGCCGGCTGGCCTGAGCGCGTCCGGGCACGCGGTCGGACACCACGAGCTGTGGGCCCGCGACACTATGATCACTGCGCTCGGCGCGCGCTTTGTGCCTGACGAAACCATACAGAGCGCTTTGCGCGTGAATATTTCGCGGCTGAAGGAGGGCCGTTCGCCCACGGGCGCGATTCCAAACTTCATCGATCACACGACGGGACGCTCCAATTTTCGCGCTTATGCGGACGGCGGTCTGTGGTGGATCGTCGGAAGCGTGCTGCTCGCTCCGGACGCCGAAGGGGTCCGCGGCGTCCTCAGGTGGTGCGAGTATCAGGACGTCGACCAGAGCGGGCTATTGAGTATGCAGGAGGCTTCCGACTGGCAGGACCTGTTCTGTACGCGCGGTAAGGGTCTTTATCTCAACTGCCTTTACGTGCTCGCCTTGCGCGCAGCAGGGAGGCTGTTTGCCGAGTCGGATCGCGACGAAAGCGCGCGCTCGCTCGAGCGCGCCCAACAAGTCACGGAAAGGATCAATGCTTTATTCTGGTATCGCGGCGACGGCGACCTCGTGCGGCACATTTCGCATACCTTCAGCACGCAAGCGAATCTTGAGAAAGATTCACTCGGGCGCCGGCGATGGATTCCGCCCAAACGATGTTTGATTGAGGAGCAGTACTATCTGCCGTACCTCGGGTTTCGAGCGGCCGGCGAGTGGTTCGATTCGCTGGGAAATCTCCTGGCGATTCTGGCCGGAGTGGCCGGCCAAGACCAGACGTGCTCGATCCTGGACCTGATCGCGCGCCACTCCCTCGATAAACCCCCGCTCCGCGCTCTGACACCGGTTATCCGGCCGGGTGAGGCGGACTGGCGCGACTATTACGGCGTCACCAATCCTCCTTACCATCACCACAATGGCGGCGTGTGGCCCTTCATTGGCGGATTTTACGTAGCCGCCTTGGTCAAGGCCGGCCGCTACGAAGCCGCCCTCCGCGCGTTAGGAACTCTCGCCGATTTAAACCTGCGGGGAGGGTTCAACGAGTGGCACCATGGCGAGACCGGCAAACCCATGGGGGTCCAGGATCAAGCCTGGTCGGCAGGAATGTATCTGTTTGCGCGGGCGTGCGTAGGGGACCGAACGGTCGACCTCCCCTAGCCTTAGTTAGCCTAAGTCGACCGCGATCGGTCCGGAGCGCGCCCCTGGCGTTGTCTAGAACCGAGCCGGCAGCGTGCCACCCTGCCGTAGTCCGCCGGCTTACTTCGCGACCGCGAGAATCGAAAACGAACCGGCCACAATCTGGCCCCGGCCGGCACGCCCACCGGGCTCGGAGGGCGGAGTCGGCGGGCCAAACTCAGCACCGATGAGGATGATTCGATTGGTTTTCGTGTCCAGGGTGCTGGTCCGGGCGCCCGGCATCGTCTGCACGGTCTGTTCCACGACAAAGCTGGACGGGCTGTTCTCTTTAATGACCGTCAGCGTGCCGTCGCCCTGCGAGCTGAAGGCTTCCATCGTCGTCGGATTGAATAGCGCGCCATCGGTGCCGGTGCCGATCGGCAGAGTGGTGATGATTTTGCCGTCGTCCGCGTTGAGAATCACCATGTTAGCGGGGTTGCGGCAGGCGGCAAACAGAATCCGATTCTTCGCGTCGAGCGAGAGCCCGGCGCACGTGCCACCTTTGCCGGCCAGATCGTAATGCGCCGTTACGGTGAGTGTCTTGGTATCCACCACGGCGATGTTGTCTTTGTCTTCGACGTCGATATACAAATGGCCTTTGCCGTCCGCGGCGGCCTGTTCCGGCATTCCGCCCAGATCGATGGTGCCGAGGACGGAACCATCCTTAGCGTCGATCGCCGTTACGTGGGGCGCGGCGTGACTGAGTATGTAGGCCCGCTGTTGGGAGGGGTCGAACAACATGCCATCCGGGTTGCCCTGGACCTCGATCTTCTTGATCGGCATCATGGTCTTGGAGTCGAACATCAGGATGGGCTTGCTGCTGATGAAACCGTGATTGGACTTGGTGTCGACCACAGCTCCATGCGAGTTGGTGGTGGAGATTTCACCAGCCGGCTCGAGCGTATCCAGATTGTAGACCGTCATACGAGACATGGGGCCAGTGCGCGCGATATACAACCGGCGGCCATCCGCGTCTGCGAACACATAATCATAACCACCCGCGCCACCGACTTTGGCCGTCTTCACCACCTTGTACGGCCCGGCAGAGGGGCTCTGTGCCATTCCGCTCGACGCGAGCAGCGCGATCGCTACTGCAAATTCTAAGCAAGGTCGCATGGAAACTCTCCTTGAATGAGTATACGCTGTGTCGGCCGCCCGCGCCGCTCGAGTTTTCGACGGTGACTCTGTGATCCGCGGTCTGTGGGCGACAGAGGAAACTCCCGAATATCCCGCCAGAACTCGAGGGCGGTGGCCGGATAAGGCGCGCCTGAGGCTGTCGCGGGCGCCGGAGGCGCTTTGAATGGCATGTTGTTGTGTGCGGCATGGCGGTTCCGGTCGGCCCTGATTCGGGTGGCTACCAAAGCCGCCAAATTCCGTCATGAGGTGGCAGTCACCTCGTGAGAACGACCCGGCCGGCGAAGGGCTCGGAGGCGGGGGCGCAGCACTCGGTTCCACCACAGGATCGTGCCGGTCACAAACATCGCTGCGGGGGCCAGTCCGAAGATCGCCCAAATCGCCTTGGTCGTCTGGTCGCAGAGCCCGGGGCCGCTACACGGAATCCCGATGCCGTTAATGCGGCCGAAATGCAGGTAGGCAAGCCAATAAATAACCCGGTCACCGATGCGTAGGCCGGCATTTTGGCGAGTGAGGGGCTCGAACCAGTCGGCGACGTCCTGAAGCTGGTCAGGGATGACGAGATAGACGCCGCTCAACGCAAACACCAAGGTGAATCCAAGGCTCCAGAATCCGATCATGCTGTGCAAGTGCCAGGCGAGGCGCTTGAATCCCAACCCGCGATGGAGGGTCAGGCTGCGGCGCCATGTCTTGATGCCGGGCCACCAGATCGCCAGACCCGTCATCGCAAGGGCAATGAGCGCCAGCGCCCCAACGCCGTTGGCTTTCCTGCCGGTTGATCCGGCGAGCAGATTATCGTGCAGATCGAGGAGGGTTGACACGACCCGGATGCCGGTTGAGACCGAGTCGCCCAGATCGCTCGCACTTCGCGGATCGAACAGGCGGTGCTTGATCTCATCGCCCCGCCGCAGTCTGACATCTACGGCCTGATCGAGATTCCGCGCCCGGCCAAGACCGACAACCCGGTAGCCCGGGTACAGGCGCGCGACGGCCCTGGTGAGCTGGTCATCGGTCAGTCGTGGTCCTGAACCCTTCGAGATAATTGGTTCGGGTGTCGCAGCCCGGTAAAGCTCGTTCCGGTAGACAAGCACGCTACCGGTTACGCTGATCAGGAAGATGTAGAGCCCAACCGCGATCGCGCTCCATAAGTGCACCTGAAAAAGCGCTCTCCGGAACCAGATCGTCTGCGGCTTCTGAACCCAACGCTGCCACAAGGTCAGCTGATTGTGACCGCTCACTAGCGACAGGCTACAATACACCGTCGATTGCGTCAACGCGTCGGTCGGGATCTCCCCAATCCTAGAGTTGCGTGTCGGTTTAACGGCTGTCGGGCGGATGCGCGGCCGCGAATTGCCGCTCGACCAACAGCCAATGATCGGCTTCGGTTCGCCTCCGATCTCGAACGATCACTCACTGGTTCGGAAACCGATGGTGCCGCGCTTCCGGCCGCCTTCGGCCGGGCTGTCGCTTTCTTCTTGGGCGAGCTCGCGCTCGTGGTCGACGGGAGGTCTGGTTCTCAGATAGCTGTAGATAATCGGGACCACAAACAAGGTGGTCACGGTGGCGAACATCAGGCCGCCGATCACGGCGCGCCCGAGCGGGGCGTTCTGCTCGCCGCCTTCGCCCAGGCCGAGCGACATGGGCAGCATACCGAGAATCATGGCGGTCGCGGTCATCACGACTGGGCGGAGGCGCGCGTGTCCGGCCGCGAGCATCGCGTCGCGCGCGGAAGGGAAAGTGGCCCTCTCGTCGTTGGCGAAGGTGACCATCAAAATGCTGTTCGCGGTCGCGACGCCGATGCACATGATCGCGCCCATCAGGGAGGGAACGCTCAGCGTGGTGCCGGTGACGAACAGCATCCACAGGATGCCTGCCATGGCGCCCGGCAGTGCCGTCAGGATGATGAAGGGATCGAGCCACGACTGGAAGTTCACGGTCATCAGCAGGTAGACGAGTACCACGGCGAAGGCCATCCCCAATCCCAGGCGGAAGAACGACGATTGCATGGTCTCGATTTGCCCGCGGAGCGCGAACGTGGTGCCGCGTGGCAGCCGCGGCTCCTCTTGGCGCAGGATCATCCGCACCGCCGCTCCCACGCCGCCCAAGTCCCGGCGATCCACATTGGCATACACATCAAAGACCGGCCAGACGTTGTAGTGGTCGACGATCACCGGTGCGAAGTCGCGCTTCACGGTCACGAGGTTTGAGAGAAGCTGAGTGCTCGCGGCCATGGCTCCGGGGTTGCCGTAGGCCAGCGAAGCGCCGTTCGGAGAAAGGCCGACTGACGCATTTCCGGGCGCCGAGGCGCCGGCCAGCGAACCCGGTGTGGTGGTATTGACCACACTGGTCGCCACCGAGACCGGAGTGCGCAGCAGCGCGTCGAGCGAATCGATGCGGTATTGGGGCGTCTGCACACCCACGTTGTAGTTGACGCCGTTGTCCCAGTTCACCCAATAGCTCGGCGCCACGGTGCCGTTTCCGCTCAACGAGATCAGCATGCTGCTGGTGACGTCGCGCTCTGTCAGGCCGAGCTGGGAGGCTTTGGCGCGGTCTACGTTCAAACGAATTTCCGGCTGGTCGATCACTTGATGGACATGAACATCGGCGGCCCCGGGAATCGCGGCGATCTTCTTGGCGAGTTTCTCGGCGATGCCGTAATCGGCCTGCGCGTCACGTCCCACCACTTCGACGTCAATAGGCGCGGGAAGTCCGAAGTTCAGAATCTGACTGGTGATGTTGCTCGGCTGGAAAAAGAAGGTCATGTCCGGGAACTTCTCGCGGAGATCTTTGCGCAGCATGACTTGGTAATCGAGCGAGGATCCGTGCCGGTCCCTCGTCAGCGTGATCAACATGTCGCCATCGGCGCTCGAGATCGTGGAGACGTCCCCTTGCGCCAGCGTCTGCCAGCTGTTCGGAACCCCGATGTTGTCGATAATCGAGCCCATCTCGGAGGGGGGAATCACCCCTCGAATTTCCCGCTCGATGGCGGCGAAGCGGACTTCGGTTTCTTCAATCCGGGTTCCGGCCGGCCCGCGGGCGTGCAGCCGGATCTGTCCGGAATCCACTTCGGGAAAGAAATCCTCGCCCACCAGCCAGACCAGACCGAGCGACGCCACTGAGAATGCCATGAACCCGCCGAGAACGAGTCCGCGGCGTCCAAGCGACCAATCGAGCATGGCTACATAGGCGGAGCGGAAGCGCTCGAATCCGGAGTTGAACCAATCGTGCGCGCGCCAGAAGATGCCCTTGCGCGGTTGACGTCCGCCGCCATCGTCTGGCTGGTATAGGTCCACCTCGGGCCGCAGAAGATAGGCCGCCATGGTCGGAACCAGCGTGCGCGACAACAGGTAGGAGGCCAGCATGGCGAAGACCACCGCCATCGCGAGCGGCCCAAACAGGTACCGCGCGGTACCCGCGAGCAGCAGCACGGGGACGAATACGATGCAAATGGCGAGGGTGGAAACAAAGGTGGGAATGGCGATCTGCGCCGCGCCGTCGATCACCGCTCGGACCAGCGGCTTGCGCAAGCCGATGTTGCGGTGCGTGTTTTCGATGGCCACCGTAGCGTCATCCACCAGAATTCCGACCGCCAGGGCGAGGCCGCCGAGCGTCATGACGTTGATGGTTTGTCCGAGGACGCTCAGAATCCACAGCGAGGCGAGAATCGAGAGCGGAATTGAGATGCACACGATCAGGGTGCTCCGCCAGCTTCCCAGGAACAGCAGGATCATCATCGCGGTGAGACCCGCGGCGATCGCCGCCTCCCGCTCGACGCCCCGAATGGAGGCCAGCACGAAAATGGACTGATCCGCGAGCGCCGACACCTTCAGCTCCGGTGGGATCGTGGCGAGAATCCGCGGGAGGGCCCTTTTCACGTCATTCACGATGGCCAGCGTCGATGCCTTCCCCGTGCGGGTCACGGTCATCAGAACCCCGCGCGTTCCATTGGTGCGCACGATATTGGTCTGCACCGTGAAGCCATCGCGCACTTGCGCCACATCCTTCATGAACACGGTGGCGCCGTTCACCGTTTTGATCGGCAGGTTGTTGAAGTCGTCCAGCACTAGCGGGCTGCTGTTCAGCCGGATCTGATACTCCTTCTCGGCCAGCTTGGCCGTGCCAGCCGGAAGAATCAGGTTCTCGAGGTTCAGTGCGTTTGAAACATCGATCGGTGAAAGCTGCTTGGCGTACAGCTCATCGAGGTTTAAATCGACCATCACCGAACGGTTCTTTCCACCGAACGGATAAGAGACGTTGGCGCCTTGCACGGTGCCGAGCGGGGTGCGGATGAAGTTGTTGCCCAAATCGAAAATGTCCTGCTCGCGCAAGGTTTCGCTGGAAAGGCCAAGTTGCAGGATGGGGACGCTGGCGGCGTCATACTTGAAGATGTTGGCCGGGAACATGCCGGGGGGCATGTTCCGAATGGCGCTCTGGGCCTGCGATGTCACTTGCGCTACCGCCATGTCGACCTGGACATTCGGATGAAAGAAAATCCGCACCACCGCAATGCTGTTGTACGATTGCGACTCAATGTGCTCGATGTCGTTGACACTGGAGGTAAGCCCGCGCTCGAAATTGGTGACCACGCGCTTCTCCATCTCCTCCGGCGACAGGCCGTTATACTGCCACAACACGCTCACGATGGGAATGTCGATGTACGGAAAGATGTCGACCGGCATGGTGACGATGGCCGCGACACCGAGAATGGCGATCAAAACCGCCATCACAACGAACGTATAAGGACGGCGAAGAGCGAGC
>Ga0306926_10004852_pt1 | contig 14203 bp, 15 predicted proteins | sample flu12Cox44000178_FD_203759 | JGI IMG/M metagenome (GOLD analysis project Ga0306926, IMG submission 203759) | Lab enrichment of tropical soil microbial communities from Luquillo Experimental Forest, Puerto Rico - flux8day.12C.oxic.44.000.178 (v2)... | ecosystem: Environmental > Terrestrial >...
GAGTACACTCAATGGCGCGTCGGGCTCGTTTTCAAGACGGGGTGGCGGTTCTAGATCGAGGGAGGTCGCGAGGCGATGCACAAGAAGGGCGGGAACCTCGTTCGGAGGTCGACACGTTTTCTGGCTGCGGTGGGCATGCTGGTTACGGTGATCGCATCGGTGCCGCCGGGCGAAAGAGCCGTCGCCGCCGCTCCGCCTCTCGATGGAGTTTGGCGGGTCCAAGGCCGCGCGATCCACGGCACCCGTTGCGGCGATTGGCTCGTCACGCTGACGAACAGGCAGGGCCAGCTGTCCGGTGTCGTCGCCCTGGCGCGGGCGAGCGTGCCCATAGAAAATTTGGTGCTGCAGGCTGACGGGAGCTTTTCGGGAACGACGCGGGCGGCCCTTGTCGGATCGCGACACGCGCGCGCCTATCGCGTCAGCGGAACGTTTGCAGGGGATACGGTCGCCCTGACGCTCGAGGGCAACCTATGTCCTCCTCGCCATGGAACCGCCATTCGACAAGCTGCAGTAGGCTAAGAGAGGGCGCAGCGCGTTTTGCTGCAACGCTCTGTAACGGGAGTAGTCAAATGTTGGATATCGCCAAGACCATAAAATTGGTAGATCAGTGCTGGGCGGACGAGATCGTCCCGGCTTTGGTCGAATACATCAAGATCCCGAACAAATCGCCCGCCTTCGACCCGGACTGGGCGGCGCACGGCTATATGGATGAGGCCGTCGCGCTGTTCGAGCGCTGGGCGCGGGCGAAGCTCCCCTCTCTTCCGGGCGCCACCCTCGAAGTCGTCCGGCTGCCCGGGCGCACCCCCGTCATCCTCATCGAGATCCCCGGAGCGGGGAACGACACTGTGCTGCTCTACGGCCATCTCGACAAACAGCCCGAGATGGTGGGGTGGACGCAGGGCTACGGTCCCTGGATCCCGCGTCTCGAAGGCGACAAGCTCTATGGCCGCGGCGGGGCCGATGACGGATATGCGATGTTCGGGGCGCTGAGCGCGCTGCTGGCGTTGCACGAGCAGGGTGTGCAGCATGCGCGCTGCATCATTCTGATCGAGGGCTGCGAAGAATCCGGCAGCTACGATCTGCCCTATTATGTCGATCACCTTGCGCAAAGGATCGGCAGCCCCTCGCTCGTCGTCTGTCTCGACTCCGGATGCGGCAATTACGATCAGCTCTGGATGACCACCTCGCTGCGCGGCATGGCCGCGGGCACGCTGACGATCGAGGTGCTCGACGAAGGCGTCCATTCGGGCGACGCCTCCGGCATCGTTCCGTCGAGCTTTCGGATACTGCGCCGCCTGTTGTCGCGCCTTGAAGACGAGGATACGGGAGCGATCCGCCCGCCGGAGCTCTACGTCCAGATACCGGCCGAGCGGGTGGCGCAGGCCCGGCGCGCCTCCGCGGCGCTGGGAGATGCTGTGTACACCAAGTTCCCCCTGAAAGCCGGCATGTCGCCGATGAGCGACGACCTGACGGAGCTAGTGCTTAATCGGACCTGGAGGCCGCAATTGGCGGTCACCGGCATCGACGGGCTGCCTCCCCCGGCCGACGCCGGGAACGTGCTGCTGCCCTCGACAGTCGCAAAGCTCAGCCTGCGGCTGCCGCCGAACCTGGATTCGGCGAAAGCCGATGATCTCGTCCGCAAACTACTGGAGAAAGACCCGCCCTACGGGGCGCGGGTCACCTACGAGCCGGAGTCGCATGCCGTCGGTTGGCACGCCCCCGCTTTGTCCCCCTGGCTCGAACAGTCGCTGGCCCGCGCGTCCGAGACCACCTTCGGCGCGCCCCCGGCCTATATGGGCGAAGGCGGCACGATCCCGTTCATGGCCATGCTCGGGGAGAAGTTTCCGCAAGCGCAATTCGTTGTCACCGGCGTGCTCGGCCCGCATTCGAACGCGCACGGCCCCAATGAATTCCTGCACATTCCGACCGGCAAACGCGTCTCCGTCGTCATCGCGCAGGTTCTGGTCGACCATCATGCTCGGGGCAGGGATTAGCCGGCTTCATGGACCGCGCGGGATCGACGCAGTTCACAGCGGCGAACCAGTATTGGAAGGATTCGGGCCATGAGTGAGCAGAAGCGCATCGCCTCGATAGTCGAGCCGACGGCAGAGTCAAAGACCTTACTCGAGAAACTGCTCGACGGCGTTGAAACGGTAGGAAACAAAGTGCCCCATCCGGCAGTGATCTTCTTCATCCTTGCTGGGCTGGTGATTGTCCTCTCGCACTTGTTTTACCTGCTCGGGACATCCGTCGATTACGAGGTGGTCAATCCGCAGACGCACCGGGTGGAGCATGCGACCGCCACCGTCAACAGTCTGCTGAGCGGCGACGGCATCCGCTTCATGCTGACTTCAATGGTACGGAACTTCATGAATTTCGGCCCGGTCGGCATCATCCTCGTGGTCATGATCGGCGTCGGGCTGGCCGAACAGGCGGGCCTGATGACCGCCCTCATAAAGAAAATCGTCCAGGTCACGCCGCGCAAGGCAGTGACCTGGATACTCGTGACCGTGGGGGTGTTGGCGAGCATCGCTGCCGACGCCGGATACCTGGTCTTGATTCCGCTCGGAGCCGCCGCGTTCCTGAGCCTCGGCCGGCATCCGCTGGCCGGGCTGGCGGCGGCGTTTGCCGGGGTTGCCGCCGTATTCGGCGTCAATTTTCTCATTGTGCCGATCGACCCGGTCCTGACGGAAATCACCAATGACGCGATCCATCTTTTGAACCCCACGCTCTCCATCGATCTGGCCGCGAATTTCTATTTCGGGGTGGTATCGAGCTTAGTGCTAATTATCGTCTGCGCCGTGATCACAGAATGGGTCGTTGAGCCGCGCCTCGGCAAATATCAGGGCGAAATCCCGGCTGAGAGCGGCGAAGGTGTCTCGCCGGCGGAGTCACGCGGGCTGAGGTTCGCGCTCTATGCGCTCGTCGTGAGCATCGTCGCGATAGGGCTGCTGACGTTTCCGTCGGGAGCCCCGCTGCGCAATCCGGATACCGGAGCGGTCGTTGGCGACTCACCCTTTATGAATAGCCTGATCGTTCTAATCATGTTGGTATTTCTGGCTATGGGCGCGGCCTATGGCATCGGCGCCAAGACGATCACCAGCATGGTTGAGGGCATCAACGCCGTCACCAAGACGTTCGCCAGCCTCAGTGGCCTCGTCTTTCTACTATTCGTGATCAGCCAATTCCTCGCGTATTTCAACTACAGCAATATAGCGACGATCATTGCAGTGAACATGGGTGATGCGCTCGAGCATGCCAATCTCGGAGCGATCCCACTGATGTTGGGATTCATCACCATTACCGGCATCGTTGGCATCTTGATCGTCGGCGCGATACCGAAATGGGCGCTGCTAGCGCCGATCTTCGTCCCGCTCTTCATGAAGCTCGGCATCGTGCCCGAGGCGGTGATGGCGGCCTATCGGGTCGCCGATTCCCCGCCAAACGTCGTCACCCCGCTGATGCCCTACTTCGCGCTGATTGTCACCTTCGCGCAGCGCTATGACAAAAATGCGGGCGTCGGAACGGTCATCGCGATGATGCTGCCTTACGGGGTGGCCGTCTCGGTCGTCTGGATCCTACTGTTTCTCGTTTGGGAACAGCTCGGGCTGCCGTTCGGGCCCGGGTGACAAGCGTGGCTTCCATTGGACGCTTAAGCGCCGCCAAATTCATCCGGGTCTGAATGTGAACGACAAGGTAAGCGCCTTTCTCTTGGTCTATATGGGCCTGTTCCCAATTATCAACCCGATTGGAGGCGCCCCGATATGTCTGGGTCTAACGCGGCATTGCACCGACGAAGAGCGGCATTCGCTCGCCCGCCGGGTGGCGATCAACGGGTTCTTTCTGATGCTGGGCTCGCTGATTGTCGGTTCACATGTGCTCGAGTTTTTTGGCATCACACTGCCCATCGTGCGCATCGCCGGAGGCCTGGTGGTGACCGCGTTCGGCTGGAAGCTCCTCCAAGCCGGCCCCGAAGGTGTCGACAGCCACGAGGTCGCCACGACCGGCAGGCCCCCCGGGCGGCAGGACGCCTTTTATCCGTTCACCCTGCCGCTCACCGTTGGGCCAGGGGCGATTTCGGTTGCGATTGCTCTCGGCACTCAGCGACCCAGGGCAGGGAATCTCTATGATCTCATAGTTCTCGGCGCAGTGGCGATCGCCGCCCTACTCGCGATCAGCGCCACGATCTATGTCTGCTACCGTTTTGCCCAGCTCATCATTACGACGCTCGGCGAAAGCGGCACCACCGTAATGGTTCGGTTATCGGCTTTTGTTCTGCTGTGCATTGGCATCGAGATCATCTCGAGCGGCTATAGCGCAATACCTGGAATCGGAAGATAGCCTCAGCGGGGAATCGTCCACATGCCTCACCCCGCGCGGCGCTTGCGGTTCTCCCGCGACAAGACTCGATCGGGCCAGCGCAATATCTCGATAGTCACGCATTCGCCACCGCTTTGCCGCTCCTCCGACGACACGGCGTTCGCTATCTCACCTCGCAGGGGGGCGAACCGCGTGGGCTGGAGCATCAGATCGTCGAGAGCGTATACCTTGGGCCTGGCGTCGGTTACGGTCAATCGTCTCGTTGATTAGAATTCGCCGCTGCGATGCGAGTTATCATCGATTGAACCTCGACGCTTTGCGCACGAATGTAGTCATAGTACAGGCTCTCTACTCGACGAAACTGTGTCCCGCGAACACTTGCCATAGAATCGCGCTGTTCGTCCCGCCGCGAGAGGACTGCATCATATCTTCTCTCGAAGTAACGGAGGTTAGTCACCAGGTCCACGAAACGTTGGTCCGACAGCAAAGCGATTCGCCGCCTACCGTCGTCAGGCCGCTGATGCCTCATTTTGCGCTGATCGTCACGTTGGCGCAGCGGTACGACAAAAATGCGGGCGTCGGAACGGTGATCGCGATGATGCTGCCCTACGGGGTGACGGTCTCGGTCGTCTGGATCCTATTGTTTCTCGTTTGGGAACAGCTCGGGCTGCCTTTTGGACCCGGCTGATCGATCACTATAGCCAGCGCACAGGTTCGGCGGCGTCGGCCGGCACGCCGCGCCCCCCTTTGCACGCTATCGCCATACCCAGCCCCATCCGGGGACCCAAACCCAGCCGCCGCCCCAGCCCCAGCCGGGGCCCCACCCCCAACCGGGCCAGCCCCACGCCGCCGCCGCGACGGGCCAGCCCCAACCCCAACCCCAGCCCCAGCCTGGACCCCAGCCCCAGCCACCGCCTCTGAAGCCAAAGCCACGGCCCCGGAAACCAAAACCACCGCCCCGAAAACCAAAACCACCATGGAAGCCGCCACCATGGAAGCCGCCACCATGGAAGCCACCGCCATGGAAACCACCACCGCGCCCCTGCGCGTTGCCAACATTTGGCCAGACGGCAAAGATAGCGAGAACGACGGCAAGTACGATCGAGAGTTTGCGTGCCATAGGGGTCCTTTCTCAGCCCCGATGCGAGCGGGCCTCGTCAAAAAATGTGGCGATCGTTTTCGTGCGAGTCACTAAATTTCTCAGCTCCAGGCTTTCAAAGCAGGTTCTGAGCCCCGCGACGCGCGTCGGGATGCAGGTATCGCCCCGTCCAGCTTGTGCTATCGTTCCGGTATGACCGTCAGTGGCGTAAAGCGAAATCTGCCGATCCTCATATTCTCCGGCTTGGCCGTAGCCTCACTCGCAGGATTGCTGGTATTGCCTCCAATCCCGCAGGATCAGGGCTATCACCAATTCGCCGATGAGCGCACAATCTTCGGCATCCCGAACTTCTGGAACGTCGTCTCAAATCTTCCATTTCTCGCGGTCGGCGCCGCGGGCCTGCGCCGATTTCGCGATGACCCGGCAACCGTGGTCTTCTTCCTTGGAGTTTTCCTGACCGGCATCGGCTCATCCTATTATCACTGGAACCCGAACGACGGCACGTTGTTCTGGGATCGGCTGCCGATGACGCTCAGTTTCGCCGCGATCCTTGCTCTCGTAGTCAGCGAGCGTGTGGATGCTCGCAGCGGAGCCATCCTGCTGTGGCCGGCGCTGGCGATCGGCGTTTTCAGCCTGGTGTTGTGGCGCTGGACCGACGATCTGCGGCTCTACTTCTGGGTGCAGTTCTTTCCTGGAATCGCAGTAATAGTCCTTTTTTTGCTGTATCCGCCCAAATACACCGGCACACGTTATTGGATCGCGGCCGCGGTGCTATACGCGCTCGCCAAAGTATTTGAATTCACCGACGAACCGATTTACTCGGCAGCAAATCTATTGAGCGGACACACTCTCAAGCACTTTGCGGCTGCGGGTGCATGCTATGCGATTTTGCGATATTTTCAGACCCGGCGGCCGATTATGCAAAGTCGACAGCCGCGACCCGTCCAGGTTGCGTGATCAGCGTTCATCAGGATCGACCCGATTATCTTCGTCGAGCGATGACGGCGGGCTGCGGCCCGGGCTCTAGAAAACCTGCGATTGCAGCAGCCTCTCGTGCGACCATCGTCTCACCCGCGGCCATCAGCGCATCCGCCTGAGCTCGCGGCAGAGTGAGGCCGGTGCGGATGGCGATTAAGCGAGCGCGCGTCTCAGGATCAGGATAATCGGACAGGCTGACCCGCAGCACCCGTCCTTGCACATCGCCGCAGGAAAAACCCCCGATCGCGGGAGCCTGGCGACACCGCAGGGCGCGCAACTTCTCCACGAGATCGTCGACAGTGCTCTGAACGGCGATCAGGGTCTCGATGTTGTAGGCTCCGATCTGTGTGCTGCTGACCGCGGAAAGGACCTGCCCGAGGCCGCTCACGACCCGCTGGCGCGGCCAGTTCGGGTTTGGTGCCGACTGGCCGTCGACGCTGATCACCAGTATCCGACGAACCCGTGTCAAATCGGCGGCAAATTGCTCCCCTCTCGTATCCAGCAGCAGCATGTCGTTGAGCAGCACCCGCAGCGCCAGATTGTCGGAAATCCCACCATCCATCAGGTGGATCCAAGGAGCCTGCTCGCCGTTGGAGTAGCGGTAGAGGGTCTCGAGCAAAGACCGCATCCGCAGATCGTTCTGGGCGGAGTTCCACGCCTCGGGCGGCACGTGCGGCGGCAAAGGACAGTCGGCCTCGCGGTAATTGCGCAGCGTCACCGGGCTGAACAGCACTGGAAAACCGTTGGAGGCGGCGATAGCGCGGGCGACCGACAGGTTTGCGAGATCGGAGCAGATCACGTCGAATGTTTGCGGCAAAAAGCCGAACGGGCTGCCAAAGCTGATATCGGTGGCGTTGACGCTGACCTGAGGACGCCCGTGTCGGTACAAATCCGCATAGGTCGCACCGTGGAACATCAGGCGGTCATAGACCAAGGTCATCCGGTCGTTGGTGCCCACCAGCGGATTGAATATCCAGTCCCAATTCCACGGCATCAGGAAGGTGCCCCAGATATACGCCTCGATATCCGGATAGAGGAACTCGTCGGGGAAGGTCTTGAACGATTTGGCGCCATAGAGGCCGAAATGCGCCGCCGGAAACGACCCGCCGGAGACACCGGCCACAAGGTCAACCTCATTGAGCAGCGTGCTGTCTTTCCCCTCGGGCCGCACATGGATGTCCCGCATCCCGCGCAGAACGCCGTGCCCGAAAGCGGCTGAGCGCTTGCCCCCTCCTGAGAGGGCGACCAGCACCAACGCGCTCTCGGCGCCCCCGAGGCGGTTTACATCGAGCAGCCGATATTCGGTATTTCCCGCGGCCAAACGCAGCGGCTCGTTCATCGGCACGGACAATGAAGAACAGGCCCCCAACAGGAGCATCATAATGACCCGTACCGCCCGCAAGCTGCGGGTCATGGAGCTGTCTCCGTCCGCGTGGGGTCGTCCGCCGACAATAGAACTGCGATCGGGCGGGATGCAGGATACCTAGCGCAGAGGGCTGCCAGCGTAATGAGGATCGGTACGCCGATGAACGCGCCGGCAATGCCCCAGAGCATACCCCAAAAAAATACCGCAAAGAGAACCATGAAAGGAGACACGGAAACCGCAGTCCCCGCCACGCGAGGCTCAATATAGCTGCCGATCGCGAACTGGAGCAGATTGAGCGCGATGAATACAACAAAAGCGGCGGAGAGCGATTCGAACTGCGCAGCCGCGAACAGGGTAGGAAGCAGGGTGGCCACGAACGAGCCGATAAAAGGTATGAAGTTTAGGACAAACGCGATCACACCCCATTCGCTCTGCAGCTCGAGCCCATACGCGGCGACAAAAGCCCATAAGGCGAGCCCGGTCACAACGCTCATTCCGAACCGCACCAGCATATAGGTCTGCAATCGCACCGCGATCTCGGTCGCGGCGTCGATCGCCGCCGCCCCCGCCTCTCCGTCGCCGATCCGACGAAGGCGACGGCCGAGCGGCTCGACTTCCAGGAGCCCCAAGATGACGAACACGAAGGTCACGATAGAAAAGCTGAAGACGCCTTGCAGGCTGCCGCCGACTGCACGCAGTATCTGTATCAGCCACAGCACATTGATCTGTTGGGCAAACAGCTCCGCCGCGTAGAGGCCCCGCTGCTCCAGCAGATCGGCCGCATGCATGTAGAGGCCCTGGAGTCGCGCGGAATTGGCGATCACCCACTGGGCGATCCCACCAAAACCCCAGACCACCAGCCAACCGCCAACGCCGATGACGAGCAGGGCGGCGGCGGCGGTTATTAGAACAGCGACAACCTGCGGCAGCACCACCTGAAGTCGCCGCTCTAGTGGCCAGACCAGTGCAATGATAAACAGAGCAAAGACTACAGGCGTCATGACCCCGCTTGCTGCCCACAGCCCCGCCAATACAAGGATCGCTGCGCAGATTATCGACGCAAGGCGGAGCGTGCGGTCGTTACCCAGGGCTCAGCCCCATACCAGCATCGCGGCGCCCAGGATGATCACCAGCATCAACAGAGACAAACCTGCCGCGGGCCATTGTCGCAGATAACCGTCGACTCGTTCGACCGCCTCTGCGCAGGGTACAGTGGCGCGTGCTGCACGTTCGCCCAGCACCACTAGGTCCCCTGGCGGCACGCGCGGCAAATCTTTCCCCCAGCGCCAAAACCCGGGGGCGAGCAGCGCTCCGATTAGAACGGGCCACAACCCCGCCCAAAGTGTTCCGGGAACAAACGCGTCGAGCACACTCCGGCCAGTGGCTATCGGATAGAGGACCCAAGGGACCGTCACGGTTGCGAAAGCCGTTATGAGCCATGGCCAGATGTATCCGGCGGCCGGTGTCGTATGTGGAGGCCTCGGGGCGGTCTGCGCGAGACGCCGCAGAAATTGGAGCATCAGTATTGTGCTGCCGGCCGACGACAGTGTCGCGAGGCTGCCGGCGATACCTTCGCCGAGCTGCTCCTTCGCCGCAAGTTTTGCGAGCGCACCGCCGGTGAGAGGCAGTCCCCCGAGTCCCAGCGCCAGAACTGCGGCCGGGATCAGCACCGGCCACAGGCGCGGGCCGGCGATGGCCGCCACACCGATCGCAAGGAACAGCCCGGCTTTGGCCAGCATGTGATGCGCGGCGGAGAAGCTCGCCCCGAGCGCCACCCCCGGTTCGCCGACGGCCAACCCCATGCCCAGCGCAGCAGCAAGCAGCCCCATTTGGCTGACACTGGAATAGGCCAGCACTGTCCTTGGGTTTTCCTGAGTGATTCCGATCACAACCCCGTAAAACGCCGAGAACAGCCCAACAGCGGTCAGCGCCTCGCCCCATTCGGGCATTGCGACGCCGAGCGGCAGAAAGCGGATGAAACCGATCACCCCAGCTTTGACCGCCGCCCCGCTCAGCACGGCCGCGGCGGGTATCGGCGCCGCGGTATAGGCGAGCGGCATCCAGACGTGCAGCGGAACGAGTCCGATCTTCAGTCCGAAACCCAAAATCAGAAGCGTCAGGGCTGTGTTGCGCCAAGGCGAGCTCGGCAGTGCCGCGACGGCATCGCGGATCAGCAAGCTGCCGTCCGGGCTGGCCGCCAGGAATACGAAAGCCATCAGCAGGAACGCCTCGCCCAATACGGCAAGCGCCACGTAGATGATACCAGCCCGCCTGCTGCCCGGCGTCCCATCATGCACGATGAGACCGTATGCCGCCAGACTGACCACCGAGTAAGTCAAATAAAAGCTCACCAGGTCGGCAGCGATGAAGACCCCGAGGCTGCCGGTCAGCGTCAATAGCCACCATTCGGCAAAACTTGCGGCGTTGGGATCGCCTCGCAGATAGGCCGAGGCGTAGGCACCCGCGACGATCCACAGCAGCGCCGCAATGCCCAGCAGCATCGCCCCGGGCGCGTCGACAACCAAAATCATCCGGAACGGCGGCTCGGGGAGGACCAATGTCGTGCCGTCGGCGGCCAGTAACGCTGCCGCTAGGGCAGGCAGTGGTGCCAGCGCCAATAGAGACGGCATATGGTCTCTCGCGCGCTTGCTTGCACACGCCAAGAGCATCGCGAACGGTGCGGCTAGAGCGGCAAACAGCAATGCTTTCGCGACCGTCATTTGAGCCGGTCTATCGCTATATCGGGCCGGCCAATCTGCAGCAGTTCCAAAGGCTCCAACGGGACGAAGCCCAGCAGAACTGCACCTAGTGCCAGCACCAATACGATCGTTTGCCGGCAGCGCGATATCGTCGTCGACAGCCGCAATGGCTCGAGCGGCTCGGCCAATGACCGGGCAAGCACGAGGAATACGTAACCGGCCGCGAGCAACCCACCCATCAAAACGACCAAAGCCCACCACCATTGGCCTTCCGCAACCGCTGCGGTCAGCAGCATCGCTTTCGCCACGAACCCGCCGCTCGGAGGCAAACCCATCAGGGAGAGGCCGCCGAGCCCGAAAGCGAGAACGCTGATCGGGAGAGCGCGGCCGATGCCGGCGAGCCCGGCGATCCGGTCGTGCCCGAGCCCCTCGGCGATCAGACCGGCAGCCATAAACATCGCCGCCTTCGCAAAAGCGTGCGAAATCGCCTGAACAACGCCGCCAGTCCACGCAAAGGTACTCCAAGGATGACCCGCCTCCGGCTTAATCGCGAGCGGGAACATCAGAAACAGGTAGCCAATCTGCGCGACCGTCGAGTAGGCGATGAGCAGCTTCAACCGGGCCTGGCGAAGTGCCACGGCGCTGCCGAAGAGGATCGCCGCGGCGCCGAGGATGCCAAGAACTTGCGCTGCCGCCCGCTCCGGTATCTTGGGCATCACGTCGAACCACAGACGAACGACCAGGAAGAACGGCGCTTTGACGACCAGACCAGACAGCAGGGCGCTGGCCGGGGCGGGAGCGCCGGCGTGAGCGGGTGGCAGCCACAAGTGGAACGGATAAAGCGCGGCCTTGGCCAGCAGCCCCGCTGTGATCAGCGCAATAGCAGCCCACGCCGCCGGCTCGGCGCGGATCCGGCTAGCCAAGAGCACGATATCGAGGGTCCCATAAACCCCATACAGCAGCACTGCGCCAAGCAGGTAAAGGATTGAGCCGAACAGCGCGAAGAGCAGATAACGCAGTGCCGCCGCGAGCGTCTCCGGACGGCCATCAAGGGAAACCAATGGTACCGCGGCGAAGGTCAGCAGTTCGAGGGCAACATAGAGGTTGAAAAGGTCGCCGCCTATGAAGACGGCATTGAGCGCGCCCCAATTAGTCAGCAGCAATGTCCAGAACACCGACGGTGCGCGTTTTTCCGCGCCTCGCGGACTTGGGAATTGCGCTCGCGCGAACAGCCCAATGCCGCAGATCAGCAGCGCCGCGGTCACGAGCATCACCGCCGACAGCCCATCGGCGCGAAATGCCACGCCAAGGGGCGGGTCCCAGCCGCCGACGAAATATTGCAGCATGCCGTGGGTACGCCAAATGCTGGCAGCGATCGCCACCGCGACGGCGAGCCCGGCCGGTATCAGAATGAGGGTAACGCGCTCTGCGTGCCGGCCGCCGAGCACGAGCGACAAAAGTGCCCCCACGACGGGCAACACGATCGCAAAGACGAGGAGGAAACCGCCCGCCGTTGCGGAATCCGGCATCAAAGTGAGCTATTCATCCCGGAGCGTGCCGCGCCGGGTCTCGTCAACGAGCCGCAGCAAGAGAGCCACTGCCAGCGCCGTGCCGGCAAAGGCTACAACGAGGCCAGTGATCACCAGCGCCTGCGGCACCGGGTCACCACCAAACCCGACCGCGGCGCCTCTGCGGGCGATCACTCCGAACAGCAGAAAAACCCCGCTGCCGATCAGGTTGAAGGCAAGGATCTTGCGTAGGGGCTGCGGGTGTGTGATCAGACCGAACAGACCGAGACCAACCAACACCGCACTGCACAAACCATAAGGTATCGCGGCGCTCATTCCTGCGGCGCCCGTTCGGGAGGGCCCGCCACCAACAGAGCAAGTGTCGCCGCAATCGACAATGTCAGAGGTATTTCGATAATCAAGATCAGCAGCTTGGCGTAGGCTTCCGGGTATGCCAGGAACGCGCCCGCCATCGCGAAACCGGCAAACCCGACCGCAAAAAAGACCGCCGATCCAGCGACCAGTAAAAGTCGTAGCCAGCGGCGGCTCACCGCGGGCATATCCACCAGCCCCGCCATGGTCGCGAGGATCCACATCGCGGCGAGGATCGTTGCACCCTGGAATTCGCCCCCGGGAGCAACGGAGCCGATCCAGAATATGTGAATACCAACCAGAATCCCCACCGGCACCAGCAACTGGGCGACAAAAGGCAGTACTCCGTCCGGCCCAGCAAGATGGCGACTGCCCGGCGAGCCGCCCCAAAGGTGATCGGGCGCCAGCGACCATATACCGCCGAGGACGAGCAACAACACGACGACTTCAAGCAGCGTGTCGACAGCCCGGTACGCCATCAGCACGGCGGTAACCGGGTTATCGAGGCCGATCATTGCCAGGTTTGCTGCCACTTGCGGCGCGAGCGTCGGCGCCTTACCCGGAAGCTCGAGCACGATCGCTGCGAGCCCCGCCGAAATGAATGTGCAGACCACCCCGGCGGAAAGGCGGAGGGAGATGCTCGGGGTCTCTCCGGACGTGGTCTCGGTGCGGCGCAAACGGGCGCTAGCGCCCACAAGGAGTCCCCCGGTCAATCCGCTGCCGATAGCGGCCTCGGTCAACGCCACATCAGGCGCTGCGAGACATACCCAAGCCAGCGCGAGCACCAGACCAAACCCGATAAACCCGACGACTGCGGCGAATGTGTCGCGCGCGGATATGGTCCAGGTGGCGACACCCAGGATCAGCAAAACAAGAACGATATCGAAGGCCAAGGCCACTTCGTTACTCGTGTGGGCCGCTCGCTCGCGCAGCGCGCGCAAGCAGTTGGCTTACAGTAGCAGCGGCGAGCAAAGTCAGCAGCCATACGCCGATCAGCTTCAGCGCCGCAAACACCCCTCCCACCTGAAATAGAAGCCCGAGCACGACTAAACCGAGGCCGAGATTGTCCGCTTTGGTCAATGCGTGCAGCCGGCTGAGCGCGTCGGGAAACCGTAACAAACCGACCGTGCCTGCGAGGAAAAAGAAGGCTCCGGCGCAGACCGCGACAATGGTCAAGCCGTTAAGCGCAAGGCTCATGCTTCGTCCGCTTGTGAGCGAGTAACGCCTTTCACAAAGGCGACCGAGACAAAGGCCGCAAGCAAACCCAACACCAGACCAACATCTATGGCGGCAGGGACGCTCATTGCCTGCGCCAGCAACAGCAGCGCGGCAATTCCGCCCGTGCCAAACAACTGCGCCGCCATTATGCGGTCGGCATCGCCCGGCCCGCTCAGGATGCGCACCAATCCGACAGCTACGGTCACCAGCACGAAGCCAGCGGCAGCGAGCAGAAAGTCAGCCATTGCGGGGTGCCTCGCCAATCACCCGGACGAACAGCGCCTCCTCCGTCGCCAGTTGCGCCGCTACCGGCTGCTCGACATCGAGGCAATGGATTATCAGCGTTTTGTCGTTGTGCGACCCTGTCGGCACGGTACCGGGCAACAAGCTCATCACCGAGGTAAAGGTGTGCCGCGCCGGACCCGGCGCGAGACCCACAGGGTAGATCACCAAACCAGTATGCAATGGAAGCCGGGGATCGAGCGCGCGCCGCGCAACGTCGAGCCCGGCGACCACCGACTGGTGGAGAAAGCGCAACGCGAGCTGGGTGAGGGCAAGGAGTTGCACCCGGCTCGCGCTTGGCGGCAGCAGTCGGAGGCTCGCCCATGCCGCCGCACCAGCCGCCACGACGCCGGCAGCAAGG
>Ga0306926_10004854_pt1 | contig 14198 bp, 12 predicted proteins | sample flu12Cox44000178_FD_203759 | JGI IMG/M metagenome (GOLD analysis project Ga0306926, IMG submission 203759) | Lab enrichment of tropical soil microbial communities from Luquillo Experimental Forest, Puerto Rico - flux8day.12C.oxic.44.000.178 (v2)... | ecosystem: Environmental > Terrestrial >...
ATCAAAAATTTGGTGAAATTCCATTTGATCGAGGGACCGAGCAGCCCGGATTTCTCACCCTTCAGGTATCGGTACAATGGATGCGCTTCATCGCCGTTGACCTCGATCTTGTCGAACATCGGAAAGCTGACGGCGTAATTGCTGGCGCAGAATTGCTGGATCTGCGCCGCATTCCCCGGTTCCTGACGGCCAAACTGGTTGCATGGAAAGCCGAGTACCGCAAACCCGCGCGGCCCATATGCCTGCTGCAACTTTTCGAGACCCCTGTATTGCGGCGTGAATCCGCAGGCGCTGGCGGTATTGACGATCAACAGAACCTGTCCCGCAAAGCGTTTCAACGAGACGTCCTCGCCCTGAAGCGATTTTGCGGTGAAATCGTAGATGCTCGACATGATTGCCCCTCAGGCTCTTACTTGATGGGATCGATGGGCGATACCGGCGTGCCGAACGATTCAATCGCCTCGCCCGCGAGCAGGCACAAATCCTCGCGGAAACGACCGGCCACGACCTGAACGCCGACGGGAATTCGCCCCACCAGGCTCGTGGACACTGCCAGCGCTGGCAAGCCCATGAAGGGAATCGCGACCTGCGTCAGTTGCGCCTGCCAGACGCGGGTGAAGGAGGCTTCATCGCGCATGTCGAGCTGATCCGGAAACGGCAGTTCAGCCGAGACCGGGATCAGCAGAACCGGGTAATTCTCGAGAAATTCCGACCATTCGCGAACCAGCGTGGCGCGCCGGGTCAGCGCCTTGGAGAAGGCGGCAGCATCGAACGGAAAGACCTTGGCGCGGTTGCCGGTCAGGCAGGCGAGCGCGCCGGGGTCGCCTTCGCGCTCGGCGGCCGCGAGCTGGGCCTCATAGCCGTCGCCGAGCCAGAGCCTGGTCTGAAGTTCGGCCGCTTCGCGCAGTGGCGGCGTGTCTGCGATTTCCTCGACCGACCAGCCCGCGCGTTCCAGCCGCTTGCCGGCTTCTGCGAGTGCCGCCTTCACCTCGGCCGCGGTTTGAAGGCCGTCTGGCTGCAGGCACAAGGCGGCGCGCTTTGGCATCGCCGGCCCTTCGAGCGGCGCCGGCACCCACCAGGGATCGCGCACATCCCTTGCCGACATCGCCGCCAACGCCACCCTGAGATCGCCGATGGTACGCGCAAGCGGGCCGGATACGGCTGAGATTTGCGGGCCGATGGTTCGCTCGGGCAATGCCGCGTTAAAGGCCGGAATGCGACCCATGGTCGGGCGCAAGCCGTGAACGCCACAGGCATAGGCGGGGAAGCGGATCGAGCCCGCGATATCGGTGCCGTGCGCAATATGGCCGATGCCGGCCGCGACCGCAGCACCTGCGCCGCCGGACGATCCTCCCGGCGTGATCGATGGATCGCGCGGATTCCTGGTGTCGCCATGGATGAGGTTGGTGGTAAACCAGCGATAGGAAAATGCCGGACAATTGGTGCGCCCGAGCATCACCGCGCCGGCGTTGCGAAGATTGTCCACCACCGGGCTGTTGGCGCGCGCAATTGTTTCGCGCTGAATCTTCAAGCCGTTGGTGGTGGCAAAGCCTTGCTGATCGATATTGACCTTGATCGTGACCGGCACGCCCGCAAGCGGGCCACAGTCTTCGCCGCGCGCGATTTTGCCATCGATCGCTGCGGCCTGCGCCAACACCTCGTCTGGCCTGTGATCGACCACTGCATTGATGGACGGATTAACCGCGTCCAGCCGGGCGAGCGCGGCGGTAGCCGCCTCCCTGGCGGAGACCTTCTTCGACCGGATCAGTCCTGCGAGCTCGAGAGCCGAAAGGCGCCAGAGATCTTCCATGACCAACTCCCCGTTATCGCTGCCCACGAAGCCAAGGCGCTTTAGCGGACGCGAGCGATATAATACGCAAGGTCGGCGATCTGCTCCTTGGTGACCGGCTGCATCACGTCCGCCATGGTCGCGTCATAGCCGTGGCGGCTGTTGTCCTTGTATTCGCCGAGCGTCTTGTTGAGGTAGTCCTCGCGCTGGTTGGCGATGCGGGGGACGTTCTCCTTGCCGGAAAAATCCGCGTTATGGCAGACGTTGCAGTGGTGCTGCTGCGCCAGCGCCTGACCACGCTGCATTTTCGCGCCCTCGCCGGTATCCTCCGGCGGTTTCGGCTTCGGCAGCTTCGAAATCAAATCGGAAAACTTCTGCAGATCGTCGTCGGTGAAACCTTTCGCCACGTCGTTCATGGGCTCGAAGGTCCGCAGCTTTTCGCGGAACATGAAGAGCTGTATCAGCGCGTAGGGAGCCTGTTGGCCGCCAAGGGAGGGTGTATTTTCGGTCTGCGACTGTCCCTTCTCGCCATGACAGGCAAAACAGGCGGCCGTGCGCTCTTGCATCGTTTCTGCGCTCGCCGAAAAAGCCAGCGAGAAAAACGCCAGCGCCGTGATCGTTCTCCGCATCGATTTGTCCCGGGTAATGATTCCAATGAAAATCGGGGGCAGTTTCAAGCTGCCCCCGATTGTTTGGCGCAAGCTTACTTGCCCGCGACTTTCTGCTTGCCGTAGGTGACGCGCCACACCGCGCCGTTCCAGTCGTCGGAGACGAGCAGCGAGCCGTCCTTCAACTGCATCACGTCGACCGGTCGGCCGACATACTTGTTGTCTTCGAGGAACCCGGTGATGAGCGGCTCGATGTTCTTGACCGTGCCGTCCTTGTTCAGATGAACAGCGACGACATCGCCGCCGAATTTGACGGTTCTATTCCAGGAGCCGTGCCGGGCCACGATGGCGACATTCTTGTAGCTCTTCGGGAACATGGCCCCGGTATAGAATCGCATCCCGAGCGTACCCGCATGCGGACCCATCAGGCCGACCGGGGGCGTGTACTCGCTGCAGGAATGACCCCAGCCGAATTCGGGATCGGGGATGTTGCCCTGCCAGCAATAGGGCGAGCCGAAGTGCTCACCCACCTTGGTGACGCGGTTGAGTTCGTCATTCGGAAGATCCTCCGACATCCAGTCGCGGCTGTTGTCGGTGAAATAGAGCTGCTTGCTTTCCGGATGCCAGTCGAAACCGACTGAATGGCGCACACCCTTTGCGACCACTTCGGCGCCGCTGCCGTCGAGGTTAATGCGGCGAATCTGGCCATGCGCGTCGTCGTGCAGCACGTTGTTGCCGGGCTGCCCAACCTCGAGATAGAGCTTGTTGTCCGGCCCGATGGCGATGAACTTCCAGCCGTGGGCTTCGTCCTTCGGCAGATTGTCATAGATCACGACCGGCTTCGGCGGATTGTCGAGATTGTCCTCGATCTTTTCGATCTTTGAGATCTTCGACAGCTCGGCGATGTAGAGCGTGCCGTCCTTGAACGCGACGCCGTTGGGGCGATAAAGGCCCGAGGCGAGCACCTTGACCTCGCGCTTGCCGTCCTTGTTGATGATCGCATAGACCTTGTCGAGCAGACGGCTGCCGACGAACACGGTGCCTTTGTCACCGAGCGCGAGCGAGCGGGCATTCGCCATGCCCGCCGCGTAGACTTCGATGTTGAAGCCGGCCGGAACCTTGAGCTTGGCCAGCGGCAGCTTGTCGGGCGCGGCCGCCAGCGGCGGCGGCGCAACGGGCGCAAGTTTCTGCGCCGCTTCATTGTCCGGCCGACCGATCATGGGTGAGCCCGGCGGAAGCGGCTGCGCGGCCGGCTGTTGCGCCGCAGCGCCGTACGTCAACACTCCTAGAAAGGCACCAGCGAGCAAAAGACCGCGCGGCGCCGATGAGCAATTCCTCATAATGTTCTCCCGTTTGTGGAAGTCTTCGACCTTGGACGGGCAAACCCCAGCCCTGCCGGTGGACTTCATCGGTACAGTCTTGAAGATTTTTACGCTTGTGCGCAATCGAAAAACGCCCGCCAAACCGGCAGGTTGCGCGCAAGGCGATGCCGGAATAGATGCGGGAGTGCCGGTGTAGCGCGGCTCGCAATCCATCAGTGCTTGGTGACGGGCAAATCGTCGCGTTCGAGCAACGCCTCGGCGAAGGGAAACTCGAGCACGATCTCCCCTTCGTCGTCCATCACTTCGATAGTCGCCCTCAAGAGACCCTGCGCCTCTTCGGTACTGAGCAATTCGTGGATCATGGCGCGGGCGACTTCCCAGGCGCGGTCAGGATTCCTGAGTTCCTCGCCTTCGGGGTCCACGATCAGCTCATCGTCGATTCGGGTGTTAAAGAAATATCGCGGCATGGCTCGAGACCTGTTACCGGCCGCACCGTGCGCGGCCTGTTTCTCACAACTGCTTTATTCCAAGGCGCCTTGCTGCGAGGTGACCGAACTCGGCCTTCCGCCGGCCCCCAGATGAACCTGTTGATCCATCATTGGTTTGATCGGCGCTCTGCACAAGCCCGTGAATTCTTTTGCGCTGCAACATAAAATTTTCTTGGGCTTTGGGTGTTAAAGATTTTGCTGGCGAACTTTCCGATCCGTATTACCTTAGCCGCCGGGCGGAGCGCGTCCGGTTTTTCTCAAAGGAGAGCCAAAATGGCCTGGAAGACACCAAAAATCGTCGAAGTGCCGGTCGGCATGGAGATCAACATGTATGCTTGTGCCGCCCGCAAATAAACGGCAGCAACGGCTTTCTTCATTATCAATCAAGGTGGACCGCCGGGAGTGACACGTTCCTTCCCCGGGAGCGTTGTTTGCACCCGGGTCTGCCTTTAAGGTTTTTCCCGGGTTCGAAAATTCCGGGTATCTGAGCGCCCAGAGCACCAAAATCCTGGTTTCAATTTGAAACTTGAGGCTCAGAGCATTCCAGTAGACGGATCATGCTTCGCGTCGTCGTCCTGGGCGCCGCGGCAGGTGGTGGTGTTCCGCAGTGGAATTGCGGCTGTCCGGTTTGCCAGGCCGCGCGAACAAAACGTCCCGAACTTCAAAGCACGCAGGCCTCGATCGCGATCAGCGCCGACGGCGATCACTGGTTTTTGATCAATGCATCGCCCGACCTGCGACAGCAACTGACCGCGACACCCAAACTTCACCCGAGAGCCGGGAAGCTTCGCGACAGCCCGATAGCGGGCGTGATCCTGACCAACGGCGAGATCGATGCGGTGGCAGGGCTGTTGTCGATGCGCGAGGGCTCACCCTTCACGATCTATGCGCACACGCGAGTGCTGGCGATCCTTAAGTCGAACAGCATCTTCAACGTGCTCAACGAAAAGAACGTGCGCCGCCAACGGATCAACCTGGAAGAGAGTTTCGAGCCTTCCCTTCCGGACGGTTCGCCCTCTGGCATCGAGGTGCTGCCGTTTCCCGTCGCGGGCAAAGGCGCGTGGTATCTGGAGAGCCAGTCTCACCCGGCGGGGAAGGACGGCGAAGGCGATACGCTCGGCCTTCGCATCCGTGAAAAGGCGACCGGCAAACACTTCTTTTTCCTTGCGGCCTGCGCTTCGGTGACCGAGGACCTCAGATCGCGGATCGCCGGCGCGTCCATGGTCTTTTTCGACGGTACCGTGTGGCGCGACGACGAAATGATCCGCTCCGGCCTTGGCACCAAGACCGGGCAGAGCATGGGACATATCGCCATGTCGGGCGAGGCGGGCGCAATCGCCGCACTCGAGAGCCTTGGTATCGACAGGAAGATATTCTTACATATCAACAATTCCAACCCGGCGCTTTTGCGCGATTCCACCGAACGCAAGGCCCTCGAGCGGGCGGGATGGCAAATTCCCGCAGATGGAGCGGAGATCGTGCTTTGAACATCGCAAGCCCGCGTGCCATGACGGCTCATTCCATCGGCAAGGACGTGCCGCTCAATAGCGCCGAGGAACTGGAAGCAGCGCTCCGCCATATCGGCGCCACGCGCTATCATAGCTTGCATCCGTTCCATAAACTGTTGCACGGCGGCAAGCTGAACAAGGGTCAGGTGCAGGCCTGGGCGCTCAACCGCTACTATTACCAGAGCACGATCCCGATCAAGGACGCGGTCGTGATCTCGCGTTTCCGCGACCGGGCCACACGCATCGAATGGCGGCACCGGATCGAAGACCATGACGGCGACGTCGGAACCGAAGGCGGCATCGAGCGCTGGCTGAAACTGACGCAAGGCCTGGGGCTCGATACGGCCTATGTCGAATCGACCGAAGGTATTCTGCCCGCAACGCGCTTTGCGGTGGAGGCCTATGTCCATTTCGTGCGCGACAGGAGTCCGCTGGAAGCCATCGCCTCGTCGCTGACGGAACTATTTGCGCCGAACCTGCATGAAGAACGCATTTCCGGGATGCTGCAGCATTACGATTTCGTCAATCCCGAGATCATGAGCTACTTCAAGCGCCGCCTGACGCAAACTCCGCGCGACGCCAACTTCGCGCTGGACTACGTCAAGACGCACGCCAAAACGCCCGGAGAGCGTGAGGCGGCATGCAACGCGCTGATCTTCAAAACCAACGTGCTATGGGTTCAGTTGGATGCGCTGTATCATGCCTATGTGGAAGGCCACATTCCGCCGGGCGCCTTTGTGCCGGCGAGCTGAAGACCGGGAGAAGCGATGGCAGCCGGGCGCAACATCAGTGTCAGCGAGGTGAGCCGACCGAAATTGCCGCGCCATGCCCGGCTCAAATTCGATGAGACGCGCCAGGTGTGGGTGATACTGGCGCCGGAACGCGTGCTCGCGCCCGACGAGATCGCGGTCGAAGTGCTGCAACTCTGCGACGGCGTGCGCAGCGTCGCCGACATGGTCGACCAGCTCGCCGCAAAATACGCCGCGGAGCGGAACGCAATCGCGACCGACGTGATTGCCATGCTGCAGGACCTTGCGGATAAGGGGTTCCTCACCGAAGCGCGGGAGAGGACGTCATGAGTATTCTCGACGACGGCAAGCCAACCGCGCAGCCTGGCGACGGTCTCACTGCGCTGGAATCGCGCCGCTCGACGGCAGAGACGTTCGGGATTCCTCTGGCAGTGCTGGCCGAAGTGACGCACCGCTGCCCGCTGCAATGCCCCTATTGCTCCAATCCGGTTGAACTGGATCGTGCAGGCGCCGAGCTGACCACCGAGGAATGGAAGAAGGTGCTCTCGGAACTCGCCGAGATCGGCGTGTTGCAGATTCACTTTTCCGGCGGCGAGCCCACCGCGCGGAAGGACCTCGTCGAACTGGTGCGCCATGCAAGCGACGTCGGGCTTTATTCCAACCTCATCACCTCGGCCGTCCTGCTCACGCGCGAAAGGCTTGCTGCGCTCGCGGATGCGGGGCTGTCGCACGTGCAGATCAGTTTTCAGGGTAACGAAGCCATTGCCGCCGACCGCGTCGCCGGTTTCAAGGGCGCGCACGCCAAAAAACTTGAAGTCGCGAAATGGACGCGCGAACTCGATCTGCCGCTGACGGTGAATGCGGTGATGCACCGCCAGAACCTGCACCAGCTCCCCGACATCATCCAGATGGCGGTCGATCTCGACGCCGACCGGCTAGAGGTTGCCAATGTGCAGTATTACGGCTGGGCCCTGAAGAACCGCGCCGCGCTGATGCCCACCTTCGAGCAGCTCGAGGAAACGAGCCGCATCGTCGAGGAAGCGCAAGCGCGGCTGAAGGGCACGCTTGCGATCGACTACGTGATTCCCGATTATTACGCGCTGAGGCCGAAGAAATGCATGGGCGGCTGGGGCCGGCAATTCTTCAATATCTCTCCCGCCGGCAAGATCCTGCCCTGCCACGCCGCCGAGAGCATCACCGGGCTCGAATTCGAATCGGTGCGCTCCAATCATTCGATCGCCTGGATCTGGCAGAATTCGGAAGCCTTCAACCGCTATCGCGGCACTAGCTGGATGAAGGAGCCGTGCAAGAGCTGCGAGTTCCGGGAAATCGATTTCGGCGGCTGCCGCTGCCAGGCCTTTGCGCTCACGGGCGATGCTGGCAACACCGACCCGGCCTGCACGCTGTCGCCGCTGCACGAGCAGATTTTCAAATTGGCGGAGCAGGAAGCCGCCGGTAACAACAACCGCTTCATCTACCGCAATTTTGCTGGTGGCACGCCGGAGGCGGAAGGCAATGGGGCCTGATGCGGGCGTAGCCGAACAAGGCAAACGCGCCGATCCGTTCGCGCCGCTGACCTCGCAACTTCTTCCCGTCGGCGATGGTCACGCAATCCATGTCGAAACTGTCGGCCGCCTCGACGGCATCCCTGCCGTCTATCTGCACGGCGGACCCGGCAGCGGTTGCCAGGTCGATCATCGCCGATTGTTCGATCCCGAGCGTTTTCAAGCCGTGCTGTTCGATCAGCGCGGCGCCGGGCGAAGCCGCCCGAAAGGCTCTCGCAACGACAATACGCTGCCGCATTTGATCGCGGATATGGAGATGATCCGCGAGAGTTTGGGTGTCGCGGGCTGGATCGTCGTCGGCGGCTCCTGGGGCGCGACGCTGGCGCTCGCTTATGCGCAGGCGCATCCCGACAAAGTGACGGGGATCGTGTTGCGCGCGACCTTCCTCGGCACGCGCCGCGAACTCGAGAACGTGTTCCTGGACACGTTGCGGCGCTTCTATCCCGATCTGTTTGACGATTTCATCGGCCTCTTGCCCGCGCAGGAGTGCCTAATGCCGCTCGATGCCTATTGGCGGCGCATTCTCGATCCTGATCCCGCGGTGCATTTGCCTTTCGCGCACGCCTGGCATGACACCGAACGGTGCCTCTCCGAGTTGGTGCCCGCTCGGACGCGCCTTGATCGCAATTCGCTGCACTCGTCGAAATCGCTGCCCGCCACGCCGTTCATGGAAGCGCATTATTTCCAGAACGACTGTTTCATGCCGAGCGGGCAATTGCTAGAGGAAGCCGGAAAGCTCGCCGGCATTCCCGGAATCATCGTGCAAGGCCGCTATGACCTGCTCTGCCCGCCCGCAACCTCGCGTGCTCTCGCGGCCGTTTGGCACGATGCTGAAATTCGCGTGGTCGATGGCGCCGGCCATTCGCTTTACGATCCCGGCGTTCGAGATGCGGTGATGAAGGCGATCGCCGATGTGGCTTCCAGGATCGACCCATGATCTTGTTAGGCGATGAAGCACCTATCTCCTCATGGTGAGCAGCGCGGCCGCGCGTTCCCCCTCATCCTGAGGAGCTCGGCGTCAGCCGAGCGTCTCGAAGGATGAAGGCCCCAGAATATAGTCGGGCCTCAAGGTTCGAGACGGCGCATTCGCACCTCCTCACCATGAGGAATAGAGATCAGAAAGGAAATATATAAATGCCGATCGCTGGAAAAGGCATGTTGCTCACCTCGATGGATATCGACGCGGCCGACGAGGTCGACTTCAATCGCTGGTACGACCGCGAACATCTCGAAGAACGCGTCGCGATCGAAGGATTCATCGAGGCGAGACGTTACGTCGCCCATCAAGGCTCGCCAAAATATCTCTGCCTCTACTCCACGACCACGATCGACGTCTTCGACAGCCCCGCCTACAAGGCCCGCCTCGCCAATCCGACCGAATGGTCGCAAAGACCATGGCGCGTTTTCAGAACATGATCCGCAGCGTGGCGCGCATCACGATCAGCCGTGGAAATGGCCGCGGCGCGGCGCTTGGCATCATTCGCCTTCGTCTCCCCACCCATCCCTCCTCCGCAGGCGGGGGAGGGTCAGGGAGGGGGCGCCTTGAGAGCGAAGAAACTCTGCGCAGCTTCCTTCGCGACGCACTCGATCCGCACAAATATGATGGCATCATCTCGATGCACCTGATCGAAAACGACCCGCTCTTGTCCGCGCCCACGGCAGGAATTCCGTCGGCAAGCGCAGGCGAAAGCGACTGGTTTGTGCTGATCGACGCCTCCGATGTGAACGCCGCCAAGGCCATCGTGGCGAATTTCGCCGATGGCGATCTTCCGATCAGGCCTGCCGTCATTTCCAGCGGAACTTACCGTCTGATGTGGGATCTTTCGAAGAGCGACATACCGGCATGAGGCCGGTAAAAGTTCATGTTGCACTGCCGCATAAATAGATTTTTATTAACGCCCGCAATCGATTCCACAAAACGTGGACATCGCGCAAAATTGGCTTTGTGCGCGATCTGGATTGGCTCTAATACGATAAGCCGATGATGCAGTTCAAAAACCACAAGAGCGCCGATTTAAGCACTCGCAAGCAAAGATAAGGCCGCGCGTCTGCCTCGATCTTGGCGCGGACAAGGTAGGAATGAAACCGACTGATATCTCGGCACCCGACTATTTTCACAAAGTGGTCGATTGCCAGTGGGCCTGCCCCGCCCACACGCCCGTTCCCGAATACATCCGATTGATCGCCGACGGCCGCTACAGCGACGCCTACATGATCAACTGGAAGTCGAACGTATTTCCAGGAATTTTAGGCCGCACCTGCGACCGCCCCTGTGAACCGGCCTGCCGCCGCGGCCGCGTCGAGGAAACTCCGGTCGCAATTTGCCGGCTCAAGCGCGTTGCCGCCGACTTCAAGGACGACATCAAGAGCCGCCTGCCACGTCCCTCACCGAAGAACGGCAAGCGCATCGCAATCGTCGGCGGTGGCCCCGCGTCGCTGACGGTCGCGCGCGACCTCGCCCCGCTCGGTTACCACTGCATCGTGTTCGACCAGGACCCGAAGGCCGGCGGCATGATGCGGACGCAGATCCCGAAGTTCCGTCTGCCGGATTCGGTGATCGATGAGGAAACCGACTACATTCTCGATCTCGGTATCGAGTTCCGCGGCGGTGAACGCATCGACAGCCTGAAGAAGTTGCTCGGCGAGAACTACGACGCGATCTTCGTCGGTTCCGGCGCGCCGCGCGGCCGTGAGCTCGACATCCCCGGCCGGAAAGAAGCCGCTGCCAATATTCACATCGGCATCGACTGGCTCTCCAGCGTGTCGTTCGGCCACACCAGCAAGATCGGCAAGCGCGTGATCGTGCTCGGCGGCGGCAACACCGCGATGGATTGCTGCCGCACGGCGCGTCGTCTTGGCGGCCAGGACGTCAAGGTGATCGTGCGTTCCGGGTTCGAAGAGATGAAGGCGAGCCCGTGGGAAAAAGAAGACGCCATGCACGAGGACATTCCGATCCTCAATTTCATGGTGCCGGTCGCCTTCACCCACGACAACGGCAAGCTCACCGGCGTCACCTTCCAGAAGGTGAAGGCCGAGTACGATGCAAAGGGCCGGCGCAATCTGGTGCCGACCGGCGATCCCGACCGGACCATCGCCTGCGACGACGTCCTCGTGGCGGTCGGCCAGGAGAACGCATTTCCCTGGATCGAGCGCGACTGCGGCATCGAGTTCGACAAATGGAACATGCCCAAGGTCGATCCAAAGACAATGGGTTCGACCCATCCGAAAGTGTTTTTCGGCGGCGACGCCGCATTCGGCCCGAAGAACATCATCTGGGCGGTGGCGCACGGCCATGATGCCGCGCTTTCGATCCACAAGCTGCTCTCCGGCGAGGACGTCAATGAGCGGCCGCTGCCGGAAGTGCGCATCACGTCGCAGAAGATGGGCATCCACGAATGGAGCTATGACAACGACATCTCCGACGACAAGCGCTTCAAGGTGCCACATCGCGACAAGGTGATCGCGCTGAAGGATATTCGCGCCGAGGTCGAACTCGGCTACGATCTCAAGCTTGCGCTCGGCGAAGCGCGACGCTGCCTCAACTGCGACGTTCAAACCATCTTCACCGCGCCGCTTTGCATCGAATGCGACGCCTGCGTCGACATCTGCCCGATGGATTGCATCACCTTCACGGAAAACGGCGAGGAAGCCGATCTGCGCGCGCGGCTGAAGGCGCCCTCGCAGCATCCCGACCAGGACCTCTATGTCGCCGAAGGACTCAAGACCGGCCGGGTGATGGTCAAGGATGAAGACGTCTGCCTGCATTGCGGGCTGTGCGCCGAGCGTTGTCCCACCGGTGCATGGGACATGCAGAAATATCTCATCGACATGACCCACGCAGGAACATCATGCCCGTCAAAAGCCCGATCAGCAGCGTAAACGACTTCGTCGTCCGCTTCGCCAACGTCAACGGCTCGGGCTCGGCCAGTGCCAACGAGCTGTTCGCGCGTTCGATCCTGCGGCATGGCGTGCCGGTCAGCCCACGCAACATCTTCCCCTCCAACATTCAGGGCCTGCCGACCTGGTACGAAGTGCGGGTGACCGAGGATGGCCATCTCGGCGCGCGCGGCGGCGTCGACATGATGGTGGCGATGAATCCGCAGACCTGGGACAAGGACGTCGCCTCGATCGAGCCCGGCGGCTATCTGTTCTACGATTCGACCAAACCGATGCCGTCGTCGAAATTCCGCAACGACATCACCGTGATCGGCGTGCCCCTGACCGCGATCACCAATTCCACCTATTCCGATCCGCGCCAGCGCCAGCTCTTCAAGAACATCATCTATATCGGCGCGCTGTGCGCGCTGCTCGAGATGGATCACAAGCTGATCGAGCAGCTGATCGGCGAGCAATACAAGGGCAAGGAAAAGCTCCTGTCCTCCAACGTGCACGCGCTGCATCTCGGCCGCGACTGGGCGCTGCAGAATCTCAAATGCCCGATCGGGTTGCGTGTGAGGAAGGCCGACAAGGTCGGCGACCGCATCTTCATCGAGGGCAACAGCGCGGCTGCATTGGGCGCGGTCTACGGCGGCGCCACCGTCTGCGCGTGGTATCCGATCACGCCGTCATCCTCGCTTGCAGACGCGTTTTCGAGCCACTGCAAGAAGCTCCGGCATGATCCTGCGACCGGCAAGGCCAGATACGCCATCGTCCAGGGCGAAGACGAACTCGCCTCGATCGGCATCGTGATCGGCGCGTCATGGAACGGCGCGCGCGCCTTCACCGCGACGTCCGGTCCCGGCATTTCGCTGATGCAGGAGTTCATCGGGCTGTCCTATTTCGCCGAGATCCCGGCGGTGATCATGAACGTGCAGCGCGCCGGCCCTTCGACCGGCATGCCTACCCGCACCCAGCAATGCGACATTCTCGCCTGCGCCTATGCTTCCCACGGCGACACCAAACATGTGCTGCTGTTCCCGGAGGACCCGGCCGAAGCTTTCGAATTCGCAGCGCAGGCCTTCGACCTCGCCGAGCAGCTCCAGACCACGATTTTCGTCATGCTCGATCTCGACATCGGCATGAACCATCGGCTTTGCCGTCCGCTGAAATGGGACGATGCCCGCCAATACGACCGCGGCAAGGTGATGACGGCGGAAATGCTCGAGGAAGGCCGCGACTTCGGCCGCTATCTCGACGTTGACGGCGACGGCATCCCCTACCGCACCTACCCCGGCACCCATCCGACCAAGGGTTCGTATTTCACCCGCGGCACCTCGCGCGACCGCTACGCGCGCTACTCCGAGGAAGGCTCGGTCTACGCCGACAACATGCAGCGCCTGGTACGCAAATTCGAAACCGCCCAGGACATGGTGCCGCGGCCTTTGCAGGCCAACGCCGCAAAGCCGACCAAATACGGCGTGATCTATTTCGGCTCGACCGCGCCGGCGATGGATGAAGCGATCGAACTGCTCGAATCCCGCGGTCACGTGCTCGATCGCATGCGAATTCGCGCTTTCCCGTTCCATTCGTCGGTCGCGAGCTTCGTCGCCGACCACGATTTCGTCTACGTGGTCGAGCAGAACCGCGACGCCCAACTTCGCTCGCTGATCGTCAACGAGAACGGCATCGATCCGGTGCGGCTGGTTCCGATCCGCCATTACGACGGTACGCCGATCACCGCCCGCTTCATCGCCGGCGCGATCGGCGACCACCAGGATCAGCTCAAACTGACCCCGCTGCGCAAGGTGAAGACGTGACGGGCGAACAAAGCAAATCAAATGCGATCGCCTCTCCCCGCCTGCGGGGAAGGGACTGAAAAGGCCAAGTCATGACCTACATAGCAAAACCGAAATTCCATCACCCGGGCCTGCCCAAGAACCGCCTCGGCTATACGCACCGCGACTACGAGGGCAAGATTTCGACGCTGTGCGCCGGCTGCGGCCATGACTCGATCACGGCCTCGATCATCGAGGCCTGTTACGAGTTGTCGATCGAGCCGCATCGGGTCGCGAAAATTTCCGGCATCGGCTGCTCCTCGAAAACCCCCGACTACTTCCTCGGCAATTCACACGGCTTCAACTCGGTGCATGGCCGCATGCCGTCGGTGCTCACCGGCGCCAATCTCGCCAACCGCGATCTGATCTATCTCGGCGTCTCCGGCGACGGCGACTCCGCCTCGATCGGCTTCGGCCAGTTCGCGCATTCGATCCGGCGCGGCGTCAACATGACC
>Ga0306926_10004855_pt1 | contig 14197 bp, 6 predicted proteins | sample flu12Cox44000178_FD_203759 | JGI IMG/M metagenome (GOLD analysis project Ga0306926, IMG submission 203759) | Lab enrichment of tropical soil microbial communities from Luquillo Experimental Forest, Puerto Rico - flux8day.12C.oxic.44.000.178 (v2)... | ecosystem: Environmental > Terrestrial > Soil...
GATTTGCATGTGTTGGAATGGATTTGGGGCGAGGTTCGTTGGGTAACGACAAGCCCGTTGCATCATCGTATAATGCAGCGGGGTTGACTGGGGTACGTAGGCGCAGGTTGATGCACATTATGCCAGGGGATGAGGAATAAGTGCGCAGGCGAAAAAGGGTAGCCGGTTGCTCGAAGGTCAGGCTCACGAAGCACTCATCTCCCAAAGCCGATCCCAACAGCAATCTTTTGCCATGGACGGAAACGCTGTGTGCTGCGGAGATTCTCCTCCTTCACGCAGCCCCTGTCTATTACGGCTTGGGTGTTCCTCGCGGAAACGGCTCCCCCGTTGTCATTATTCCCGGGTTCCTGGGAACCGACCTCTATTTGATGGAGCTCCACGGCTGGTTGGCCCGTATCGGCTATCGGCCATACTTTTCCGGAATTGGAATCAATGCCGATTGCCCGAACCTCCTGATCGAGCGCCATTTGAACGGGACGCTGAAAAAAGCCTTGGGTGAGACGGGGAGCAAGGTCCATCTCATTGGGCACAGCCTGGGAGGCGTGATTGCACATTCCGTAGCGGGGCAACGGCCCAAGGATGTGGCGTCCCTAATCACAATGGCATCGCCCATCGGCGGTACGGTAACCAGCCGGGCCGTTCTCCACGTCGCCGACGCGGTCCGACTGCGGATCTTACAGGAACACGGAGACGGCGTTTTGCCTCATTGCTATACCGGGCGTTGTACCTGCGATTTTGTCGATTCGCTGCGGCGCAAGGTTCCGAACTCCATGCTGCAGACCGCGATCTATACTCGTCACGACGGTATCGTGGACTGGCGCTATTGCAGGACCACGAACCCGCAAAATGATTTTGAAGTCTTGGGCACACACATCGGTATGGCATTTAACCCTGCCGCATACTCGATCATTGCTGAGCGTCTGGCGATGACTCATTTGGTCACGTAGAACCGAGGCGATCTCTTTTCCTGAACAGCATGTCTCCTCGTCCTGCGGAAGATGGGGGGAAAGGCCTACAGAAACAGTGGAGAGATACATCAGGCCGACCGCAAATAGTCCGGTGATGTTCCCGCACAGACCATGCTTCCATCCCCGGCTTTAATAAACTGTTGGTTTCTTATAACGCATCATGTTGCGTGGAGGAAACAGCTGGAGACAACGAAGGATGCTGAATGCTTCTGCTTTCGAAGCCTGCCTTAGCCACTTGACTCCTCCACAGCGGCGCGCCGCCATCGTTGAGCTGCTTCCGGAAGGAAGCAGCCATGCCGAGCGAGTGAGTGCCGTAGAAGCCGTGCTGTGCGGCCTACTCGGCAAATCCCTGCGCGAGACGATGGCGCGATGGATCGTGGACGAGCTCGTTCCGGTTGAGAAGTTGGTTCCGACGCCCTATCTCAATTGGCGTCCACCCGTTCGGGACGCCATGGTCTTCGTAGTGTCGCATCTGTCCCCGGCACGTCTTGCTCCTAAGCTGGTAGAACAGCTTGAACTTTCCGAAAAGACGCCGTCTGAAGAGCGTCTCCTGCGCCTGATTGCAAAAGTACCGGGCTTGCAGAAACTGGGCCAGGTAATCGCACGCAACCGGCACCTGAGTCCTGTGCTTCGGAATGCGCTCGCCAGTCTTGAAAATGGAATTCGGGATAGCAAAGCTGAGGAAATCATTGCCATCATCAAGAAAGAATTGGGACAGCGACTCAAGAAATACTCTGTCGAGATCGCCCCGACCATTGTCTCGGAGGCCAGCGTCGCTGCCGTCATACGCTTTACCTGGCGAGAGCCTGGGATCAAGCAGCGTCAACGCGGCGTTTTCAAAGTCTTGAAACCTCACATTCCCGCATTCTTTGCCGAGGACTTGGACTACTTGCACGGCCTCGCCCAATACTTCAGTGAGCGGCATCACCGCTATGGATTTCCTGCACGTTTGCTTCCGGACACCTTCCGAAAGGTACAGCGGCTGCTAGCGCACGAAGTCGACTTCGTGCGCGAGCAACGGACACTAAGCGAGGCCTCGAATCTGTACAGCGGGATCGTGGGTGTGCGCGTACCCCGCGTGATTCAGCCGCTGTGTACACGCGCAATTACGGCGCTGTCAGAGGAACGCGGGGTGAAGGTGCCGAACGCCACCGCCCGCATGTCTCACGAGCAGCGCAGAAAAGTTGCACAACAACTTATCGAAGCGCTGGTGGCTGTTCCCCTTTTGACGGCAAATGAGCACGCCGTCTTCCATGGCGATCCGCATGCTGGCAACCTGCTCTACAACAAACGAACCGGGGATCTAGTCATTCTCGATTGGGCGCTGCGGGAACGCCTGAGCCGCGAACAGCGCCGTCATCTTGCCCTGCTGTTCTTGATGGTAAGTTTGCGAGACCCCAACGGAACCTACCACGAGATTCTGTCACTCAGTCAGCAAGTCATTCGACCCACGTCGCGTCAGGCCAAAGCAATCCAGCAGACCGTCAGAGGTTTTCTCGAAGAATTAGCTGTCGTTCCGCTCGCGGATGGCGTCGAGGCCATGCATCTGCTGGAGCGGATTGCGCTGGAAGGACTGAAATTTCCCGCGCCGCTGATCATGCTCTCCAAGATGATGTTCACACTCGACGGCATCCTGCATGACATTGGAGGCGAAGGCAGGGCCTTCAGTGTCGCTGCTCACATCGTCCGACACTGGATCGCGCATCGCAAGGCCTTTCGCTCCCCCCTGAAGGCTCAGGACTGGATTACTCTTCAATTAAGTGCATTGCTCTATGTCAGCCGCTTGTGGCTGAAGGGAGAAGAGATCGTCATCGAGCAACTGTTGCCTGCCGGAACCATGCCTTCGATCGTCCGGCACTGAGTGTGGCGTGAGCACCATCATCCCCAGCTTGCCCCGGCTACGGGTGGAATGAAGCTCATGGCCCGCTCGGCCAATGCGGTAATCGTAAGACTGGGATTGACGCCAAGATTCGCCGCCACCACTGAGCCGTCGCAGATGTACATATTCTTATAGCCAAACACCCGATGCTGGCAATCGACCACTCCCTGCGAGGAAGAATCTGCGATGACGCAGCCGCCAATGCAATGTGCCGTTCCGGGAACGTCGAAAAGAATTTCCGGCAGCATGCTCATGGCGGTGCCTCCCGCAACCGCGGCAAATTTCTTAGCAAACTCATTCGCCTGCGGAATGTAAGTCGGCACCTTGCCTCCGCGGCTGACGAGGAACTTCCGCAGTGGCCAGAACCAGGGACGCTGCCAACGCATCTCGATCTCACCATCCAAAGCTTGCATGCAAAGGAGGATGACCGTCTCTTGTGCCCATCCCCAGGGACGAAACAGACGTAGAGTGGTAAAGGGTCGGCGGAACAGCGAGCCCACAACGTTCTTCAGCCAGAGGATGATTCGTCTCGCTCCGGGTCGGCCGTCAGTCAAAATCGTGGCGAGCAGGCCCATGGTGTCGGAGCCTTTGGGATAGCGGACCGCCTCTATATGCGTATGCTGGTCAATGTAGATGCCGGAGCCAATGGCCACGCCCTGGGAAAGGTCCTTTCGACAAACTGGTATCCGCGCGCCAATGAGAGACTCCGAATTCGTGCGCACATGTTGACCGAGCGACGCGCTGATGGCGGGCAATGAGCCATTCTCTCGCAGATGAAAAAGGAGCTCCATGGTACCAAGTGAAGATGCCGCAAAGACGACGCCGCGGCAGGTGAACCTCCGCCGCGGACGCGGAATCCACGTTGTGGATTTGACAGCAAGAACCTCGTATCCATCGCTGCCATCACCGACGGCATTTAGAGGTCTCACGTCCGTCACTTTACTCTCCGGCAAGACCCGTGCTCCGTGTTTCTCAGCGAGGTACAGATAGTTAAGATCCAAGGTGTTCTTAGCACCGTACCGGCAGCCCATTATGCAGCCGCCGCAAGCGATGCATGTCGTGCGCGGCAGTCCGTCGCCACCAAAGAAGGGATCAGGAAAGGTCTTGCCGCCCGGCTCCCCCCGTACGGGTTGGAAGATGCCAATCCGGGTACGATAAAACGTGTGGCCGCACCCTGCGGCTTCCGCAGCTCTCTGCAGCAGATGATCAGCCGGTCCGAGAATCGTATTCTCGCTTACGCCCAGCATCCGACTTGCTGTTTCGTAATGCTGGGGCATTTCCGATTTCCAGTTGGCCAACCCTGCCCATGAGCCGGAGTTCCATACGCCGTCCGGTGGTGTAAGCAGAGTGCTTGCATAGGTGATGGATCCGCCTCCCACCGCGCAGCCGTGGAAAATCGTTGCGTGACGGAACAGCCGCATGCTGAAAAAGCCGCGCAGTCCCAATTTGGGACGCCATAGCCAGCGATGCAGCGACCAACTGGTGCGCGGCAGCGTTTCCGGCCTCCAGCGCCGTCCCATTTCGATGACGGCAACCCTATATCCCTTTTCGGTCAACCGATGGGCGGAGACGCTACCGCCAAAGCCGGATCCGATGACTATAAAGTCAAAATCGAACTTGTAAGCCTGGGGCTGCATGTCAATTGTACCGACGCTGGACTTTCCCGATTCGGCAGTCTATGTTCATTGCGCTGTGAAAAAACTGCCCGAAGTCGAGGATGCAAGAGCATTGATGCGCGAGGCCGCAGACTGGTCGGTCTTCAAGTGGCTGTTTGAGAAGCGCAAAGTGCGAGAGGCGGCCGACCAGGCTAACGCGGCTTTGGACGAACTCAGTCAGGCAATCAAAAAGTGTTGGGGCAGCGACCTGAAAGCCGCCTATAAACAGTCGGCGCCAAAAGCCGGCAGCGCTGCTGCGCATCGTCAGCAAGAAGCCGAACCTGGGAGCATCGATGCCGAACTGCGATGCTTTGCGCAGAAGGTTAGACAAGCCGATGAGGCAGCACAACGCGCTCGATTGGCTGCCGAAAATACCTTCGAAGAAGCCGAGCGACAGTTGAACACCGACTTGGCGCGTGAAGGGTGTCGTCAAGCAATTCACTCTTGGGAGTTGCTCGAAAAGGCAATTCGTATAGCAGAAGCAGTTCCTGATATCAAAAGGAAATCGTAAATGCCGGAAGCCAAGTTCCGTACTCCGGCCGAGCACCAAACCGCCGCTCTCTGTCGCTCTCGGATCCGCATATAAGCCGGGCCGCTTCGCACACTTGACTGATCTGCGGATGCATGGCTTAACGGGCCCCTGACCAAGATGGCTGATGTTCTTCAGCCGGTATTGAAACGGTCCACGAAACTGGATCCGCGGCGACATGCACCGGTTTGGCTCTAAGCGCACGGGGAAGCCTCGCGACAGCAGGGCGCGACTGGCAGCCGAACGGGGTAGCCCAATCGTTGGTCCGCAACGATCGTACGAATCATGTTCCCAGCATGCTGCCACCAGCCATGAAGGACCATGTTATCGGGACAACGAGCTTGCAAAGCCAGCCATCCTTTCGAGTCCAGTGAGGCGTTCTCGAAACTGACAGTCACGCTCCTCGTGTCGAGTCTTAGTCCCGTATGTAGCGCTTTGAGCGCACTCTCCTTGCCGCTCCACATCAGCATTGCCAGCCGAGCCCGGTCTGCGTGTGGCGCTTCCTTAATTACCCGTAATTCTTCGGCGGCGAAGTAGTCTCTGATAAATGCATCGCTCCGTGGTTCGACAATTTCAAGATCGCAACCGAGGTTCACTCCCCGCTGCGAAACAGCGCACAGTGCTCTGCCTGACCGGTGACTCAGTGAAATAGTGACGGCTCCTGGCGTGCCTGCGAGGAAAACCTCAGGTGCGCCAGAAGCAGAAGGGCGAATTTCGATTCGTGCCAGCGTGTCGGAAGAGCCTGGAGCATTGAAATAGGCGGTGAGCGCACGTTTACCCGTCCAGCGCCCCAGCCGCCAGTCTGCGCGGCGCTTGGGAACGCGGAATCCATTCAAGCAGAGTTGTTCGCCGGAATTGAGCCAGTTATCCTCCACTGGGGTATCTGCTTCGGCTTGTTCCAGCCAGTAAACTTGCATAAAGTACCAACTCAGCTGCGCCTACGGACAACTATGCGACTGCTTGCTTCATTTGCTCGTCCGGCTGGGGCAGCCCCAGTTCTGGCTTTGCCATTCCACGCTCCACCGCGGCGATCAGATAGGGCCGGAGCTTCTCTGGTGGAATGATGCAATCGAGAGCACCAACCTGCAGTGCCCGCTGGACACTGTGCACCCGGTCGAACTCCGAAGCCATCTCGCCTAATTTTTCCGAATGCACAATTTCGAAGATTTCATTCCATTCCGCACGCAGCCGGGCCTTTTCCGTTCCCCCGGCGCTGGCCATGGCTTGATTCAGCTTTTGCAGGCGCGGATCCTTGCGGGCTTTGGCTTGTACTTCGCTGGCAAAAACTACCGCTGCTGCAGGTGCACCTCCAATCACAGAGGCGTAGGTGCCTTCCAACGCCGCGACTTCCAGATTTTCGTTCAGCGCCTTCGAGAAGACGACATAAGCTCCGCCGTGGTAGCGCGAGATCACACAAAACACAATGGGGCCTCTAAAATTCACCACTGCCCTTCCAATTTCAGCGCCATATTCCAACTGGAGCCTGCGCATGGATTCCGGTGATCCGTCAAATCCCGTCAAATTGGCCAGCAGCACGACCGGACGATTGTTGCTGGCTGCATTGATAGCCCGTGCCACTTTCTTTGAAGACTGGGGGAAGAGAGTGCCGGAGGTCCAGTGCTCGGGACCGTCGGCGGGGGCAAATCCAAACCGCGGAAGCGAACGCGACTCGATGCCGATCAGGCAGACAGGGTTGCCACCCAGATGCGCATCCCACACCACCGCCGTCTCTGCGGCTCGCATTCCAGCCCAACGTTCCATCGGGCAATGGTCCTGATCAATGGCAGCCATCATCACGCTGCGGATCTCGAATGATTTCTTTCTTGTTGGATTGGTCTCGTCCGATAGGATCTCTCCTATGCGCGTAAAGCCTTCTTCGCCCTTGTGATGTGGGTAGGCCCTGACGTCCCTGTCGATTGGGTCGGTTGTCTGAGCGCGTCGCGGGAATCTCTCGCCGGGTGCAGTGTAGGTGTGCTCGTAGTGGCGAAACAGAATCTGGCAAGCCTCGTTAATATCCCGCGCCCAGTACTGTGCCTGGCCATTGGCCCCCATAATGCGGTCATAGCCACCAATACCCTGATTGTCCTCGGCCGAGATACCTCCTGAGTAATCAAGCGCACGCTTGCCGGTTAGCACCATCGCCGCCTGCGGCGTCATGACCAGGATTCCCCGGGTATGCATGAGCATCGTGGCTTCGGCATTCCAGTAGGGCTGCGCCCCTACATTAATTCCATTAATAAGGAGGTTCACCTCACCGTCGGCTTGCGTGAACTCCACTAAACGACGCAATACGCGGGCGATCCAGTCCATGTTCTCGACACCGCTCTGCATCGAGATTTTGGCGCCCGCCGAGATGGGGAACCACTCCAAGGGCACACCCATATGCTGCGCCATGTCTATGGCTGCGATGATTCGCCGACACTCCGGCTCGGCCAGGGCTCCAAGATCCTTACTCGGATCTCCCAGAAGCAGAACCCGTGTCATCCCTTCCGGATACTTTGCGGTGAAGTTACGGATGATGCCTACGATAATGTTGGCTGTGTTTTGGCCGTACGGACGATTCACCGCAACCAGGCGGCCCTCGGCGTCAAAATCGTGTTCGGCAAAATCCCCCGGCGGGAATTCCGCAAAGTCTTTGGGAGGGAATTCTTCCTGTATCGGCTTCGGCGCAGGCGTAAGCATCTTGATGATTTCGTATGGATAGATGAATCCACGCTGCCGCATTCGTACGACCTTCTGCTCGTATTCGGCAAGCGGTTGGATAGGCGGCAGCTGCCTCGCCGGTCGAAATGTGATGAGCATTCCCCGGCCGACCGGGCTTGAAATACGCACAACCATATCGCGCAGCTCCCCGGTATCCGCATTGGGAATGCGCGCACGAATCACGACCTGCTCCAGCCCCAGGCCTTCCGTGGTTGGAAGCAGTCTCTGCACGATATCCTGGAACTCGTCTTGGGAGAGGCAGAGGGGTGGCCACACATAGAGGAATATGCGGTTCCAATAGAGCCGCTGCTGAGCTGCCCGGCGTGACTGAAATACGCGTATGCCCGCAATTGCCTCGGTGAACATGCGTTCCAAATGCGGCAGCTGCACGATCTTCCCCCGCTCATCACGAACTGGGGTTAAATCGCGCACTTCTGCGTACGCGAAGAGCCGCTCATCTTTGGGGCTGTCCCGGGCGATTACGTGCAGAAGATAAATATCTTCAACCGAGGGTAACCGTTCAATATTGAAGTTGCTGAGTTGCCACAGATTCAGCCTCTTGCCCATCATGGGATGGAGACCCCGGTAAAGTTTCTCCTCCTCATATGTCTCTTCAACGGGGCGAAAAGTAAAATGCTGGGTGCCGCCGGCGCGTTGGGCGTAGGCGGGACTTGCGACCTCGACCACAATGCGCCGAATAGAACGGGGGAATCCCGCCTGGTTCAGTGCAGCACCAACTTCCTGTTGGGTTAGCTCCACATCGCCCAGCGATCCCGAATGCCAGGCGTAGAAATCGAGCACGATGTCGTGGTCAGCAGGAACCTTGGCGAGTAATGGACAGATGGCTCGCGCTGCTTGACCGAGATCGGCATAGTCGCAATGGGTTGTGAAGAGATGAATGCGTCTTCCCTCAAGGTTGTATTGAGCCGAGGCGAAGCAGCGCCCGTCCACATCAAACGAATGGCACACCTCTACCGGGCGAATACGGTAATACCGCCAGGTCATCGCTTCCAGCATCAATTTGCGCATGGCCGGAGTGGCAGATCCAAACTTGCTGGCAAAAAGCCCCAGCAGCGGCTGTGGACACTCCACCAGAGCGCGCATTCGCTCGTTGTGATCTGCGGTCTCCGGCGCAGCCGCCATAGCGGCCAGGTGCTCTTCCACTTTCTCGTATACCTGTTTGCGGGCCCGCTCAAACAGAGGCTCATCGAAATAGCGATACCTCGCCTCTCGCGCTGAGTCATTTACTGCGGGGAAGACCCCAATGCTCATCGGAATCATGCGGTCGAGCAGGTTACGGAAAGATTCTTCCTGGTGCGGTGCTAAGCGCACGTTCTCGAGCCGCCGCTCGAGGACACCCAGCACGGGCGCGACTTGTTGCTCGGCACGCTGATGCGACTTGTAAATCCACAGCAGGCTCTCCTCGAGTTGGGGCGAGCGATCCAAGCTCTGCACGCCGTAGTGGGCCAGTGCGCGACGCAGAGCAGTCACAAAAGCCGGCGGAAGTTTTTCGCCGCCGGTGTCCAACATGCGTAAATACGAGAAAAGGTACGACTCAGCGCTGGGTTCTTCACCGCCGGCCGACAGAGGACTCATCTCCGGCACGCGCTGGAAAAGAGAGCAGATGTCAACGAAGGTGTTGAGTATCTCATCTTCGGCCCGCCTGACCTCCTCGCCGTCTGCCGGGCAGTTCCTGCTCCAGTCCGCCACCATGCGGGCTCCCTTCCCGAGATCCACGTCAAAACCCAGCATGAATTGGCGAAGTTCGTCCAGGTTCTGATGACAATCGGAAACCGCCAATTGCTGGTTCCCATCCTGAGACGATGTGCCAAAAACAACGCGCTGTCCTGCGCCCGCGGCAGTTTCGTTGGCTGCTGGATCGATCTGCAGCAGAGGGGCTCCAGCGGCCACTTGGACATTAGGTATGGTCATCACCTGACGAACCTTGCCCGAAAATGGCGCTACAACCTGCATTTCCATCTTCATGGCTTCCAATACGGCCAAGCGGTCACCAGCGGAAACCTTATCTCCGGGCTTGACGGCAATGGAGACAACTACTGCCGGTGCCATGGCGTGTATCACTCCACCATCATCACGATCAATGTGGTGCGAGACACCATCCACCTCAATTCGGTAACTCAGACCTTGAGGGACTGACACTACATGGAAGCGGCCCCCGGAGGTGTCAAGCCGGTACTCGAACTGGCTGAGGCGATCCACCTCGACTTCAATGCGTGATCCGTCGACTTCCACCCGATAGTGCTGCGGACCGAGCCGATAAGTCTTGGGGGTATAGGAATGACCGCGATAGCGCAACTCCACGGTTCTGCCGATTTCTGTTCTTACCTGTGGTCTGCCCCGGAGTGCTGCGGCATAGAACTGCTTTTGCTCGACCGCCAATTGCGCCTCGTAGGCTTCGATCGCAGCCTGTATCAGGGCCACATCGGCATAACGCCGGGAAAGGTGCTCTCCCTTTGCCGCCAGGAGGTCCAACCACCCGATATCAACCTTTCCATTCAGCACTTCTTCGCGGTTCAACAATTCGAGGAGAAAAGCTTTGTTGCTCGAGCCACCCTTGATCAGCACCACGCTCCCACGAAGTGCCCGCTGCAGCCGGGAGAGCGCTTCTTTCCGGTTTTGGCCGTGCGCGATGATCTTCGCGATCATGGAGTCGAACTCCGCCGGAATTGCGTCGCCTTCCGCTACTCCGGTGTCAACCCGGACTCCCGGTCCGGTCAGAATGCGGAATCGTTCAATCACTCCTCCTGCCGGAGCGAATCCGTTTTCGGGATCTTCTGCATTCAAGCGCACTTCGATAGCGTGGCCAGCGGTTTTGGGAGGATCTCCTTCCAGGCGACCACCCTGTGCCACGTGAATCTGCAACTTGACCAAATCGATCCCGGTTGTGCACTCCGTCACCGGGTGTTCAACCTGCAATCGGGTATTCATCTCCATGAAGGAGAACAGCTTACTGTCAGGCTGATAGAGGAATTCCACAGTGCCGGCATTCTGATATCCCGCCGCCTGGCTCAAGCGCACGGCAGCCTCGCGCAGCGCTTGATCCTGTTCCCGAGTTAAGGCTGGCGATGGGGCCTCTTCGAGAACTTTCTGGTGGCGACGCTGAATGGTACAGTCGCGTACTCCGACCGCCCAGGCATTCCCGAAATGATCGGCTATGACTTGAACCTCGACGTGCCGCACGCCTCGCATCAACTGTTCGAGGAAAACCGTTGGGTCTCCGAAGGCTTTGAAGGCTTCGGCACGGGCGCTCGCGAAGGCCTCGGGGAGGTGGCTCCTGGAAGGCACCCGGCGGATTCCATGACCACCACCTCCAGCAGTAGCTTTAACCAGCACGGGATAGCCGAGTTTTTCGGCTTGGAAATAAGCATCATCAAGCGTCTCTACCGGCCCCCCGCTCCAACGAGCTACCGACACGCGCGCCTGCTCTGCAAGCCGCTTGGAGGCTATTTTGTCGCCGATGAGACGCATCACGCCACTAGGTGGACCTATGAAGACAAGGCCCATTTCGCTACAAAGTTCAGCGAACTCGGCGTGCTCGGCTACGAAGCCCCATCCCACCCACACCGCTTCGGCGCGTGACTCGGTCAGCGTTTTTTCTAGCAGGCCATAGTCCACATAGGCGCTTCGAAGATGCCGCGTCTTGGGGTCGACCACTTGAGCTGGACCGAGGCAGAAGGCTTCATCCGCCTCGCGCACGAACATCGCCTTGCGGTCAGGTTCTGTGAACAGAGCGATGGAGCGTAGCCCTGTGCCACGCTCCTGATTGAATTCGCGAACCGCGTGGATGAAGCGCATGGCGGCCTCACCCCGATTGACGATCGCAACGCGTTGAAATGCCTGATTCATATCCTCACCTAGCGAGCGCCGGCTCCAGCGAAATCGCCGCACGCAGCGTTTTCACTCTCTCCGCATCGATGCCGTCAGGAACTTCTGTCGTGCGATACCCGCTGAGACGCAAGTAGCAGTTTCCCTTGGTGTCCACAACCTCGGCCTTAAAGCTTCTTCTCTCTTCGCATGGAGTGACCACGGCATACAAGCTGGTTTTCATCTCGCGCGCCCCCATAAAGGAAACGCGATCAATGTGCAGCGGCAGTCCCATACGGGCGTGCATACCCATCTCCCATATCCCGGCAGTTTGGAAGCACAGCTCTATCAGACGGGGTGCAACGATCGTCGGCGGATCAGGCGGATGGTGGTTTTCGGGCAGATTCTGGGTCATCAATCCGATGATCAATTCTCCATTCCACCACGCCTTTTCCATGACCTGGTATGCGGGCCCGTGAAAATAGAGACCATAGATATCTTTCGCGTCGACAACGCTTCCCCCTGGCGTACCCAGCTCGGGTGCGACATCTACATGCGCTGCCTCCTTAGTCAGCCGCACCCTGGCCGTGAAGTGCGTAGTGACCTGGGGCTCAGCTTGATTCGCAAGTGTTCGAGTTCCAATCAATTGGCATTCAGCTACCAGACCGCTTCCGTGAGGATGAATCCAAGCCGCAACACTTACGGTACGCGGCTCATTGCGATAGAACTTGAAAGAAGCGAGAAAGTTTACCTCTTCAATCGCCTCGACATGCCATCCAGGGAGTAGAGCGAGAGCTGCTTCGGCAAACGCCTCAATGCCCATAACGCCCGGAAGAACCGGTGTGCCATCGATCTGGTGATCAAAGAGAAATGGTTGGATTTTCGGATCGAGCGTGGTCTCGATTCTTAACGGCGCAAAGAGCCCGACGCTAGCGAGTCTTCCAAACATTGGGCCTTGCGCCGCTGGGTTCTTGCCAGCAGTGGTCTGCGGGGCCGAGACATTCAGCCCGCCAGTTTCATCCCATTCTTTCAACAGCACACCAAGTCGTTCACCGATTACAACTTCACCACGCGTTCCTCCTGCGGTCAGTTCATTGCGAATCACCGTAGTTCCCGTTTCAGGCGGCAGCGTATCGATGCCCGCCATCTCCATCACTTTGGGGATGGAACCGCGGCTTGCCATGCCGATACCGCCCCATGCCGTCCAGTCGATCGCAATACCTCGGGTCGTTGGGCGAGTCGTGCGAAGGCTGGACGTGATCTTGCAAAGCAGATCGTTAGCGGCAGCATAATCGGTTTGTCCGAGATTGCCGAAGCGGCCGGCAATGGAGCTGAAAGCTACGCTCACGCCCAGAGGCATATCGTCGATCGCATGCAACAGATTGAAGAAGCCGTCGCTCTTAACGTCGAAAACGAGGTCAAACTCGCCCGGCTCCTTGTCGGGCAGAGAATGACTGCGGTCGAGACCCGCTGCGTGCAGCAGGACGTCAATGCGACCGCTGCGCTCACGGACTTGGTCGATAACTTTCGCGACTGCGTTGCCATCGGTGAGATTGACACTGAAATAAGTCGGCGTGCCACCCGCTGCTCGCACCGCATCGATGGCACTTTGGGCAGCCTGCGCCCGCTCGAGCCCGGCGAGCTCTCCCTCCACCAGGGCTGGCGTGGCTCGTATACCCCGACTCCGAATTCGGGCAAATATATCCCGTTTGAGTCCTTCCTTGTCATTCGCGAAGCGCTTGAGGTCGGGATTATCAGGATCTGGCTCGGGTACCAGATCGAGCAGGTAGAACGTGCCACCCGAAGCCGCCGCCAAATCCGCCGTGATTGCTGAAACAATACTGCCCGCCGCTCCCGTGATCAGGAAAACCGTCTTCGAGTCCAGAGTGAGACCGGGCTGACCGTCGGCAGCGGGCTGTTCCTGCAATCCGACAGTCCAACGCAAGCCACTTTTGTAACCGATCTCAACTGCGCCGGGATCGCGCAGAGTCTCTTCAATGAGCCGTTCGGCGATCTCTGCCGGTTTGCTCTCGGACTCGAAATCGACTGCTTTGACAAGCGCCTCCGTCCGCTCTCGCTTGTAAGTTTTGGCGAAACCAACAACAGCGCCCCCCAGGGGAGCGAATGCTCCAGCTTCGTCATAACCGTGCTGTCCTCCGAGCCGCGTTGCCGAAACCAGGAATGTACCTGGCTTCGCAATGTGCTCGTAGAGCGCGCGCATAGTCGTGTAGAGCAACTTGATGCGTACACGCACGGCCTGGCGCCAGGCGGCCGAATCCATTTCCGAAAAGCGGCCCTCGTTGTCCAGCGCAGGAAGCCAATAGACTCCATCCACCGGGGCGGCAGCCATCCAGATCCTGAGCCTACTGGCGAGTGCCTCGGCATCAGGAGCGTCTTCGACGCTGAGAACCTCTACGCCTCTCCCCCTGAGCGATTGCGCTAAAGTATCAGCAACACGTCCTTTATCAGGCATGATGATCACGCGCCGAGAACCTTCGAGCTTGACACCCGTCGGCTTGCAGATACTGAGTGGTGGACGCAAGACTGGCAGCGGCACCCGGCGTGGAATCCTATTCGCCGCATCCAGGCTGATCGGTTTCGCGGATGGCGCCTGCGATGGTAGGCAGGCCGTTGCTTT
>Ga0306926_10004856_pt1 | contig 14195 bp, 14 predicted proteins | sample flu12Cox44000178_FD_203759 | JGI IMG/M metagenome (GOLD analysis project Ga0306926, IMG submission 203759) | Lab enrichment of tropical soil microbial communities from Luquillo Experimental Forest, Puerto Rico - flux8day.12C.oxic.44.000.178 (v2)... | ecosystem: Environmental > Terrestrial >...
AACCGACGGCGATTCCGACATCTGCTTCGGCGAGCACCGGCCCGTCGTTAAGGCCGTCCCCGACCATCGCAACCACGTCGTACTCTTGGCGCAGTCGACGCACGGCAACCCGCTTGTCCTCAGGAGACAAGCCAAATTGTGCGTTCTCGATCGCGGCTGCAACCGCAACTCGCTGCGTCGCATGCGCGAGATCTCCGCTGAGCAGCATCACGTGCAAGCCGCGGTTCCGCAGTGCTTTGACCGCCGATCGCGCCTCGGGAAGCGCCGCATCATCGAGCGCCAGTGCGGCACGCACACATTCATCCCAGCCGACGTAGATCACGGAATAGCCATCGGCTTCGAGCGACCGTCCACGTTCGCCAAGAGCCGGCGCGACCGACCAGCCCAGTTCGCTCATCAGTGCTCGACTCCCCGCAACCACAACTTGTCCATCTGCATTCCCTCGAACGCCGCGACCGGGCAGGACTTGCACGTTGCCGATGACTACCGGGTCGAGGCCACGTGCTGCCGCCGCCTCCATAATGGCGTGCGCGAAGCCATGTTCGGAATAGCGCTCCAGCCCGGCAGCTCGTGCGAGCACCTCGTCGGCCACTGCTTGGTCGGTCTCTATCCTGACAACATGCGCCCTGCCCGACGTGAGCGTGCCTGTTTTGTCGAAAGCAAGCAGGCGCGTGCGGGCAAGTTCTTCGAGCGCGCCAGCCTCGCGGACCAGGCAGCCTCGTCGCGCCAGCCGCCCGATGCCGAGCGAGGTCGCCAGCGGGGCGGCGAGGCCTACTGCACACGGGCAGGCGATCACAAGCACGGATAGACCGATGAGCAATGCCTGATCGAACGGCAGCCGTTGCATCCAATAAAGCGCCGTAAGCCCACCGAGAGACAAAACGAGAGGGACGAAGAGGCCGACGATGCGGTCGGCAACGCGTTGGGTCGGACTGCGGCGGGTGAGCGCGTCTCGCACCGATCGGCAAATCTGGGCCCATCGGGTGTCCGTCGCGGCCCCGGTGCTCCGGATCAAGAGCGGACCATCCATATTGATGCTGCCCGCGATAACAGCGGAGCCGACGCCCTTCGGCACCGGCCGACCTTCGCCTGTTATCACAGCTTCGTCAGCGTGGGATTCGCCTTCCACCACCTCACCATCGAGGGGAATGCGCTCGCCCGGTCGCACCCGGACCAGCGCGCCGACACCCGCCTCCCGCACCGGACGGCGCGTCTCGACGCCGCCTTCAACCACTGTCGCGCATTCGCTCTCGGCGGCCAACAGTGGTTCGAGGTTGCGGGCGGCCTGGGCGCGGCCGGCGGCCTCGAGATAGCGGCCTACGGTGAACAGCATCAGCACCATGGTGGCGGTATCAAAGTAGACATGCGGGCCGCGCTCGACGACAGCAAAGGCTGAATAAAGATAGGCGGCACCGACGCCGAGGACGATGAGCGCAGAGGACGTCACGCGTCCATCAGCTGCGTCACGCCAGGTCTCGGCCAGGAACGGGCCGCCGAGAATGATCAGAGCTGGCGTAGCGAACGCCCAGAGAAGGAGGTGAATCCAAGGAAGCAGCCTCGCATCGACCCCTGTGAACGCCCCTGAATATAACAGCAGGCTGAACAGCATGATGTTCATGGAAAGAAAGCCACCCGCGCCGAGCCGGATCAAGAGCCAAGCGGCTTCCCATTCCTCGCTCTTGCCGTTCTTCACCTGAAAGGCGATGCAACAGCCATAGCAGCAAAATGCATGGCTCTCGCCGTTCACCGTGCGCTGCATCGGCCGTACGCCGACGGGCAGCAGGCAATGGCTGCACAGGATGCCGCCGCGGTCACTCATGCCGGATATCCTCCCGGCCAAACATGTGACATGTGAGCCGCGAAAGGCAGGATGCCGCGCCCAAGCGTGACAACGCCGAGAAGCATAATACAGCTGCCGGCCAGCCACACACCGCGTTGCCGCCATGCCGGTGCAAGAACCTGGCCGACAGTGCCCATCATCAGCATGGCCGGGAAGGTCCCCAGTCCGAACGACGCCATCGTGAGAAAGCCGGGAAGCGCCCCAGCGGTGCTCGCCGCCTGGGCAAGGAAGGCGTAGACCAAGGGACACGGCAGAAAGCCGTTGAACACGCCGAATGCCAACGGTGCCGCGTGGCCATGTGCTGTCAGCAGGCTGCGCAGGGACTTGGCGAGCGTGCTGCCACCGAAGCCGATCGCGAGGCGATGCAAGCGCGGCAGCAGGCCGAAGAACTGCAGCGCCATAGCGATCATGAGCATTCCGGCAACAATTGCCAGTCCTCGCTGGGCGGAGTCGAGGCCGCCAGTCAAGATCGGGACGGACGTTCCCGGCGGCGTACATATAACCTGACCGAGAGCGCCCGCGAACCCGCCGAGAAAGCTGTAGGTGGTCAATCGACCCAAATTGTATAGAAAATGGCGCAGCGCGGTTGCGCCCTCGCCGCGCGGGTCATGGCCCAGCGCGCAGGCAAAACCGCCGCACATCCCGACACAGTGAAAGCTGCCGGCGAAGCCCGCGGCGAAGAGCATGAGATAGTAGGCCACGCCAGATGTCCCGCAAATTTCCCGATTCTTGCAATGGGCGCGCTGTTGAGCAGCAGCTATTTCATACGAACGAGATAGGCGACCCAGACAAAGAAACCGATCGTGAATACCGCAAAACCGATGAACGCGACGATCTGTTCCGGACTTGCTTCAGCCAGCGAGAAGATTGGATCGGCCAGCATGGTCTTTTCCTTCAGCCGAAATAGACCCTAACAACATTCATGGTGAGCTCGGAAAGCAGGAAAATCAGATTCACGGCCGCAATCGCGAGGATGATGCTGGCAATCAGCCACGCCGGCAGGTTCCTCGTCATCGCCCTCTCCCGCTCATCCCGGCCTTCCCGGGCCTACCCCGCCCCAGTAATTAACGAGGTAATAGAGCCCCCAGATGAACAGCACGGCATAGACGACCAACAGCCAGATCGGGATGTGGCCGACTCGCGCTTGGATGTAGCCGCCGGCATATTCCTCTATCTCGTGGCTTGAACTGTCACTCGCCGGCTGGTTCGACCGGCTTGTCGGTTCGGTCATTTTCCATCTCCTTGCGATAGAACCTTAGAGCCGCATCGTCCGCTCCACTGAAGGCGCCCGAGAGGACGCCCCAAATGAAGATGCAGAGCGCGCCGATGCTCATCAGCAACGCGACCAGGTAAGGTCCTATGATCTCGAAATCCGTCATGGTTCACTCATTCTTCGGTGGATCCGCACCTCCGCTTGCCGACACGCCCTCCGGCCTACCGGTTGCCGTGCCGGACAACTCGGCACGCTGCATGCGGCCCCCACCGGAAACGTAGGCATCTTCCGGCGTGGCAGCCTCCAACTTGGGATCGTTAAGCGCGGCGCGATCAGCGGGCGAAATAGATAGAGGCTGAAGGGTGAGCGGGTCCTTGAAGGCGGATAGCGAAACAACATAGTAGGCAAGAGCCCAGCGGTCCTCCTCCGAAAGCGAGTCGCGATAAGAAGGCATCGGCGTTCCGCTGAAGCCAGTGCTCATGGTCCTGAAGATATCCTGGACTGCCGGCCCCGATTTGAACTGGCCGCTTGTGAGATCCGCGGGCGGCGCAGGGAAGTTGAAATCATCTTTCAGACCCGGAGCTTTCTCACCATCGCCCTTGCCGGTTTTGCCGTGGCACTCCCAGCACTTGGCGTTTTGCCAAACCTCCTTGCCATGATCGATGAGCTGTTGGGACGGCACAGGCGGCCTGCCGATGTACAATGGCGCACCCGGCGGCTCCTCGGTGAAATAGGCATAAGGTGCTTTTGGGTCGGAGCGGTCAACCGCCAGCTCATATTTGATGTATTGGATGACAGCGAGCCGATCCGTCAGTGGCAACTCATACCACGCCGGCATTGCCGTGCCGCGCACGCCGCGGGTGATGGTTCGCAGCAAGTCGCCGTCGGTGGGGATCGGTTTCTGGGTCAGGCGAAACTTGAAGACCCCTCCAGTGAAGTTTCGCGGTCGCTGCTTGAACAGGAAGGCCGCCGCGGGTCCGTTGCCGTCGCCTTTGACGCCGTGGCATCCGATACAGCGCCGCTCGTAGACCTCCTTGCCGTACGCGATCCATCCGGGCGAGCGCGGAAGCGTGGCCTCTGTGACCTCCAGCTCCTGTGGCTCGAACTTATCGCGCCACTTGCCGCGATTCATGCCGAGCTTCTGGACATATGCAACGAGACCCTCGAGTTCTTCCGTCTCGACGGCCAACTTCACCGTGTCGCCCGTGTACTCCTTGTTTGGCGTCCAGACGAGCGGAAACTTGCCGCGCGCTTGCATCGGAACGAATAACAGCCCGTCTGTGTTCGGCGTGAGCTTGATTTGCTCTTTGCTCGCGAAGTCGAACAGCTTTGTGGTTTCCGCCGTTTTCTCGAGCGTGCGATTGCCGGCCCCATCGTCAACAATCTTCACCGTCTCCGCGGGCGTATCGAACAGCTCCCGATACGGAGCCATAATCGAGTCTTCCGTGAGCATGCGGGGATTCCAAAAATGGGCGAGATGCCACTCATTGCCGTATTTCAGTCCGACCCGCGTCAGATCCGGTCCGATGCGTCGCGTGCCAAACAGGTGCGGAACATCGAAGGCATATTCGCCTGCCTCGCTCACGGGACCCCAGCGGCGCGTCTCGCCCGTCACCGGACGAACGTATTGGGAATGGCAATACCAGCAGCCTTCGCGCAGATACACCCGACGGCCGAGCTGCTCCATCGGGGTGTAGTCGGTGGCCTCAGTCACCATCCATTTGAGCTGCCCCAGCTCGGTACGCACGACCGCGGTCACCGTAGTGGTCCTCGCCGACGGTTCGACAAACGGCAGTATCCCCTGGGTCAGGACCGCGAGAAAGAAGAAGCCGACGCCGGCGACGAGGGCGACAAACCGCGCGTTCATTCCGCCGACCCTCCTGCAGGAACGGGAGCCACGCCAGGTACTGGTGCCGCTTCCCTCGCCTCGGCGGGCCTGGTCAACGCCGTCATCATCAGGTTGATGACCAAGAGCGACATCCCGGTGTCCATGCTGATGCCGGAGAGTGTGCGCACCAGCCAGTACGGCCGCATCCGCACCACCGTATCGACCCACTCGGTGCCGTTCATCCACTCAAAGCCTTGCTGCAAACCTGCGGCTGTCAGGACGAGGCCCATCGTGGAGATGCCGACAGTGATGAGCCAGAATGCCCAATTGCCGAGCGTAAAGGACCAAAGCTCGCGACCACACACCCGCGGCCAAACATAGACCAGGCCGCCCATCGCCCACACGACAAACGTTCCGAACACGGTGAGGTGGGAGTGCGAGATGACGAAGTCCGAGAAATGTGTTGGCTGCTGAATCGACCGCAAGGCCTCGACCGAGCCCTGGAAGCAGCCGGCCAGATACATCAGCGAGCCCATGATCAGGAACTTTGCGGGGAGATTCCTTCCGAAGCCGTCCCATCTCCCTTTCACGGTGCCGAAAAAATTAACCAGCACGGTCCACACCGGAATGATCAGGAGCATCGACGTAATGATTGCAAGCGTCTCGGCCCAGTCGGCAATCGGGCTGTAAAGATAGTGATGGATGCCGACAAACGGATAGAACAGGGCGAGAGACCAGAAGCCGACCAGCGACAGCTTGTGAGCGTAAAGCGGATTACGCACGCTCACCGGAAGGAAGTAGTAGATCAGCACATAGCCCGCGGGCGTGATCCACAGGCCGACGATGTAATGGATGTAGAGACCATGGAATGCCGCACTGTTTATCCCGGAAATCGTGTAGGGCAGGATGAAGCTTCCCAGGACCAGATTCATCGTCGTCCAGATGAAGGCGGAGATCAGATACCAAAGCGCGACGTAGAGTGGCGGTTCGAGCCGCTGCGCGATGGTCATGATGAATTGCGCAGTCGCGACCGCGACGACAATAAACATGGGAATCTCAGCGAAGAGCGGGAGCTCGCCGGCTTCGAGTCCGTGGTTCGTCCCGAAAGGCAGCGATATCAGGCCGGCCAGGAGAGCGATGCTCCACACCCAGGCGAGCGGGACAGCCCACTGACTCCAGGGCACGCGAACGCCGCACAGCCGCGGCACCAGATAGTAGCACTCGCCGATGAACAGCGTAGAAAACGCGCCGAAAATGACGCCGTTGACATGGACCGGACGGAGCCGGCCGAAGGTCAGCCCCAACGTGGGGCCAAGATAATCGGGATAGTTGAAAAGACCGGACAGTGCCACGCCAATCGACGGCGTGACCATGAGCCAGAACATCCCGAGGTAAAGCCAGGTTCGAACGACACGCCAATCGACGAGCTCATCAAGGTCGACACCGGTGAACCTGCCACGTAACTGTAAGGTTTCTGTCATGGCGCGCCCCTTGCCCTCATCGTGGCCTCACGCCGCGCGGCTGCTCAGGCATCACTGCGACATCTGTCGCCCCCAGCTCGATCGTCTCGCTCCTGGGCCTCTCCCCGTCCGAATTCCTTTGTCACGATACCCGATTCCGTGCGTCAAAAGACTAGTACTTACCCGGGACCAGCACCGAGCCAGTGTTCGACCAATAGATGTACGCCTCGAGCGCCTTCATCGCGTCGGAATCGGAATCGATCTTCTCGCCCTGGTTGGGTTTTTCGATACACCAGTTGATCATGTCGCGAAGCGTCGCGAATTTGTTCATGCTGACCTGGAATTTCGGGAAGGCCTGCGGATGTGTGTCTGAAGCGAAGGGATGACACATGGCACAGGCCATTCCGGTGCTGCTGAGCGTAACGTTCAGCTTTTTCGCCGTCGCCGGATCGCCGTGGAACAGGAGGTCGCCTATTCTCACCTGCTCCATGAAGGCGTCCTCGTAGGCTTTCAACTGTTGGGGTGTTACCGGGTCCTTGTTCGCGCTCGCTGGGCCGACAACGAGCGCAATCACTCCCAGTGCTCCGACGAGGCAAGCGCGAGTGAGGACGACAGTGGATCGTGCGCTGGTTTTCATGACCAATCCTCCGTTAATACGGCCCGATCTGGTCGGCGATCCGCGGCCGCAGGATTTCAGGCTGACTCAGCGAGGAGTCCGGCGGCGACTGAACGAAGACCTCCTTACGGCCCCACATAACGTACTCGGTCTCGATCCGATCTTTGTTCATGCTCAAGGTTGCCCAGCCAACGCCGTCGTAGAAATCGCCCGGGTCGGCGCGGACCATCGGCTTGGTGAGCTTGGGCACGCCCTCGGGGGCATAGGGCCAGGGCCAGGAGGTCGCCAGCATTCCGATCGACCGCATGGTTCCGATCTCGTTGTAGAGCACCTGGTGGACGTGACCATGGATATTGGTGACGTTGGCATAAGGCTTCAGCACCTCATTGACTTCGCGCCAGTCGCGCACCCAAAAGTTCCAGGGCGGATAGTACTCGTAGAGCGGATTGTGGCTGAAGATGACGACCGGCCTGGCTTTATCCCAGTCGGCGAGCGTCTTCTGCACCCAGTCGAGCTGGTCGCGGCCCACGCCGGCCCACGGGCCGGCGACGCTGCCGTCGAGGGTTGCCATGTGGTCCATGCGCTCTTCGGGGCTCATCTTCCGCACCGTCCAATAGTCCGGTCCGCGGGTGACCGTGTCGAGCCCGATAAAACGCACCCCCTTGTGGTCGAAGGTCCAGTTGGGCTTGTCGAAGAGCTGCTTCCACTTCGCGCCCATGTCGTAGTACCAGTCGTGCTCGCCCGGGATGAAGACTTTCCGAATCTTCACTTCGTTCAAGAGCTCAACTCCGAGTTCCAGCTCGTTGGCTCGGCCGAGCTGAGCCAGGTCGCCGCCGAAGATCATGAAATCGGCCGGCGGGTTCATGGCCTGGACCTCCCGCGCGGCACGCTGCACCTTCTCGACGAAGCGCGTGTTGACGGATTTCGGGTAGAGGTGGGTATCGGAAACCCAGGCGAACTTGAAGGGCTGCTCGGCAGCGTAAGCGACATCGATGGTGTTGAGTAGCGGCCACCAAGCGAACGTCTGAGCCACCGTAGCCGCGCCGGTCAAACACGATCTGTGGATGAAAGTGCGCCGGGTAATCCGGAGTGCGGGATCGGGACGAAGCCCGGGCCGTTGGAGAACCGCCGCCAACTCACACCGTTCACGGTCAAGCTCGGACATGGGCACCTCCTACCGGTAAATCGTTCCTCTCTGTGTCTGAGATCTGTTGCCGGACCTCGCAGTTATGTCTCGGGCTGCACAAGCCCGGCAGTAAAAAGCCTATTGCTTCTTCAGTTCTATCGTCAGCTCAGTCGGCTTGCCGGCCGCGACGGTAACTGACTGCTGCTCGGGGCCTGTCAAGGACTGGATTGCCACCAGCGTGTAGTTGCCAGGCGGTACGTCAGTGATACTGAACTTTCCGTCGGCGCCGGTGATTGCGTAGTATGGGTTATCCACCACGTAGATCCACCCTTCCATCCAGCCATGTGCGTCACAGTCGATGCGCACGGTTCCGGTGCGCTCCAGCTCCGTGGGAATTCGCTGTCCCTGGTTCGGTAGCGCCATATTGAAGGCTGTACGCTTCCCGTAATAGCCGTGGGTGTTGTGCAGCATCGGGTCGCTATTCACGACCACGAGTGGTCCCGCGCGGATCACCTGAACCTTGGGCTCGAAGCGACAGTTGTGATTGACGAGCTCGGGCGTCTTGGCCTGCCCCGCCTGCGCGGGCCAGGCCTTTCCCTTGGCCACCTGGGCCAGATACACGACCGCGTTCTCAACGCCCTTGTCGGGCCCAACGTCGATCAGGGGCTCTTCGCGAGGTCCGTCACAGACATCGAGATCCTTGTTCGGAATGATCTTCCGCGTCTCGACCGCGCCATTAAAGATGACCTTGCCCTGGATGGTTCCGCCCTTTTCGACGGGGCCCTCTTCGTATGCGCGCGCCGGCACACCGCTGATCACGGTGGCGATCGCGGAAACCACGATGACTGAGTTTATTGGTTTCATCTCGGCGCCTCCCCGTTCTCGAGACCAAGACCAATCGTCTTGCCAGGGAAACACACCTGTTGTGTATTGCATACCTAAGCCTACCTGAAGTCAATAGTTTGACTGGCACAGAGCAGGCGTCGAGGAGCGGCTTCGCGCGTGAAGCTGCGACAGAGATTGCGGAGGTTCAATGAATCGCCGCCATGAACTCAATCAACTTTCGGCAATCGGGTGCAGCTTCTGTGCTGCCGTTCTCGTGATAGCGCTGGCCATCAGCCAACCGGCCGCAGGCACAACGACCTCATCCGTCACGATAGGGGGACCTTTCAGTCTGACAGCATCCGACGGCACGACGGTCACCGATCAGACCTATCGGGGAAAATGGCTGCTCGTGTATTTCGGATATACCTTCTGTCCCAATAGTTGCCCAACGACGCTCATGGAGATCGCTGCTGCGCTTGAGAGGCTCGGTCCTAACGCCGCAAAGGTGCAGCCGATCTTCATCACCGTTGATCCCAGGCGCGATACACCTGACCTGCTGGCCAAATACACGCAGTCGTTCGATCCAAGAATTGTCGGACTCACGGGCACTCCTGCACAGATCGCCACCGTGGCGCACGAATATGGAGCGTACTATGTCGCACACAAGACTGATGAGGGCGCCAATGACTACCTCATCGACCACAGCACCTACCTCTACGTCATGGACCCGCACGGCCAGTTTGTGCAGGCGTTTGACGCCGACACTTCCGCCGATCGTATCGCCGACGATTTGCTCCACCTTATGAAACCAGAAGAGAGGCCGCATTGACGTGAGATGATGACCGCTAGCGGCAGCGATCGTCTCCAGGAATGATTTCGCACCGCGTGGACACACCGGAGGCCGGACCCATGATGTATGACAAATTCTTCGCGGATGCGATCAGTCGGCTCCGTGACGAACGTCGCTACCGGGTGTTTGCGGATCTCGAGCGCATCGCTGGGCGGTTTCCACACGCGATTTGGCACTCGCCGCAGGGCCCACGCTACGTCGTGATCTGGTGCTCCAACGACTATCTCGGCATGGGGCAACACCCGAAGGTAATCCGCGCAATGGTCGAGACCGCGACCCGCATGGGCACGGGGGCCGGCGGCACTCGTAACATTTCCGGGACAAATCACCCGCTGGTCGAGCTCGAGCGCGAACTAGCAGACCTGCATGGCAAGGAGGCCGCGCTCATTTTCACATCCGGCTACGTTTCGAACCAGACTGGCATCTCGACCATCGCCCGGTTGATCCCGAATTGCCTCATTCTGTCGGATGCGATGAACCACAATTCGATGATCGAGGGTGTCCGCCAATCGGGCCTTGAGAAGAAGATCTGGCGACACAATGACGTTGCTCATCTCGAGGAGCTGCTAGCGGCGGCCGAGCCGGGTCGTCCCAAGCTGATCGTGTTCGAGAGCTTGTACTCGATGGGTGGCGATGTCGCCCCGATCGGACGGATCTGCGACCTTGCCATTCGCTATGGCGCCATGACGTATTTGGACGAAGTGCACGCAGTTGGCATGTACGGTCCGCGCGGCGCTGGCGTTGCCGCACGCGACGGCGCCCTGCATCGCATCGACGTCATCGAGGGAACGCTTGCCAAGGCATTCGGATGCCTCGGCGGCTATGTCGCTGGATCGGCCATGCTTGTGGACGCGGTCCGTTCCTATGCTCCTGGCTTCATTTTCACGACCGCACTGCCGCCAGCCATATGCGCGGCCGCGACCGCGGCCATCCGCCATCTCAAGACATCCGACTGGGAGCGCGAGCGTCACCAGGAGCGGGCCGCGAGAGTGAAATCGGTCCTCATCGCTGCTTCGCTACCGATCATGCTGAACGACACCCATATCGTACCAGTGATGGTCGGCAACCCAGAAAAATGCAAGGCCGCGACCGACCTCTTGCTCACCGAGCATGGCATTTACATCCAGCCGATCAACTATCCGACCGTACCGCGAGGGACCGAGCGGCTACGCATCACACCGTCGCCCTACCATGAGGACGATCTTATCGATCGGCTTGCCGAGGCTCTCGTCAAGGTATGGCAGCAGCTCGGCCTTCCATTCAAGGATTACCCAACAAATAGCCATCCCCCTTTGCCTGCCAACGCGGCGCCGGCGTCTGACGTGCCGTATGCTGTCGGGAGAGCGTATGGTGGTTTGATGATCCCTTGAACTGGGAGGGCGGCATGCAGTTCAGGACGATAGGAATAATGTTGCTCGGCGCGATAGTACAGCCCGCCCCAGGCGTGGCCCAAACAACGCCGGCCCCGCCGGCAATTACTCGAACAGTCGTCGCGGCAACCAAACTGCCGAACCTGACCGGCGCGCCGCTCCATTTCAAAGCCGTGACTGTCACAATGCAGCCTGGCGAGAGGAGCAGCGTGTCAGCGGCCGACGGCGTCCTTTACCAGATGTCGGGATCGACCGAGGTGTCGCTCGATGGCGAGACCAAAATGCTCAACGCCGGAGAGGGGCGATTTATCGCCAACGGAAAGACAGTGGCACTCACAGTGGGCACCGGGGCGCCGTCGACTTTCCTCCACTTCTTTCTTGTCTCCGCGGCGGACTTGGGTCGACCTGCCGAGACGCCACCTGCCGCTGTGAAAGAACTGTATCGTACGGTGCGGCCCATTCCCGACCTGAAGCCGGGCAGCTATGATCTCAATCTCACGCGCGCAACATTTCCAGCACAGATGCCTTCCAACCCGCCACACCATCGGTCAGGCGCGGCTCTTTATTTCATCATTTCTGGCACCGGAGCGAACACGATCGACGGCAAGACTGAAACCAGGGGACCAGGCTCCTTGATCTATGAACCGCACACCCTCGTCCACCAATGGGGAAACCCGGGCAGCGAACCCTTGATATTCTTGGCCTTCAACATCAATCCGGAAGGTATCGCAGCCGTGCTTCCGGACACGCCAGTAACGAAGCAGTAGCTGACGGCACGCCGCCGCCGCTTCGGGAGAACCTTTCGAGTCCACAATTTCCGAGAATCGTTCGACGCTGCTCAGAAAGATGGTCTGGGAGACGATGACGATAACTTCGTCGTGGCGGGCACGAATCGATCGATGTAGCGAGGGGGCTCTATTGCGAGGGTCATCATGTCAGAGCTCGAGCACGCACACCAACACGCTCACGATCACCATCACGCCTGCGCCAATCTCTTCGGCTGCGGAGACGAGAAGGGAACGGGTATCATCCGCGAAGATATAAAGGACGCCGCGTTTGACAATCGCGCCTCGGATCGCCTCCTCCATACCGACCACGTCGATCAGGGGATTTTTGCCAGCTACTTGTCGGCTCGTGGCCGCTGGCGCCGGAAGTTCCTGCAAGCGAGCAGCTTCATGGGTGTGCTGGCGGCTGTCGAGCCGTGGTTCACCAGCCTTGCCGTGGCCCAGGAGTCCGGCGCCGGACCTATGCGCCGTTCCCAGCCTGACGGTCGCGTGCACGTGGTTCCGTCGACCAGGGAAACGGTTCGGCTCGGGGTATTCGATGCGACCCTGCCGCCCATTCTCACCATCGAGTCTGGCGACATCATCAGCTTCCCCGATACTTGGTCGCACTTCCTGAATGAAATGCAGCCAGGAGTGCCGATTGATACCCTGGCGCAGCTGCGCGTGAGCAACCCCGGCCGGGGGCCACATTCGATCATCGGACCGATCGCCGTGAACGGCGCTGAACCGGGCGACGTGCTGGAAATCCGCTACCAGTCAATCCGTCCCTACGAATGGGGTGCGGTGTTCAACAACCCGGGATCGCTCGGAACGGGCCTGCTGCCGCAGGACTATGCGCAGGGGCAGATCAAGTACGTCGATCTCGACCTTGGCGCTATGACGGGCAAGTTTATGCCCAACATCAGCATTCCATTGAAGCCGTTCCAGGGCACCCTGGGCGTTGCGCCGCCCGATGGCTATTTCCCGCCCTTGAGCCCCGGCGTGACCAGCTCGGTGCCTCCTGGCCCACACGCCGGCAATCTCGATCTCAGCGAGCTGTCCGAAGGCTCGACGCTCTACATCCCGGTGTGGAAGCCGGGCGCCCTCATCTACACGGGCGATAGCCACGCGGTGCAGGGGGACGGCGAGATTTCGCTCACCGCGCTGGAGACGCGGATGAAAGAGCTGCGCATCCAGATCATCCTCCACAAGCAGAAGAACCTGGCCTGGCCGGTGGCGGAGACAGACACACACTGGGTCGTCATCGGGCTCGACAAGGACCTGAACGCGGCGATGACGCTTGCTGCGCGCAATGCGATCAAGTTTCTGGCGACGCGGGCGAAGATCAGTGAGCTCGACGCCTACGCCCTGTGCAGCATCGCCGCGAGCTTCCGCGTGACGCAGGTGGTAGACGTCGTGCGCGGCGTTCACGCCCTGATCCCGAAGGCCATCTTCGCCCCCGATCTTAGGCGCGAGATGACGGTGGTATGAGCGGTTCGCCTGCCATTGAACCGCCGCGCACGACCGCCGCCTCAATGTGAGACCGTCCGCACCTGGGCAGCGGCAGGTCTTATCGAGGCCCGTCGAGAAGGCGGACGATGGTTTGTCAACGTCGTCAGCCTAAAAGCGCGTCAAGGCCGGATACCTCAGTTCCGTACCGCTTGATGATCCAGTGCGGTTCCTATCGCGCAGCTCCTAAGCCACCGCATCATCTCGCCTTTGCGGGAGAGGATGCCTATGTTGCGGAGTACCTGCAGCGCCCCCAAAGTGGAATGGGAGGTATGCTCATGGACGCGCCCAGCAAGGAATTTGCGCTGGCGGGCAGCCTTGAGGAGCTGAAGCTCAAGGGACGGCTCGTTGTGCGCGGTGGCCATCGCCCGATCCTCATCATCTACGACCGCGGGCGCGTCTTCGGCCTCGACAATCGGTGCCCGCACATGGGCTTCCCGCTCGAGCGCGGCAGCGTCGAGGACGGTATCTTGACCTGTCATTGGCACCACGCCCGGTTCGATCTCGAAAGCGGCTGCACATTTGATCTATGGGCCGACGACGTACCGATCTGCCCGGTCGAACTGCGCAATGGCGACGTCTGGGTGAAGACAACGTTCGGTCATGCTGATCCAACTGCGCATTGGCGTCAGCGGCTTACGGACGGCCTCGCACACCAGCTCGGCCTCGTCATCGCCAAGGCCGTGCACGGTCAGCTCGCGGCCGACGTCCCGCTAGCCGACATCGTACGGCAGGTGGCGCTGTTCGGGGCGCAGAACCGAGACGGCTGGGGCGTGGGTCTCACGATCCTCACA
>Ga0306926_10004859_pt1 | contig 14192 bp, 15 predicted proteins | sample flu12Cox44000178_FD_203759 | JGI IMG/M metagenome (GOLD analysis project Ga0306926, IMG submission 203759) | Lab enrichment of tropical soil microbial communities from Luquillo Experimental Forest, Puerto Rico - flux8day.12C.oxic.44.000.178 (v2)... | ecosystem: Environmental > Terrestrial >...
TACCCTCGAGACCGAAAACCAAGCTGTCCCACTGGTACTGGCAGCCAAGCTGACCGCCGCCAATGAGAGCCTTCGGTATAAACGTGAAGTCTTCAACGACCTGTGAATTGTCGTGGGTGTAAAAGGCTCGCGTCCAAGCGCCTCCCAAGTTGCCGCCCAAATAGCAGCCAGTCCACCAACTATATATCGCGGGAGGCGGAGGAGGAGCGTAGGTTGGAGGAGGAGGAGGAGCGTAGGTTGGTGCTATGGGTGGCCAGTCGGCCGCCATTGCAGGGCTTGCGAGTTGCGCTGCCAGCGCGGCGCTTGCGAGCCAAAGCTTCTTCATACCAACCCCCCACCCCCGGGATGACTAAGCGGGGGATCATATACGCAAAGCCCAGCCTTAGGTGTTGCGGCCCGGCCACAGACTGACCAGAATCCGCCGGGTCAGCATTATCTGGACAGTGGCTGGCCGCACCTTGACGGCGCTCTGGCCACCTTCTAGGAGGGTGCGGCGGACCGAGCTTTTCGGATAGAGGCATTATCGTACCGACGGTCATTTCGTTGACTGCCTGATGTGGCCCGCCGCTGCTGATCTCAAAATTTGGCCTTGCTCTTCGCCGTCGGCTTGGCAGGTCACCTCAAAACCCGGGGCTGCTCAACACGACGGAGAAGGTTGAATCGAAATGGTTGAAAGTTTGCTGCCAATGCCTAAGAGCTCGTCTGCGGTGGACGGAAGAGCTTTCGCCGAATCTTGGTGACGGAAGCGGTCAGGCGGCAGCGGCTTGAGCTTTCGATCTAATATCGATGAACCTTACTCCGAGGATAATTTTCGGCAACTGGTTGTGCCCGTCGAGACGGCGCCAGCTTCTCTCGGCGGCCTCCGCGAGCTCAAAGATCATTGCCAGCGCAGTCTTGTTTGAGAGACGCGGTCTACTCGATTTCCAGTCCGCATCAAGAACTCTGCGCGATGACGAGTATGCGAAATCCTGTTGAGAGATGAAAGACCCCGACACCTACTGGCACGTCATGACCGGGCGATGGATCATCGCCCACGGAGATGTGCCGCGCGTAGATGTGTTCTCTCACACCGCCGCCGGAACGCCCTGGATCGACGGTGAATGGCTGTCTCAAGTGGTCATGGCGGTTACCTACGACCATGCCGGATGGCTGGGGCTGCACGCGCTCTTGATCGCGTGTGTCGTGGCCACCTACGCGATCATCTGCACGTTCCTGATGCACGTCTATCCTCGATGGGTGTCCGCTGTCGTCTCAGTCGGCGCCATCTACTTCGCCCTGTTTCACTTGCAGAACATGCGCCCTCATGTCCTCGCCATGCCGCTGCTGGCGTTGTGGACCGGGCTGCTCTCCCAATCGCGGGGAAACATATGGCTGCTATGTGCGCTTATGGTTCTGTGGGCTAATGTTCACGGCTCGTTTATTCTCGGCATCGCCATCGCCGCCGGCATCGGCTACGTAAGCATGGCGATCCTCGCGGCTGCCCTGGCCTGCATCAACCCCTACGGTTACCTCCTTTACGAGACCGTCTGGTTTCAGATCGCCTACATGGACGTTATGCGCCAGCAAATCCACGAACTTCGTCCGGTCAATGCTTACGACGACATGGTCCAGGTCATCGGGCTTCTTGTCGCCGCCGCGGTCGCGCTGTGGCGTGGCACCAAACTCGGCTTTCGGAGGGCTTTTACGCTATGTACGATACTGTTCTTCGGGCTGCAAAATCGGCGTGGACTGGCATTTTTCGGCGTCACTGCGCCGTTGATTGTTGCCTACTCGCCGCGTTTCTCTGGGTCGGTATCGATCCCTGGCCGGAGCGCTCTATCCGACCTGATTTCGCGCTTCAATGTGCACTCGACCACGGAATAACTGGAAACGTCTTTAACGATTACAACTTCGGCGGTTACCTGATCGCGCACCACGTCCTCACTTTCATCGACGGTCGGGGCGTGATCTTCGGCGACCTGTTCCGTAAATATCTAACGAGCAAGATCACCGACGACGACCTCGACCGCTACGGCGTCACTTGGGCACTACTGCGCCCCGAGGGCCATATGTCCGACCGATGGGAAAGCCTATGTGCTGACGACATTGCGGTCGTGTGGAGGCCGCGATAGACCGACATCCGGACACGCTTGTCTTTGCAATTTTTTGGCGCTAAACTTTGCGGGCGACAAAATTCTATCAACCTAATAGACTATTAGTGTGAAATAGGTATGACATTCCAACCAGGACATACCTTTTCTCCAGGTCGTCGACACGGAAGTCGGAATAAAAGAACTGCTGAAATTTTCAACCGTCTCGAGAACCGTGGTGATATTGATCCTGCTGAGTTACTCTCTTCTATCGTCACCAATAACCAGGAACCTAAAGAGCTTCGCATCCAGGCCGCTGGCCTTTTGATGCCATACAAATATTCCAAATGCGGAACCGCTCCCGTTCAAGTCTACATCGATGTCCCATTAGACACTCCAGAATTCACTCATCTAAGCGATGCCGAACAATTCCTTGCCCGGATCGCTGCTCTTGTCGCAGGCGGCTCGCTCGACATTCAAACGGGCCTCGAACTCAGCACGCTCGCAAAGAATTGGCTGGATGCTCAATACGCGCGCGAAGAACTCGCCATCAAACAGTACAACGCTGGGTCCACCGAGCACGAGCAAACCATCCGCATCGAGGGCGGGCTACCGGCACTTCCAGGCACCAACGTTACGATGCCGTTGCTCGACGGCAAGCCGGCGACCAATTGCCACGCCTTGGAGCCTCCGGCTTCTGTCGTGCCGGCGATAGAATCTAGTCCCGAGTCCAAGGACCCTGGACCTCCGCCACAGGACCCCGAGCTATGAGCCTCGCCGATACGTTCAGGCGCACCTGTTCAGTTGCCCGGCTGATTCGCGTCGCCCAAGCCATGCGCCACTCGCATATGACGGTAATTTGGTAGTGTATGCAAAACTTCTAATTTGTGCATAGTTACCGCAGGTTGTGCTGAGAAATCAAGGGTTTATGAGGTGCATCGTGGCCGCCAAATGCGCCAAAGCCCGCGCTAGGTACGCAGGGTGCGCCCCGCCCCAGCCAACGCACCAGCGGCCCGCTAATGGGCAGCGGCGGGGGGTTTAAACCGGGTGCACGCGCGCCCGGCACCAGGGCTAGGGAGGCTTGATATGGCAGACACGAATCAACGCACGGTGGCCAGCATCACCAGGGAGGGCCGTGAGCCACCATCCTATGCCTACAACGACCCCGACCTTGGGCCGCTAGAATTCCTTCTGGCTGTGATGCGCGCCGAGCATCTGCCTATGGCAACGCGCATAGATGCAGCGCGGGCTCTCCTCCCATTCACTAATCCATATCCAAGGCCCACGAATTCTGTCCCTCGATGCACGATAGTCATCGGTGGCCTTGGTCCCTGTGACACGGCGCGCGCCCAAGGACCCGCAACCGATAATTCTGTCCCTCGATGCACGATAGTCATCGGTGGCCTTGGTCCCTGTGACACGGCGCGCGCCCAAGGACCCGCAACCGAAGCAACAGAAAATCGCAGTGAAAATCTTCTTTCGGCCAATACAACCCTCGCCCACGATCAGAGCATCCAGGCCCCCCAAAATTTGACGACGATCCCCAATACTCCTCCCCTTATAGACTATTCCACTCCGCCAACCCCTGCCGAGCTCCAGGAAATCAAAGCCGCAATCAACGCACTTCGCCCCGACCTTGCGCACCTCCCCGTCCCCGAATTCCACCTCTGCCCGTGTGGTCACTGGATAACCGGTGAATATGACTGCTGTCGTCGCGAACTATCGAAGCTGAACTGAGAGCTGCTGAAATCACAATCCAAGGTTCACCGAAATCACCGTGACAGAGGAGCGGAGCATCAAATGACCCACAACCCTCGCCTTCCCACACTTGAGGCAGTCATGAACGGCTCTCCATACGAGCTTGTCGATACCCCATTTTCCAAAGACAAGATGGAAGCATGGCGAGCGCAAAGCATAGCTACAGGAGTGGGAGGGGCCTTGGCTGCGATGCACCAACTCTATCAACTGGTTCGCAACGATGCGGCAGATGCTGCCGCACGTGCTGACGAAGCCCAGGCTCGCGAAGCCCTGGTCAAGCATCTGTGTGACCAAGTTGCCGAGATGCAGGAGCGTATCAACAGGCTCGCCGACGCCTTAGAAGAACGCCAGCGTTCTAACGAAGCGGCTGCACAGCATCAGCGCAGGTTTGATGAAGAACCCATCACGTTGCCGCCCGATCTTTCCGAGTATCAAACACGCACGCCTCCGGCGAAGATCGGAGACGAAACACATCAACCCGGAGGCGAGTTACACGCCATCGCGGCGAAGGAAGAACCATCAGCCGGTGATCCACTCGACGACAACGTGGGCGACCTTCCCAAGGAACTCGAAGAGCCTCCAGACCCGGTCCCCGAGCCCCGAGGCAGTGTGTATCCGCAGCCCACGGCGATCTCATTGAACGAGGTATAAACCATGGCCAGTGAGCAAGAGCACTTCGACGCGGCGAGGAAATTCCAAGCCTTCTACGACGAGACGCTTCGCAAGGTGGGGATGCGAGCGCCACAGCCGGTGCTCGGTCAAACCGTGAATACCTATAGACGTGAAACTTTGCGCACACTGAAGCGCACATTCCTACCTCAAAACCATGAACTGTATCAGATTCAGTTTCGTGGCCTCCCAGCCGATGTCCTTAATCCCTTTGAGGCACAGCTTCTCAGTGCCGTCGTTGTCGAAGCCAATAACCCCATTCACGTCCCTGTCGGCGAGTTGCGAAAGATAGAAGAACTCGACGAATACGGAAAACTCAAAACCATTCGGTGGATAGGCCAGGAATCTTTTGTGAAGCAGATGGAAAGACCCGGCCGGCGAGTCACATCATTTTTATTCGACCGAACAGCTTTAAGGGGATGAACCTCACACTGCGCACGTATGACCAGATGAGCGTGCGCCAACTGCACCGGATCGAGGCCTTTTATAGGAACAGCAGACTGAAGGTATGGTCCGAGCACCAAAGCCGGGGAGACGGACCGGGGGCGACCATTGTGCGCCGCGCGCAGGTGCATTTTGCGCCACCGCTTTTAAATGAGTCCGCGCTGCCACAGCCGTAGCCGCTGATGCGTTTAACGGGGCTGGCGGGTGCGGCATAGGGCGGTGCATTAACGCGCATGGGCGGCCATTTAAATGGTTCGGATGTAATTTCATGACTCTGAAAACTTAATACGAGAGCAACTCAAAAGACAACTGATTTTCCTTTCAAAGGTATGACGGGTGTACAATAGCTTTATTTCACCTCTTACTCGAATCCTCATCAAAGAATTATGCAGTCCTGTTGGCCGACCCAGCCCGGAAGCAAGGTTGGAAGTGGACAACCAAAATCCCCTGGAGCTTCAAACTGTCACGTCGTCGGCTTGCCAAGCCCCAGCCTCTTGATGAGCCGATCAACGTCCGCGTCGAAAGTGCGGTACTCGACGAATTCTGCCTGTCTGCGCACCAACATTCTCATGTCCTCCGGCAGCTGATCCTCTTCGGGCATCGGCGCTCCTTCGAGTAACACCGGCACTACAGGAATGGCGCGAGAAAGGGCCGCGCAAATCTCGATGCGGACAAAGTCTTTGGGATTGTCGAGCCGTCGCCGCCCCGTCTTGGGGTCAGCGTTTCTAAGCCAACCAGGGCCAATGAGCGCAAGTACCATCTCGGACGCTTCAACCTGGTGTTCCAATATCTCGACGAAATCGGCGCCCGGGGGGATCGAATCGATGTCTATGAAAACCTGCTCGGGCGGCAAGTGGCGCTTGAAGGACTCGTAAATCTGACGCGCTGGCCACTTGCTGTCTTCGCGGCGATAACTGATGAAAACTTTCGTCAACGCGGCCGGCCGATCACGCGCGGATGAAAGCGCAATAAACTCTCGAATATCGTCGATTGCCAAGTCGCCAGGATCTTCCAGCAACGCGCGGCCGCGCTCAAGCTGAAAGCCTGAAGGGAGCAGCAAGTCTTTGCGTCGCGCCTGTTGCTCCCAATCAGCCTTGGCTTGCAGGATTGCTGCCCGTGCGCGCAGCTTCTCCCAGTTGGAATCGATCCACACACGCAAACGTGGCCAAGTCCGGATCAGCGCCTCGTGGGTGACTTCAACTGTCGGCCGCCCCGTACGGTCATATTGCGTCACCAACAGCCGCGTCCGCCGGCTGGCGAATTGCTCCACGACCCTGAGCAGTGTCGGTTCTGAGGGCATCCATGCACGGGCACGAGTGTCCCCCTGTCCCTCGCCCGGCGTGACGAGTCGAAGAAAGAGCCGGCGCGCCTCCTGCTGTTCTTCGGCAGAAAGCGCCTCAAAGGTGCGCTCCGCGGTGACCCGAATGGCTTCTCGCACTCCGCCGGAGCGGGTATAGGAATCGCCAGTTATCGTGCTGCCTTCGCGCAGCTCCCAGCTTTCCTTGAGGGCATACTGCAGGAGCGGCAGCATGCCCTCGTCCTCGCCAGCCTCATCGAGGATCCGCTGCACTAAGCCCGGCGGATCGAATGCAAGTCCGACTTTTTTCGCCGGCTCGACGATGGTGCGCTTCAGTTCGGAACGAGGCATCGACCCTAGTAAGACCTGTCGCGTCGACAGGAGCGATCGGACCTTCGAGTGCGCAATCAGAGGGTCGTAGAACTCGGCGCGCATGGTCGCAGCCACTGCAACCGGCGCAGTTCCCGCTGCCGTCAACATTAAGTCGATGAAACGATTGACATCGGCAGCATGCTCGGTGAATCGCTTGTCACTGCTCGACGGCGCTTGGGCGTAGAGTTCCTCCCATTGGTCGATATACAATAACAGCCGATCGGGTTTTCCTTCTGCCAATTCCAGATCTTGGCGGATCATGTGAGACAGTAACTCGGGGTCACCCGTCCTTAGCGCCTCCACCTCGCTGGTGATTTTTGCTGCGTACTCTGCCGCGCCCTCGTTGTGTGCACGTGGATTGAAAGCCGCCGCCAATGACCCCAGCGGATTAGGTCCAGGCCGCAGTGACAGTACAGTCCAGAACCGGTCGCGCTCGCGCCGCAGGGCCGGCATAAGGCCGGCGTAGACGAGCGAGGACTTGCCGCTGCCGGATCGGCCCACAACCATTACGAACCCGTGCTCACGCACCTTGTGCACCAGCTGGCCAATCGCGCTGTCCGGCTCGCTCGCGCTCCCGCGGCCGAAGAACAAGGTGGAGTCCTCTTCTCGGAAAACATCGAGCCCGCGGTATGGACAGACGGCCTCGTGCGCCGCTTCAGCCGGCGTTCCTTCGCCGCGGATGGCCGTCAGGAGGTCCTCGAGCCTGTCCGGTGCATCGAACACACTCGTGACGTGGGAGAAGTCAATCCAGGTGGGAGCGCGGAGAAAATCAAATGGGGGGTCAATCGTGGTCTCGGGCAGGATCACCGGCACGATCGGGAAGGCCGGATCGCAGGTCTGACGCATAGAGGCGAGTTCACGTTCGTGTTGCTGTGTGTTGCCGAGCCCGCGCGGCCCGAGCAGCACGATCACGGCTCTGGCTGCGCCGATGGCCTGTTCCAGCGCGCGACGCCAAGGCAGACCCGCCGCTAAGTTACGGAGGTCAAAGAAAGTCTTCAGGCCCTTGTCACGCAGGACCGAATCGATCTCTGCCGCGCGGCGCCCGTCCGCGCGAGAGTAACTGACGAACACGTCGTAGGTATCGTCCGCCACGGTAAAGCCCGTGCGTGCCAAAAAACAGCGAACGATACTCCCTGAACCTCAGGTTAGGAAGTGGCTCGGCGGCCGCCCGACGGCTGACGACCGCGCTGGTAACAACCATACCAACGCAATTTCTCCGATTGGCACAAATGGCCGCACGGCTCGCTAAACATCTGCTTTCGGGGGCAATGCGGGTGTGAGCTATGCGATTGCCGGACAATCGTGATCTATGAGCGCACGGCCTAATTCGGCGTACCCAAGGCACATCTTTCTAACACCTACGCGTTGTGTCACACTCCGGCCTGTATGAAATCAAGCGTCATCGTTAGGGACCTCGAGACCGTGCCTGACCTCGGCGGGTTCGCAGCCGCTGATGATCTTGTCGGCAAGTCCGACGTGGAAGTGCGTGAGGCCATCGGCGCAAATTCCCCAAGCACATCTACCACTCGATCGTCTGCATCGGAGCATGTGACGCTGCCGGAATAGCTTCATGTACTGATCTTCGTCCGCTGCGCAACGAAATCTGGGACGTGGGCGGCTCCAGGGGGTAGGATTTGTACCTGTTTTCCATCTTTCGATAAATTTAACATCCGGTTGTCATGGAGCTTTCTTAAGAGCCTCTTAAAATACGCCCTGTCTTTGCACTCGATCCATTCCAGCAATTCTTCAGTTCCCACGGAGCCCGTGCTGGACGCGATTAAAACTAAAATTTGATCCGAGAATGAGACACTGGGGTCCAGCACTCTCTTCAAATCACCACTCTGCCAGATAAGGGGAATTCGCCTTTCTGCCAGGCTCTCTACAATCGACTGAGCTTCACTTGTCGTTAGGGTGTGAAGGACGCGGACAAGTTCCGCCATGATCCAATTGCACATGGATAACACAACTGTTGCATCCATATGATTGGGGTCGACATCGCCGCCCGCATGCCCAACGCCTCGATTGTTTCGTACCTCGTACAACGCCGGCAACATTCTTGGTATGAGGATCTGAAAGCTTCGCGGCTCCAATGTGTTCGACTCTAGAGCACGACACGCTGTCGGAAAGTCTTTAGGTTTAATGGGTTTTGCTGAATAGCTGCCGGACGCGTGCCCCAGCAAGATTGAATAGACAACTTCACAGAATTTGCCGCCGCTCAATTCCGACGGCAACCAACGGTGCTCAGCATAATTCTGGACAATCTGCTGATACTCGTCCAGCAACGGATCGCGCAGCCCTGCCGGGATTGCAGCTAGTGCGTTCTTTGGGGTCACGTTTGATGACCCAGCTCCCTAAGGCCGTGGGGCGTAATGAAAAAGCCGCCACCACCTTTTTCACAGAAGCCCTTGCTAACATTTTGGTTCAGACAATTAGCTGCATTTGTGAGCTTCTTCTGGTGGTTGTCGAGAAGAGCTTTGGTGACGGCTTTGGTCGTCAGTGGAGTTGTTCCACGCATGCGCAACCAGTCCGCTGTCGCTAGAAATCTCTTGGTCTGATTTGTTTCGCCGCCCTTCGCCTTGATGTGACTTGATAAGGGCTCGGGTTTATCGGCGCCGCTCGTGCCCTCGACAGGAGTTTGAGCTTCGGGTGTCACGCTCGGCGCGTGCAACTCGCTTAAAGTCGGTGCTGCGTTTAGAATCTTATCAAGTTGTTTCGCAAGCCAGTCTTCTTCGCCCTCACCTGAGAACGAGAGACTGCCAAACGTAAACTCAATCTTCGCGTTCGACATTTGATTGCGTCGCATCAGAACCGAGTGATTCGCATTTTACACACGTATCCCCATCAGGCATAGGCCGACGGCCACGCAACGAGGGCCGCGAATTCCTCTACAATCGTGCCGCCCCGCCGCCGCAAATAAAACGGAGACCCACTCTCCCCGCGCCACGACGACGGGTGTCGTGGCAGGGGGAGGGGGTTGTTGTGCCGACGCGGTTGATCCGCCCCCATTGAAGTGGTCCGACTTGAGGTATGTCTTCGACATCGAGGAGGACTGCAATGGCAAGGAAACGATACAAGCCTGAAGAGATCGTCGCGAAGCTGCGGCAGGTCGCTCGAGAACAGCCGGCTGCGCAAGGCAGTCTCCGATTTGACGCTGGATAAGCGGCAATACGGCCGCTATGGCTATCGCAAGATCCCCGAACTGCTGCGCCAGGCGGGCTGGACAATCAACGACAAGCGGGTCGAGCGTATCTGGCAACGCGAGGGGTTTAAGGTCCCTCATAAGCAGCCCAAACGCGGCAGGCTCTGGCTGACCAACGGATCTTGCATCCGGCTGCGTCGGGCGAGGTCGCAGAGGCCACACCGGTCAACTTAATTGCTGGGCCGCAAAATTTCTCCGAACAATGTTGTCCACATCCGTGACCGTCACTCGTCCGCCTTCGTCATCGTCGTGCGCTCCTCCCGCTGGCTAGCGCTTGGTCCGCTGCGTGCATCTGTTCAAGCAATAAAGCAGCGGACTCGTTGCCTCGCGCTTCCAAAGCTGACATGCCGCCGATGCCGCCGAGCGCGAAATGGCTGACCGCCTCAAGCATCTCCGGCAGTCGTCCCGCCACCCGCTCGACGTGGGGATTGAAGCGGTGGTAGGCACCGCCAGTTACTTCGGCAAGCGCCCTGAACGCACCCTCGGTCCGCCCCGAGCGCCCTTGCTGGAACAAGAACAGTCTTGTTCCCGCGGCGCGCAACTTCTTGGCGGTAGCAATCGCAGCATCGAGGTCGCCGTGAAAGCTATCGCCAACGACGACGACAGCCTGCACGGGGCCTTGTCGTGTTTCGCGTAGCGCCCGTTCGAGGATGTCGCTGGTCTCGATGTAGCAGCCGCATCGGCAGTTAGTCCGGGCGTGGTCCATGAGGTGGCCCATGTCGTCAGGGTCCGTCACCCAGCGCGTCGCGATGAGGGGTCGGGTCTCAAGCGCACCCTCTGGCCCGTAATAAGCGAACCGGATGGCGATAGGCCCCGCTGCAAACATTTCAGTTTGGAGCGTTCGAAGCCGATCCCACATGAACGTGTCATCGGCTTCAGCTGCTAAAGCGAGGATAATGCGTGGTTGATCGTTCATTTCATTTCTCCCTTTTAGTCGGCGGTGGTCAGCCGTGGTCACCCGTTAACCGGCCAACTTTTTTTGGCGGGTCTCGCCGGTAGCGCGGCGTGCGCCCTTCGGGCGTGCGCGGTCGGATATGTTTGAAGCCCAAGCGCTTCGTCAGGATGGTGACAACCCGCTTCTGATTGGACTGCATCTCTTGTTGCTTGCGGTCGAGGTCGAGCGCGTGTTGCAGCACATCCCGGAGGGTGACGTCGGTCCGATCCCCCAGCCATTCGCGGATGGGTTCCTCCCAGGGATCGGCGGCGTAGCGCTTCGCCTGCTCCTCGGTCGCGAGTGCTTCGAGTTGCGGCGTTTCCAACCACCACGCCGCATCCTGCCTGAATAAGTGCATCGCCTCGGCCCAGAGTTGGTCGCGTGCCTGTAGCAAGCCGTCAACGTCGATCATGCCGACGCAAGCGACTGGCCAGAACCGTCGCGCGCCGGTTGGGTCTCGCAGATAGCGGCCGTCTGCGGGTGGGTTGATGGTGGCGGCAAATACACATTGCCTCGGCAGGTTGATTGTGTGCTTGCCATAAGGCGGGCGAAAACGATCGTGACGGCTGGTTATGAACCTCTTTTGCGCTGACGCCGTAGCCCGCACCAGCGAGTCCATCTCGGAAATCTCAATGAGCCACACGCCTGCGGTTTCAATGGAGGCATCCTTGGTGCTGACAGCACTGAGCCGATCTGTGAACCAGTCGTCGTGGACGGCAAGCGTCCGCAACGCTGTGGACTTCAGTTTGCCCTGCGGGCCTTCGAGCACGAGCATGTGGTCAGCTTGGACACCCGGCTCAAAGATGCGAGCAACCCCTGAAATCAACCATCGAGGTCCGATGGCGCGAATATATTCGGTGTCCTCGGCGTGCAAATACGTTTGCAGCCACGTTTGCAGGCGCGGCTCTCCATCCCAAACGAGCGCGTTGAGATAGTCTCGCACCGGATGGAACGGGTTGTGTCGAGCCGCTGCCTGTACTGCGCGCCCCACGTCGCCAGCTGATGGGCTAATACCCTTGTGCTGAAACCAAGCTCTCGTCTGGGACTCATGATGATCGGTCCAAGGTACGTCGGTCCATGCTGTCCCTTCCAAGGGCGGGGGCCTTCTGATAACGACCCGCGCAGCGAATTCGTTGTAACCAAGCACCCTTTTCCAATCCGGCCCCTCTCTCAGGATCAAGATTAAGTTTGCAATGATGGGTCTGATCTTGCCGTCCTTGTCGTCGAGGATGAGATCGTCGGTCCAATCCGGTTGCTTTCCGCGCCCGCCCCGCAGTGCCGCTTCTTGCGTTTTCTTCAATTCGGCAAAGCGGTTCTTCAGAATCAGCTTAAGACCGCCTGCGCTGAGACCGCGGAAATGCTCCTGGCGGTCGCCAATCGCAGGATTGAGCGCGTCGCGGATCGCCAAAGCAACCTCGGCAATGTCCACATTGAGCGTCAGGCCGTGTAACGCTTCGATGGACTTTGCATCAGCCACTGCCTTGTCCAGGCCAAGCCTCTTGAGCACCGCATCGGCCCAGTCGAAAAGCCGCTGATCGCGCTGCGTCTCAGCGCGTGCGTGCGCATCGGCGTCTTTGTCTTGTGACGCCGGAACCGGCAACTTCACGATCTTGTCGTCGGCCACGGCTCAAACTCCCGCGCAGAAAAAAGTTTGAGCGAATACGGGTGACCACGGGTGACCAACAGCAGGCATGAACCACCTCACGGGCGCGCGTGAGGCGCGACCCCGGCGACTTGTGTTGACCGTGAATGCGATTGAGCACGCGCATCGTCCCACATGCCGCGTTGTGGTCAAATTGTTCGCGGTCTGTTCTAGGGATGTGGACCAGGATTGAAAGCGCGATGCGGAGGCCTCAGAAGGCTGCGTAATGCGCTTAACATGATAATTCCGCTACCAGCCCAAGGCCGCACATCTGCGGTGATTTGCGTCGGGGTGGCATATCGACAAGTGCCTGAAATTCCTCAGCTATTTTGTGCAAGAAAATTCAGGGTTTAGCGTCTATCCGCACACCTCACGCCGCAAGAGGGGTGTAGGTCCTTAGGCGTTGTGGTCGATGATAGTTCGGCCGGGTATCCGCCGAGGGGCTTGTTCTGTGCCGATGGCACCGCGCAATGCTGATGCTAGAGCCGCGAGATCATCGTGAACTGCACGGCGGTCCGCGTGCGGGCTGAGTTCGATATTGATATTCAGCACCACTGGTGTTGGCTCAAATGGCGGGACAACTTCCGCTGCTCGCCGATGCCTGATGTGGAACCTCGCGAATGTCCCGAGCGCGCCTATGCCTACGATCACGGCAGAGCCACGCAGCCACGTTTCAAAGTCGATATCCGCGTCCATCCACCAAAACAACATTCCAGACCCAATGCTGAACCAGAGTGCAGCCCGGATAAAATGGCCTCCGAGCAGATGGACAATCGCCTTGAGCCATGCTGCGACAGTGAGGCAGAAGGCGAGCCAATAGAACAGGACCACGGCCATGAGGAATATCGCGACTGGCCACATTTTCCTATCCTCTCACCGACACCGAGTGTTGCACCAACGAAACCCGGCAAACTCGCCGCAGTATGTTTGGCATTGTCCGGCCCAAGCTGCACTCGCCAATAGCATCAACAGCGCAGCGACCCCGATTAGAAGCTTCGTTTTCATTAGACACCTGCCGTTGCTGAAAGCCGCGATATGGTGGCCTGCGAAACACTGAACGTGCGCGCTACGTCAGCCTGCGCATTGCCGTTGGCGAGCCGTTGGAGTGCTTCCTGTCGCTGGTCCGGCGTCAGCGCAGCAGGCCGTCCGAATTTCACGCCGCTGGCCTTCGCGCGCTTCCTGCCTTCGCCTGTGCGGGCACGGATTAACTCGCGCTCGAACTCGGCCAGCCCTCCAAGAACGGTGAGCATTAGTCGACCGTGCGGGCTCGTCGTGTCCGCCCAGGTGTCTTTGAGGCTCTTGAAGCCAGCGCCGCGCGCAGTGAGTGCTGCAATGACGTTGAGCAGGTCACGGGTGGAACGTGCCAGCCTGTCCAATCGGGTGACAACCAGCACATCGCCGCTCTCGATCTTGTGGAGAAGCTTGGCCAGCTCGGCGCGGTCAGTCTTGGCACCGCTGACCTTTTCCTTGAACACCTTGGCGCAGCCTGCGGCCATCAACTCAGCCTCTTGGGCTGCGAGGTCTTGGCCGTTGGTGCTGACACGCGCATAGCCGTAAGTCGTCATTTTCTAACCCTCTGCGTTTTGACATCGTGCTGTCATTATACAAAACACGCGAATCAGTGACAAGTGAATAGGGGATCCCCAGCCCCACCTGGTGGCGAGGGGTGCACAAAACGAGCACAAAACCGCGTTAGTTTGCCGTTAGTTTGGGGAGACGACCAAGCCTATTATGCAAACAATAACAATGGCTTAGGCGGCATCTACTTTTAACTCGAAGTCTTCGGTGAACACTGAATTGTCCTGGGT
>Ga0306926_10004861_pt1 | contig 14191 bp, 10 predicted proteins | sample flu12Cox44000178_FD_203759 | JGI IMG/M metagenome (GOLD analysis project Ga0306926, IMG submission 203759) | Lab enrichment of tropical soil microbial communities from Luquillo Experimental Forest, Puerto Rico - flux8day.12C.oxic.44.000.178 (v2)... | ecosystem: Environmental > Terrestrial >...
TGCACTGCTCGCCAGGACGCAGCGAAGAGCTTGGGCAGAGCCGCTTTAAAGCAAGGCGACGGTCTACACGGCAAGAATGAAAAGCCAAACCCAAAAGTGATGTGAAGAGTCTTTTTCCCTGATCAAGAACCTGCGGACAACTCAATTTGGCGACGTTGACACACTAGTTGAGCGCCCCGATAATAAGGTATTAGCCCCTCCTCTCTGGAGTTGGCTGGCGTGCTGTCCCCAGGTCACGTCGGCAGTGACGTGAAACTTCTTGCGAGTGTGAGTGTTCGTATCTGTCATCGGACGGAGTGCGCGCTTGTCCAAGATTCGCGTGTTGTTAGCTGATGACAGCGTTCAGATGCTTGAATATGTCCGCGAATTCCTGTCGACTAACTGTTGTGAGATCGTGGGCGCCGTGGCTGACGGGCAAGCGGCGGTCATTGCGGCGGCCAAGTTGCAGCCGGACGTTGTGGTGCTTGACCTTTCGATGCCCGTTCTGAACGGCATCGAAGCGGCCAAACGTATTCTAGAAGCAACGCCGTCGCCAAGGATTGTTTTTCTGACTGTTGAGAAGGATAGCGATGCCTGTTGTGCCGCGTTGGGAGCGGGCGCCTGTGGATACGTGCTCAAGCCCCGCTTGGCGAGTGATCTGATTCCAGCAATTGAGTTGGCAAAGGACGGGCGTCGCTTTGTTTCCCCGGGTTGCGAATAGCGCTCCCACGTCGTTACCTTTCTCGGTTGCAATGACTTCCTTGTAATGTGGTTGCGGGCATCGTTTTCTTGAAGTCTGGTTCTACAGATACTAGTACCAATTGAATTTGGGACAGTCGCGAAGAAAGTAACATAACTACATCGCCCCCCGATGTCCGTCAACCTTGCCAATGAGCTTGAGTTAAATTTAATAAGAAACTACTTGAACATTATCTGTGACGCGCGCAATATCCTCCACTACGTGGGGAGTCAATCGACTTGACGGCACGCAGTTGGGCGCAGGCGACTTTGCGCCGGCCAACTGTTGCGAATCGGTGTCTGGTGACCGCCGCAATGCCGAGACGCCGCTGAACAGGTTTCTTCCTTCATGAGAGCGAGGAAGACCTCGGACTAAACGGATTTGGTGACCTGTTCTGCGTGGAGGTCGTCAAATATGTCCCTACGCGAATTGGCTTTTCCTCACTTTCGACTGCGCGCCGCAATCGACGCTGTATTTGTGCCAGGCGGAAGTAACAAAAGTTTAGGGGCGGCTGTTTCCAGTGCAGTAATCGGGCTCGTGGTTGCATTCGGGTACTATGTCGGGTGCCAAGTCGGCTTTCTTTTGAAGCCTAGCGGCTCGCCAATTGCGACCTTCTGGCCTCCGAATGCAATTCTCCTCGCAGCTCTCCTGCTGGCTCCTCGTCGAATTTGGTGGCTTCTGCTTGTAGCAGTACTTCCAGCTCATCTTTTGGCTCAGTTAGGTGCTGGCGTTCCTTTGGCCTCTTCGCTGTCCTGGTTTGTGGGAAACGCTGGCGAGGCGCTGCTAGGGGCTGCCTGCGTCCGAGTCTTCAAAAAAGGCGGTGAGTTGTTCGATAGTGTCCGTGGAGTGATCGTTTTTCTCTCGTGTGGGGTGCTCGTCCCGACGCTTACAACATCGTTCGTGGACGCTGCAGGTGTTGTTCTGACCGGCCTCGGTCGAGAATTTTGGGCTCTGTGGACGATTCGCCTTACCTCTAATATCGTTGCGGATCTCACTATTGTGCCAACCGTCGTGATTATCGGAGCCCAAGGATTCTCTTGGTTGCGAAGAGCGAAGGCGGCGAAATACTACGAGCTTGCAGCGCTGATGATTAGCGCGATAGTCGTAGGCTTCCTCGCCTTTGGCAGGGAAAGCGCCATGAGCAGTTTCTGGCCATTCATCTACGCGCTTCTTCCACTCATGTGTTGGGCTCTATTACGATTTGGAACTGGTGGAGTAAGTACATCACTGTTGGTTACTGCATTGATTACCTCTTGGTATACGGTGCAAGGTCGAGGCCCTTTCGGATTGCTCTCCAAGGACTTGGCGGTATTGTTGCTTCATTTTCTGCTGACAATACTTTCGGTGTCGTTCTTAGTAGCGAGCGCCTTACTTGCCGAAAGACAAGCCGAGGAGAAAACAGTACGCGCGAAATTCGGCAACCTGGTTCATGCGCAGGAGCTGGATCACTATCGAATTGCACGAGAGTTGCACGACAACATCCTACAACGGCTGACGCTCGTCAGCCTTCACCTCGACGAGCTGCGAACTGCTTCGCTGGTTTTTGCTAAACCACCCTTCAACACTTTGTACGACCAGATTTCTGATATTTCCAGCAAAATTCGAGTTTTGTCCCATGAGGTGCATCCATTCATGCTCGAATACCTGGGACTTTCGCGGGCACTGAGGAAGCTTTGCCGGGACGCCAGTGCGCATTCTGGGATCGCGATTGATTTCTCAGAGCATGGGATGGCGCTTCCGCTTCCATTGGATGTTTCAGGCTGCTTGTTTCGCGTCGCGCAAGAGGCCGTGCAAAACATCACCAAACATAGCAAAGCTAAGACCGCTGTCATGGAATTAGACTTGGCCAGCCGATCTGCCGTATTGCGAGTCTCGGATAGAGGGGGCGGGTTGGACGGACTCCGCGTGGAGAATGTAGGGACAACTTATATGCGCGAGCAGATCCTGACCCTGGACGGCACACTCGAGATCACCTCTGTAGATGCTAAGGGGACGCAGGGCACGACCATCGAGGTTGCGCTTCCGATCCAACCTGTTGCTTTGCCAGGATGTAATTAATTAGGCTGAAGACCGTGCAGAACTAGCGGTAAATATCTTGATTCAGGAAGGGCATATTCCTCTTACCAGGATGCTCGCTCCAGGCGCAATGGGCGAAAGTCAACAAGTAAGTGAGGACACCAGCAGCGCTGAAGGACAAAGGAAGAATCGTCGCGTCGTCGTGCGCGTGTTGCAGAACAAAGCGATCGCCGGAGTATAACCAAGGTAGTGTTTCCTATGCGGTAGCGTCATGCTTTACCTTGGGGCATTAAGGCAGGTCGCTCCACTGGCTTGGAGCTAAAAAGTCAATACATTTTGGGATATAAGCCAACGAACCCACGATGATCGCTGGGCGAAAAATCAGGCTCGCGCTATGCGCACCTGGGGGACGCCCGAGGCTGAACGTTTACGCAAAACGAGGCTACCGCGCCGCTATACATGAGGCACCGCAAATCTGACTGCCGTTGTCCGCAAGTTCGCTAAGCCTGAAACCATTTGACTAGAAGCCTGCGCTAGAGCAACGACTCAGCCCTGCATTGCCCATATTGTGAAGCGTTCCACTGATGATCTGCGCTGTGCTCCTGCGACATTCCACTTAGTAATCGAGGGCAGGCCGGATGAGGGCTGTTTTGAATCAAGAGAGATTCTTCCTTCGCTTAGGAAAACGAATCCGCCAGTTGAGAGAGAAGCACCGTCATTCCCAGGAAGACATGATCTACTACGGCTTTTCGGCGCGCCATTGGCAACAAATCGAGGCTGGACGCCCGATCACAGTTTCAACTCTACTGCGGATCTGCGCTGTCTTCGAGACTCCGATTGATCGCCTAGTTCGCGGTCTTGATAGAGGAGTCTATGAGGACTAATTCCGCAGTCCGGCTAATTTGCTCGTGGCCAAAGTTGAGCCGCGTGCCTTATAAGGCTATCTACTTATGACCGCACATCTATCAAGACACGTAAGGCTTCGCATGATTTCTGTTGATCAATCAGCTTACTCGCATCCATCTGATTGCTACGTGGTCTATTTCAGTTCGACGCAACGAGGAAATTGCAATGCAGCTTCCAGGAGGCCCACCAGGGAATAGGGGCCGCCTGAAAGCTAGAGCAGTGGAGTGAACATGCGCATTTTGGTGGTTGATGATTTTGTGCCATGGTGTCGATACGTCTCTTCGTTGATTCTCCCGAAAAATCGCGAATGGTACATTGTTGGCGAAGTCTCCGACGGCGTGGAAGCCGTGAAGAAGGCCGCCGAACTCAGACCAGACCTGATTCTTCTGGACATCGGACTCCCAAAGCTCAATGGGATTGAAGTCGCTCGACAAATCAACCAAATCGCCTCTGACGTGAAGATTCTGTTCTTGAGTGCCTTTGACTCCCCGGAAATTGTGGAAAAGGCCCTGAATGTGGGGGCAAACGGTTATGTCGTTAAGCGGGACGCTGGAAGTGAACTGGTTGTAGCGGTGGAAGAGGTTCTTCAGAGCAAACTGTTCATCAGTAGCAGAATAAAGGGATCGATTTCTGTTCAAGGCGCGTCCTCGCAGGCTTCAAACGATCCAGTGCGCGACGCGCGCTTATCATCGCCAGCGATCAGTTTGCCAGAGGCGGGATTCACGAACCCGCACGATGCGCTGTTCTATTCCGATGATGATGCTCTCATAAAGAGTGTTACCGATTTCTTCGGCGCGGCATTAAGGTTCGGGGATTCGGTCATTGCAATCGCGTCGAAGCCACACCGCGATGCTCTAGTGCAGGAATTGAAAACACAAGGACTAGACGCCGACGTCCTTATGCAACAAGGAGCCTATGTTTCGCTGGATACCGCCGATCTGATTCCCACGGTAATGATCAATGAGCGGCTGGACGGAGGCCGATTTTTCGAAGGCTTCAAGAATCTCATTGAGTCGGCCTCGAGAGCGGCAAAGGCAACACAGCCTCGGGTTGCGATTTTTGGTGAAGCCGCGGCTCTTCTGTGGGCGCAGGGCAGAAAGGACGCCGCTATTCAGTTCGAGCAGCTTGGCACCTGCCTTGCTAGAAGCCACAAAGTAGACATTCTCTGTGCCTATCCGTCTGCGCTCAACTTCCAAGAGGATCGAGATTCGTTTGCGGCCATTTGCGCAGAACACTCAGTTGTTCACTCGGAGTGAAAAGCTGCAAACGGCCCTGGGCCAACATTAATCCCAGCAGTGAGCCTAAAATCTCCTCCGTGGCCCGTGAAAGCTACAGTTATCTTTAAGTCTTGACAGTGCGGAGGGGCCGGACGGCGTACTTTTTCTCAGACAGTGAAGTGTAAAACGGGCGAACCGATGTTCAGGAGACGAAGCATGGCTTCGGAGGCTGGTGGCCTAGATTGAATTTCTTCACTTCTCATCTGGAAGCCATCATCGCCGAGCTTTACGAGGCGGTCGTCAATTTCTCCCAAAGAACGCCACAGAAAGACGATCTGACAGCCGTGCTGATCAAACGGTTCCGATACAATCCGCGAATTTCCCGTCAGTATGAACCGTAGAGTATGACGCTTGGGGTGTGCTCCCAAGGTTCCCGGTAGTACCAAAGCTCGACGCTTTCCACTGCGCGACGTTCGCCATAGAGTCCAATGACGCGGTTTCGTCCCCCTGGCCAGACACGATCCCGAATGGCCCACTCCTCTGAAGTGCCATCTGCGAAGTGGACAACGACTCGGTCGAAGAAAATGGCGTCCCCGCTCACCCGCAGTTGAATGGTGTGAAAGGCGCCATTGCGGCGTGTGACCTGGATGAGCTCATGATCCCGCGCACTATCGATCTTTGTATGCCCTAAAAAATCCCAAATCTGCGCTCGCGCCGGCAACGAAAGAAGGCTCGCAAGGCCTAGAAGAGGGGCTGAGAACCATGCTCCACGCTTTATTGCCATCAATTCTCCAGAGAACTTAGAGCTTCGACTTACAGAAAACCTATCGACTTCAGCGGATGCATGACAATGGAACTGACGTCCCGCCTTGCACAATAATTAACTGCGCCGGGCCGATTGGTCGTGACGAAAGCGCAAATAACTCTTCGGGTTCCGAGATTGTTACTCGCCAGGAATCCGCGTCGGTCAGCCGCGGATTGAGCCCTTCCGGAATACTCTTCTGTGCGCATCTTTTGCTTGCCCAAGAACAACGACAAGATTCACAGGCTGGCAGAGCATTTGTCCTAAGTCGATCCGGCTTTCTTGGGATATGAGTGATCTGGAATAGGTAGTTGCAGTGCCAATGATTGCCGCGGGCTCGCGGGTGGCGAGAAATACGCCTCAGTACAAGTGAGACAGCCGACGCTTACGGGGGTACGCTTTGGGAGCAACAGTACAGGCGTTACGGTTAGATCCCACGGTGCAGGGAGAAGAATCACGGAAATTTGAGTCGCGTCTCCGCGAGAAGATAGTTGGGCAGGACGAAGCGGTGCAGGCGGTCGTTGATCTCTACAGAGTTTTCCGCGCCGGCCTGGAGGCCCCCAGCCGCCCTATTGGAAACTTACTGTTCCTTGGGCCCACCGGCACGGGCAAGACCAGGATTGTCGAAGTTGCCGCCGAGGCCCTCTTCGGCGATTCGCGAGCAGTAATCAAAGTCGAGTGCGCGGAATTCCAGCACTCTCACGAGATCGCGAAGCTGATCGGTTCGCCGCCAGGCTATTTGGGACATCGTGAAACACACCCGGTAATCACCCAGGAAGCGCTCGCCCAATACTATACCGATGAGTTGAAGATAAGCTTCCTCTTGTTCGATGAGATCGAAAAAGCAAGTGATGCGCTCTGGCAATTGCTTCTGGGAATTTTGGATAAGGCGACCCTGACCCTCGGAAATAATCGGCGGGTTGACCTTTCACGATCAATGATCTTCATGAGTTCGAACCTCGGTGCTTCTGAGATTTCCGACCTGATGACAGGCGGAATGGGTTTTGCCGCTGCGGTCAAGCCAGAGGCGAAATTACTCCTGGATCAAAAGGTTGAGCGTATGGCGTCGGACGCGGCGAGACGGAAGTTCGCCCCGGAGTTCATGAACCGAATCGACAAGACTGTAGTCTTCCGACCTTTACGCAGGGAACAGTTGGAGCGAATTCTGGACATTGAACTTGCGATGGTGCAACAGCGCCTCTTGATGACGCCGAAAGGGCGCTTCGTGTTTCGAGCGACGCAAGGCGCAAAGGATTTCTTGTTGCGTGAAGGCACAGATTTGAAGTACGGAGCTAGGCACTTGAAGCGGGCGATCGAGCGCCACGTCGTTTATCCGCTGGCCAGCTTGCTGGCAACGGACCAGGTCACGGCCGGGGAAACAATTTCGATCGACTGGAATGAGAAGACGAGCGTTTTGACGTTCCTGAAAAAAGCATGAACGGCCGTCGCGTCGAATTGTTCCTGCCAATTTGAGCAGTCTGCAAAACGATTAAGCGTGAACAAGAAGAACGTGATCGCAGGTCCTATCTCTACCTGAACCTGGCGGCGTGGTCTTACCGGTGTTCGCTTCTTCCTGCATTGATCCCGCAGTTGAACGCTGATTCGGCCCGCTTTGTTCTGGCATTTTTGGCGGTTCAACGCCCATTGCTGTTCAAGCTATGTGCAGTGTGCTTGAAAGATTCAGCGTGACGGTACACGATCCTATTGATCATACTTACTAGGGGCATTCGCTGCCGACTGACTCCTGATGGAAGAACTGCTTTTTTCACCGCTCGACCGATCGGCCTCACAAATTTGCATCGTTCTTGAGCGTAAGCTTGAGTGTTGTCACAACCGGAAGGTTTACGTCCGGCTTGCAACGCTTTGAGGAAGCCTCACAGCAGTCAGCTTGTCCTGCGACTCCATATCAACGCGCCGCTTGAATCGGCTTATGCTCAATGAAAGAGCCGGTGACGCCGCCGTTAAACGCGTTTCTCAGGCCAGCCGCTACTTCGTCGATGCACTTTTGTCCTGAGGCCAGCTCTCCGGCCATTAAGAAGAAACCGTGGATTGCGTTTGGGTAGAAAGAGATCGTTGTCGCAACGCCGTCTTTCTTCAAGTGACGAGCATACTCTTCGCTCTCAGCTCGCATCGGATCCTCACCGCCGTACGCGATTAACAATGCTGGGGGTAGATTCGCCAGGTTGCTCGCACGAAGGGGGGAAACATAGGGATCGCTTAGCTGCGCCGCAATGGGGAGATATGCGCTAAGCACCTTGTGTTTAACGTCTCTCGTGACAGCCGGAGCGTTCGACTCCGTGAACCAGCTTGGCCTCATTGTCGAGGCATCAAGCATGGGATAGATCAAGGCCTGAAACACCAGGCGCGGAGTGCTGCGCTCACGGGCCATCAGCGCAACAACAGCAGCCAGGTTCCCACCTGCCCCATCTCCGCCGACAGCAATTCGACGCGGATCGCCCGCTATCGCGCTGGCATTCTCCGCAACCCACTTGGTCGCTGCATAAGCATCATCTACCGCAGCTGGGTATTTGGTTTCCGGCGCTAGTCGGTACGCGACTGAAACGACTTTGCATTTGCAACGATTTGCCACAGAACGTAGAGGTGCGTCATAAGCATCCAGAGTGCCGGCGACAAATCCTCCGCCGTGAAAGAAAACCAGAATCGGCAAACCATTTGAAGAATCCGGACTATAGACGCGGATTGGAATGTCGCCCGCTATCCCAGGGATCTGACGATCTTCAACGTGAAAAATGGGTTCCGGAGTTCCTGACAACTTGGGATAGAAGAGATAGGCTTTCCGCACGTCGTCCACTGTCGACGGCCGAGAGATGCCGGCTAGGGCCATCTTGTCGAGGACTGCTTTTACCTGTGGATCATCTGGCGTTCCGGGTTCCGACTCGATTACCCCCTGATTTTGGCTTTCTTTTGGGCGTTGGATTGTCCATTTGAGGTCGGACCCTCTAGTGGGGCCACTCAATGCATATAGAACGCAAACTATCAGCACTACCGCGAAAAGATCTCTGCCCGCAATTCTGGAGTCCAAGATGTTCATGGTCCCTCCAACGTTGGCTCTAAGGTTGTTCGATACTGCAGAGCGCCAGCACTGGCAGAAGTGACAGTTGGACATGCGCGGAGCCTTCGCGATAGTGCGTCGTGTTGGAGTACGGCCTCGATCGACCGGATGACGTTACGAGTGATCGGACGAAGCTGACCTAAGAGAATAGCGGCGGTTTTGGTGATGCTTGAATGTCATTCCGGTTCCGGGTTCGGATGCAGACGCAACGTTCGAGGAACGTTGTGCCAGTGTCAATAGGTTAGTTACTCCGCCATTTTAGAGAAATCCGAATTAAGTCAAAAATTCCATGCAACGTGCCCACCAAACACGGCTCGCTGTCTTTTCTCTCTTTGCTCTTTCACTCGCCTTGATGGCAGGCGTCAACTTGGCGCAGCCCGCGCCAGACCAACACAAGGCCGCGGTGCCCCAAGAGAAGGCGGCATCTCCATCGACTGCGACGACCGGCAGTGGATACGCCGGGAGCGAGGTGTGCATCACCTGCCACGAAGATCAGAATCGCCGCTTCAAGAACACTCCGATGGGAAGGGCTATGGCCAATCCGCACACTCCGGAAGAGTCGCGCGGATGCGAAAGTTGCCACGGGCCCGGCCAGGTGCACGTGGAAGCCGGCGGCGGCAAGGACACCATCCCGCTTCGCTTTGGTAAGGACTCCCCGAATTCTGTGGCCGAACAAAATGCCGCCTGCGAAGCGTGCCATGGGCGGGGAACGCATATGTTCTGGAAGGGGAGTCCGCATGAATCGCGCGGAATGGCCTGCGTCGATTGCCACCAGGTAAAGAAGGGAATGCACATCAGCGGAGTGGAAGAAGCCCGCTACAATTCACCACTCAGCGAAAATACCGGGCTGCAGAAGGCACAGCCAGAGTTGTGCCTGCAATGCCACCAGATGCGCAGGGCACAGTTACAACGCTCCTCGCACATGCCGTATCGGGAAGGCAAAGTGACCTGCACCAGCTGCCACAACCCGCACGGCACACCTAATCCAAAACAGCTCATTCAGAGCACGACCAATGAGAACTGCCTCAGTTGCCACACCGAACGCCGTGGGCCCTTCCTCTGGCCGCATCCTCCCGTAATGGAGAACTGCGCGAACTGCCACGAACCGCATGGCTCGAACAACCCGCAATTGCTGAAAGTACGGATGCCCCGTGTATGCGACTCCTGCCATGACGGCAGCCGGCACCCGACGCAGCCGCAACCTCTTAGCTCCATTAAAAATTTCAATCGAGGTTGCACAAACTGCCATTCCGCCATACACGGGTCGAACCATCCATCGGGTTCAGCGTTCTTGAGATAGAGCGGAGGGCGAGAATGATTCGTTTGAGCAAACTGGCGCCCGCAGCAGTGCTTGTGCTAACCCTCTGTGCGGCGGCACCAGGCCAGGAGCAAGACCCGGATAAGAAGCAATCCTCAAACCAAGATAAGACCCAGAAGCCGGCGCAAACCCAGGCGCAGGACACGGACGCGAGTCACGGATACGCTGACTTCGGCGTGCGGTTCGCGACTGGCGACGTCTACGGCCGGCCAGACTTGCCGTTCGATCCCGCGCTAAAGAACTCGAAGTTCAATGAGTACCGCGACGTTCGAGATGGTTTCTACCTAAGACGTGCGAACGTCAGGTTTTACGACGTACTAGGTAGCCACAACTACGTCTCTTTCCAGTCTTCAAATACGGTATACCGTGACCAAAGTTACCTGGGCTCGTTCGGGCAATACGGCAAGTTCAAAATCCAATTTCGTTACGACGAGATTCCTCACACCTACAGCGATACCACGCGGACGCTCTATACACAGACGTCGCAAGGCGTATTTGTATTCCCCGCGCTGATACGCCAAGCCTTGCAGGCCCCCGTGCCAGTAGGCGACAGTCTCCAGAACATCATCAACACACAATTAGTGCCGCAACTCGGCTTCGTGACGCCGGCCATCATACGGCGGGGCGGCACGGCAACTTTCGGCTACAACCTGACCTCACACTGGAACCTGAATGCGATGTACTTTCGGGAGAGCCAACGCGGGAACCGTCCGATTGGGACCATCATGAACTCGAGCCCTAGCGCCAGCGCCACGTCGGGCTTCGGCGAGGAGTTGCCCGAGCCGATCAGGTATTACAACAATTTGGTCCGCATTGGCTTCGATTACGGCAAAAACAGTTGGGTGTTCGATATGGCCTATATCGGCTCATTCTTCCAGAACGACATCCATCAGATGACCTGGGATAACCCATTTCGATTCTCCGATGAAACGGCATCCACTCCATTAACGGGACGTATGGCGTTATATCCCGACAATCAGGCCAACTACATCAGTTTTGCGGGCGCCACGGACCTGACAAAGTACTTGCGGCTGACCGCGAGCATCTCTCCTGGCTGGCTGCGGCAGGACGCTGCGTTCTTGCCGTATTCAACCAACACCGCCATCAACACCTGCGGCGACGGCACCCAAGCATGCACCTCACTTGCGGCGTTACCGGAGTCCAGCTTGCATGGGGACGTACAGACTCTGGCCATGAACTATACCCTGGTGACTCGGGCGTGGAAGAACCTGGAGTTCAAAGCCAACTACCGGCAGTACGATTACAACAACAATACGCCGGTCCTTACGTTCACACCGGCCCAAGGAGACGTCGGTGCACCGTCGGCCGATGAGAACACGCCGTTTGGATTCAACCGGAAAACCCTGGAGCTATCGGGTGTTTGGGATTTCGCCAAAAAGAGTTCCGTCAAGGCGGGGTACGAAGCGGAATGGATGGACCGCGACCACCGAGACGCGGCGCATTCGCTGGAGAATTCGTTCTTTACATCCGTAGATTGGATGCCAAACCGCGACCTCTTGTTCCGAGTATCCTACCGGCATTCCGATCGCAAACCGGATGTTTACCAAGATGACCAATCGGTAGATGGAGCTGGGAACGACGTACTCTGTACGGACACCACCACGTTCTTCACGGCGGATCAGAGATGTCATCGGCGATTCGACGAAGCGGCTCGCCTGCGTAATCGCGGCGACGTTCTGGTGCAATACAGTCCCACGGACAAAGTGAGCGTGTCGGGCTTCTTTGGCACCGTGCAGGACAATTACAACCGGCGCGGAGGCACAAACAGCCCGGTGCCGCTGAATTTTATCTCGGGCACCACGAATCCTTATTATCTGTACGGGGCTTTAAAGGACCTTTCATACAACTGGGGCTTTGATGCCGACTATGCGGTTTCGCAGGAGGTCACCTTTTTCGCCGAATACTCGCACGAGAGATATCACAAGCGAATGATCACGCGGTATCGCCAGCCTGTCAGTCCGCCAACGACGATTCTGACGTGCACAAACGGATGCGACACGGCAAACAACGACTGGGAAAGCACGGCGCAGGAACCAGTAGACATCTACACAGTCGGAGGAGACTTTACGCTCGGCAAGAAAATCGCGCTTTCAACGTACTATTCGCTTTCCGCAGGACGGGCCACCGTGGACTCCCGACCGCTTGGCGACCCAACCATTACGGCACCAGGCCCGAATCTGTTCGCCCTGAATGGCACAAACGCCGCGACTCCGTATCCCATGACCGTCAACCGCACGCACGAAGTGGCTTTGGTTCTGAAATACAAGCTCACCAACAGCCTTACACCGCGGCTTGAATACCGTTATCAGCAGTGGGACAACCGAGATTATCAGACCTCGGTGATGACTCCGTATATGGGCTGTGTCAGTCCGATTCCCAACGGACCGCCTGTAACCAATAGTGTTCCTGGCTGTACGACACCAATCCTGACGACTAACACGCCTAATCCCGTCGGTGTCCCCAGCCCCTTCTATCCCGGTTTCGTGGTCGGAGATACCTCAGCGGCCCGCTATTTGTTTCTCGGCGTGGATCAGCCTTCGTATCACGCCCACACCATCATCGCCACGCTCGAATATCGGTTCTAGGGTCGCACACGAATGCCTGGCTTCCTGACAATCGAGTCAGGAGATGAACCTGAGCTCACTTAAAGCGTCTTTACGAATTCCGCGATGGCCTTGGCTTGTGCCTCGGTCACACCGGTGATGCCCTTCTTGTGAGGCGGTTTTGAGTTCGGCTCGCCCTTCGTTATGTGATCCGCGATTTTGCCGGCATCCAGTGCCGTTCCTTTTAATGCGGGCGCCTTTACCGCTGGCTTGCCTTCACCAGCTGCCCCATGACAACCACTGCATTTTGCCTTATACAGCGCCGCTCCATCGTCGGCCGCCAATACAACGCCGGGGACAGCTAGGAGCAAACCGATAACCAACGCATTGCGAACCGGTGGCCCGTATTTCATAGTCTGATCTCCCTTCAGAGGTTTCCTTCTGCGAAATATCTATTCAAATGGCGTTCATCATTCGTGCCGATACGCACCATCCACGAATCATTTCTTCTCGACCTTGGATATTTGTTCGTCAATTCCGAGCGTCTTAAGAATTTCTGGAGACGCCTCATCCGTCGCTAGTAATTGATGGCAGCTGTTACAATCCTGCCCGATCGTCTTGCCACTTGTGGTCGTATGGGAACCGTCATGGCAACGGAAACATCCGGGGAAATCTGTGTGTCCTAGATTATTGGGATAGGTCCCCCAATCAACTTTGAGGTCTGGAAACACGTTGCGATTGTAAATTGCGAGGATCGCCCGTGCCGCCGCCTCAACGTCCTTTGATTGTTTTGCGTAGAGGTCCGGATAGTTTTGCCGGTAATAGCTAATCAAAGCCGCTGGGATTGTTTTTGAAGCTTCGTCGTTGGAGGCATAGCTTGCCTTCAGCAACTCCATCCCTTTCTTTTTGATGAAAGGTAAGCTTGTAGAAACCTCGCCAAAAGCGAGGGAGTTATTCATTCCGTGCTCGGGGGACTCGAAGGTATGTGTCGGCCGGTTGTGACAATCCACGCACTGCATCTCATACTTCGGAAGGTTGTCGACGGTATTTGCAGGAGTTCCTTCGCTTAAGAAGACCTCGGTTGCACCGGATATTGTGTACTCCACCCACGGGACGGTCTGTCTTTTGGCATCCGCTGCCGCGTAGCGGATCTTGATGCCCGGACCGAAGTGCGCACCGTGAATGCCGGCGAATTTGCTCCCGCCTACCTTCATCACCAACACAGTCTGGGTACGCGTGTTTTTCTCTTCCTCTGCGTAGTAATTGATCAATCGTAGTTTCAGTGCGCCAAACTTCTGCGACCAATGGCAGTTCTCACAGGTTTCGGTGGCCGGTACGAGTCGATTCGTCTCCAAAGCGGAAGGAATCGGCCGTGCGTAGCTGTTTCCTATTACTTCAAAGAGCTGCCGGACACCCGCTGTCTTGCTCGCGACCCATCCCGAAGCCCCTGGAGCAACATGACATTCCACACACTCCAGCTGGGAGTGCGGAGAATTCTGATGCGCCATGAATTCCGGAGTCATGACGTGGCAAGACTGACCGCAAAATTGCGGCGTTTCCATGTGCTTGACCGCCCG
>Ga0306926_10004863_pt1 | contig 14186 bp, 12 predicted proteins | sample flu12Cox44000178_FD_203759 | JGI IMG/M metagenome (GOLD analysis project Ga0306926, IMG submission 203759) | Lab enrichment of tropical soil microbial communities from Luquillo Experimental Forest, Puerto Rico - flux8day.12C.oxic.44.000.178 (v2)... | ecosystem: Environmental > Terrestrial >...
GCGCCGCGTTCGGCGGCGTGAACTGTCCCGAGATGCCCTCAAGCGTCGGGGCCTGCGGGAACGGGCCGTCCAGGTCTGGATGGAACGGCGATCGGCCATGACCCGGGCGATCGACAACGTAGACGCTGAAGCCCGACCGCAGCAGGTAGGTGACCCAGCCCGGCCGCCCGTCGGGCGTGCCCATCCAGTCGGTGCCCTGGCCGCCACCACCATGCACGAGGACGATCGGATACGGGTGGCGTATTTGCGCCGGGATCCAGTACTCGACGTACATCTGCTTGCCGTTCACAACCGTGCCGCGCGCCAGATGTGCCTGCTCGACACCGACCCAGAAGTAGCTCCATTCGGCGAGATCGAGCGCCCGGTCCGCGAGATCGCGCGCCTGGTTGGCGACGTCGAGCGCCTGGTTGGCCGCGGCGTCGCGGATGCGCCCGACGAGCTCGCTGGCGGCGGCCGAGCGCTTCACGCCCAGCAACGTTGGTGCTGAAAGGCCGACGAGTGTCGTCCGGCGGAGGAACTCCCGCCGCGTCCACGGCGTGAACGGATCGATGAACGGGCTCGCCAAGAAACGCCTCCTTTATCAGCGTGCTCGGAGCGCGGCGGCCGCAGCAGGCCGCCTCCCGTAATACGCATCGTCGAGCAGGGCGCGCACGCCGTCCTGATCGATCGGCCTCGGGTTATCGTACGGGTTACGGACGGTCAGTTGCGCGGCGAAATCGAGCCCGTCTTCAGGCATGCCGATTTCTTCGAGCGACAGGGGCGCGCCGATTGCGACGGCCAGATCGTAAAGCCCCTGTGCCGCTTCAGGTACGTGCAACGCATCAGCGATCGTGCGCATCGCCTCCGGTGCCGCTTCCGCGTTGAAGGCCGTGGCGTGCGGCAGAACGACCGCATGCAGCTCCGCGTGCGGGAGGTTGAAGGCGCCGGCCAGGGCGTGACACAACTTGTGGTGGAGGCTCATGCTGGCGATGGCGAGTGCCGATCCGGCCAGCCACGCGCCATACAGGGCGTCGGCCCGCCCGTCGAGATTCGCCGGCGCCTTGACGACGACGGGCAACGACCGCGCGAGCGCGTGGATCGCCTCTGCTGCGAGCAGCGAGCTGATCGGCGTGGCATCCGCAGCGTACAAGGCCTCGACGGCGTGGGCGATCGCGTTCATGCCGGACGATCCCGATACGCGGGGCGGGAGGCTCACGGTGAGGGCCGGGTCGTACAGGACGGTTCCGGGCCGCACTCGAACGTCGCGACCGCTGCGCTTCACGCCGCCTTCGGTCAAGCCATAGATCGGGGTCATCTCGGAGCCGGAGTAGGTGGTCGGCACGGCAACGATCGGAAGCGTGCGTTCGAGCGCGATCGCCTTGGCCACGCCGATGGCCGACCCGCCTCCGATGGCGACCGCGCAGTCGGCGTCAACGCGCGCGGCAGCCTCGCGCGCAGCGCGTGCGTTCTCGATCGGCACGTGCATCATCGCCTCGGTGAACAGACCGGCCAGAAGAACGCCGAGGCCCCGGCCCGCTTCGTCTGCGAGCTGATGACGCCCTGGCGTCGACACGACCAGCGCGCGGGCGCCAACCCGGCGGACTTCGTCGGCCAGGCGATCGAACGTGCCCGTACCAAAGACAACGCGAGTCGATGGCTGGGTATGGACGAAGGATCGCATCGCGTCGCGAACGCTACCCGGCACGACGAGAGCATGTCAAGACAAGACGACACCTGAGACAAGCATGGGGGAAATTCTATCGAGTCTTGACAGGTGGGCGACCGCACCTTGACTGGGACAGATGAAACGAGCAATATAGGCCGCCGCCGCGCATGACCATGCGTCGATTTCCGGCGCTCATCACTTTCAGTGCGATCATCCTCGGGGCCTCGCTGGCGCGCGCCCAGATCGATTTGTCCGGCAGCTGGGCTGCCCGCTACCACGAGGACTTCGCAGAGCGAATCCCCGGCCCCGAGCTCGCCAATTTCCTCGGCCTTCCCATCAATGAGGCCGCGCGCCAGTGGGCGTTGAGCTGGGACGCTTCGCGTCTGACGCTGAGGGAACACCAGTGTCAGGTGCACAACGCCGCGTACATCTACCGCGGTCCGCTCCTCCTGCGCATCTGGGAGGAGCGGGACCCGCAAACGCAGCGGCTCGTCGCCATCAAGAACTACATCAGCACGTACGAACAGACCCGGACCATTTGGATGGACGGTCGCCCTCATCCGCCCAACTACGCCGCACATACCTGGCAGGGGTTCTCGACCGGCACGTGGGAAGGGGACATGCTGACCGTGACGACCACGCACATCAAGCAAGGGTGGCATCGTCGAAACGGCCTGCCGGCGAGCGACCTCATCACGCTCACCGAACACTTCATCCGGCACGGCGTGTATCTCACGCACATCAGCGTGGTCACCGACCCCGTCTATCTCACCGAGCCGCTCGTCAAGAGTCAGAACTTCGTGTTGAGCGACCGTCAACTTCCGGAAACCGCGTGGCTTTGGCCGTGTCAGATCGTCGACGAGGTGGCGGGGCGGCCCGACGGCGAGGTGCCACATTACCTGCCGGGCCAGAATCCGTTCGTGCATGAATTTGCCGATCAGTCCGGCATCCCGCTCGAGGCAACGATGGGCGGCGCCGAAACGATGTACCCCGAGTTCATGTTGAAACTGCGTCGGCCGGCTCCGCCGAACGCACCCAAGTAACCGCCAACCGAGCTGGAGGAACGCATGCCCATCACAGGCATTCATCACATCACCCTGTGCGCCAACGGGGCGCAGGAAGACATCGATTTCTTGACCACAGTGCTCGGCTTGCGGCTGATCAAGCAGACGATTCTGTTCGACGGAAGGTATGCCCATTACCATCTGTACTATTCGAACGCCAACGCCGAGATCGGCTCGGTGCTGACCACGTTTCCCTACCGTCGAGTGCCGGGCCGCGCGGGATCGGGACAGATTTCGGCAACGGCTTTCTCCGTGCCGAAGGGCTCGACGCCATTTTGGCTACGGCACTTGAGTCGGCACAGCGTCGACCACGGCGGTATTCAGGAACGCTTCGGACAGGCCTGCATCCGAATGCGCCACCCATCGGGGCTGTTGCTGGAGGTCCTCGAGGACGGAAATGACTCCCGTGTCGGATGGACGACCGATGAGATCGGCTCGGACGTCGCCGCGCGCGGCTTTCATGGTCCGGTGCTGTCGGTTCGCGAGGTCGCCGAACAGGAGCGGTTCCTCGTCGATGCGCTAGGCTTCCGCAAGACGGGGACCGATGGCCCGTATCATCGGTTCGAAGTCGATCGGGGCGGCGCGTCAAAGACGATCGTCTTGCATCACGAACCGGATCGCGCCGCCGGCAGCTGGGGCTTCGGCGCCGGGACCGCACATCATGTCGCGCTCGACATCGGTACCGACGACGGACTGGCCGAACAGAAGAACCTGTACGAAGAGCTTGGCTACACGGACTGCTCTGAGATCAAGGATCGCAACTACTTCCACTCTATCTACGTTCGTTCGCCGGGAGGGATCCTGACCGAATGCGCCGCGTCGGTCCCTGAGGGCTTCGCCAAGGACGAACCGGCCGATCAATTGGGCATGCAGCTGCTGCTTCCGCCGTGGTTCGAGCACCGGCGCCAGGAGATTGTGGCAATGCTCGAGCCGATTGTCGTGCCGGAGAGCAACCGCTCAGCGCCAGTGTCTGCCGCAGTAAGGCCGGTGGCTCCGCAGGCTTCCGCGGTCCCGGCGGGCGCGCCAGGCGTGACACCGTCACGGCGGACCAGCGCAACCTTCATCGGTTCAGACGCTCCGAAAAAATGAAGCGCCCAGGCGCGGTGTTCTGGGTTGCGTTCTCGGGCGTGTTGTCCATAAGCGTGGTGTCATGGGGCGCGGCGGTCGCCGCCGGCCAGGGTCGCGGCACTGCCTCCGGCGAGCGGCGCCCCGCAACCGCACGGCCGTCCTCCGCTGCGGACGCTGCGGAGGTTCACGTGCTGCCAGTCCAGGGGAATGTGTACATGCTGGTGGGCGGCGCCGGCAGCAACATCACGCTGCAAGCGGGTGACGACGGGGTGCTGCTGGTGGACGCGTCGCTCGAGTCGTTGAGCGACAACGTCCTGAAAGCCATTCGCTCGGTCTCGACCAATCCGATCCGCTACCTCATCGACACGCACGCTCACGCTGACCACGTCGGTGGCAATGCGGCGATCGCCAAGCAGGGTGCGACGATCGCGGGCGGCAACATGGGGCAGCCGTACCAGGGCGCCGCGATCATCGCTCACGAGAACGTGCTGAAGCGGATGAGCGCGCCGACCGGGGAGCAGGCGCCGTTCCCGACAGCGGCGTGGCCGACCGACACGTACTTCGCAAACAAGAAGGAGCTGTTCTTCAACGGAGAGGCGATCCAGATTCTGCACCAGCCGTCCGCGCACACCGACGGCGACAGCATCGTGTTCTTTCGACGGTCCGACGTCCTGAGTGCCGGCGACGTATTCCTGACCACGACTTACCCGGTCATCGATCTCGAGCGGGGCGGGACCATCCAGGGCGTGATCGCCGCGTTGAACACCATCCTTGACATCACGATCCCCAGGGACAAACAGGAGGGCGGCACCTACGTCGTTCCGGGACATGGCCGGCTGTGCGACGAGGCCGACGTGCTCGAGTATCGCGACATGCTGACGATCATCCGCGATCGGATCCAGGACCTCGTCAAGAAAGGCGCGACGCTCGAACAGGTCAAAGCCGCGCGCCCGACGCTCGATTATGACGGCCGCTACGGCGCCACGTCGGGTCCCTGGACGACCGGCCTGTTCATCGAGGCCGTCTACCGCAACCTGAGCGCACCAAAAACCAAGGGTCGATAGTCATGCGACATGTCGGACGGCAGCCGACCGAAGCAATCACGACGCGCGGCATGCGATGCGTGCACGTGGCCAGGCTGCTGGCGATGCTGGTCTGCGCATGCCTGCCGATCGCCATCATGGCCCAGCGTGACCAGGCGCCGCCATCCCCCGCCGGCGCGCGGTCGTCGGCGCCAATCGATCTCACAGGGTTCTGGGTCTCGGTCGTAACCGAGGACTGGCGATATCGGATGGTCACGCCGAAGAAGGGCGATTACGCCAGCGTGCCGCTCAGCGCCGAAGCGCGGCGGGTCGCGGACGCGTGGGATCCAGTCAAGGACGAGGCCAGCGGAGACGCATGCAAGTCGTACGGGATTGCCAACATCATGCGCGTCCCGGGCCGCGTGCACATCACGTGGCAGGACGACAACACGCTCAAGATCGAAACCGACGCGGGCATGCAGACGCGACTCCTGCGCTTTGGCGATGCGGCCGGCGACGATGCGCCGCAAGCCTCAGGGCGCGACTTTGGGTGGCAGGGCTATTCGGTCGCCCGTTGGGAATTTGCCGGCCCGCAGCGGCGAGGCGGTCTGGGCGCAGCGGGCCCGCCAACCGGCGGCGCGGGAGCCCCGAGCGACGGCGCTGCGCCCCGCGGCGATAGCGCGGGTGGCCGCGCGCGAGGCGGCCCGATGCCGCGCGGCGGTTCGCTCCGGGTCGTCACAACGCACATGAAAGCCGGGTATCTTCGCAAGAACGGCGTGCCGTACAGCGAGCGCGCTGTGATCACCGAGTACTTCGATCGACACACCGAGGCCAACGGCGATCAGTGGTTCACGGTGACGACGATTGTCGACGATCCGAAGTACCTGACGGAGCCGTTCATCACAAGCACCCACTTCAAGAGGGAGCCGGACGGCGCGAAGTGGCGGCCGTCGCCCTGTACCGCCAGTTGACGATTGTCAACATTCGACCTAGTTATCGTCCCCGTGAAGGACGTGGAAGATGGTTCCGTTCATCGTCAAATCAGGGTTCTCCGGGGTAAAGTAGTCCACGAATCCTTTGGACACCGTGATCCCCTCGTAGGTGGACGGCGACGATCCGATAGGCAGGCGGCAGCTCACGACGAGCTTCCCCAACCCTCCATCGGAGTACTGGATCTGCAGGACAGCGAGGCCGGCCCGGGCGTCAGCGCATGGCGCGATGTCGTCGGTGATTGGCGGACATGGCAGTGTGCCCGGCGCGACGTTCCAACTCACGAGGTTCACCACCCGGTAACTTCCGCTCCCAGTTTGCGTGCCGGATTTGGAGAACGTCTTCCACGTCCCTCCGCCTTTCACGCCTTCCCCATCCGCCATGAAGGTCCCCGAGCCCGTAAACCGAATCTTGGAGAAGTCGGCCGCGTCAGCAAAAGCCTCGCCGCCAGGTTGAAGAATAAAGCCGGGGTAGTGTTGGATGTCCCAGCGAATCTTTGCCTCGTCCCCGTCGCCGTGCGCTACGCCGGAAGAGACAGAAAACACGACGGCCACGGCTCCCGCCACCGTCGCCAAACCACGCATGCTGATCACTCCAATACTCATACTGCGCCTCCCTTTCTCATGAGCGAGCGACGGGGCGTCCTGACGCGAGCAGCGCCGCCCAGCATCTTCTCTTCGCTCCGACGATCCGTCGGGCGAGTGCTTGTACCCTACGCGCGGGTCGTGAGTCAATCTGACGAAGTAGACTCGTGAACCTATGATGTCGAAACTCATCAATGCCTGGCTTCTCATGGCCGTCTGTGTGGCGATCCATGCCGCCGGGTTGAGCGCGGCGCTGCGCGTGATGCCGCGCCGCCCCGAATTCTATGAGCGATTCAGACATTGGACGTCGCTGTTCATCGGTGTTGCCGGCTGGCTGGTGCTGCTTCATCTCCTCGAGATCTCGGTCTGGGCCGCCTTCTTCCTGTGGAAGGGGGCCATGCCCGACTTGCCGACGTCGTTGTACTTCAGCGTCGTCACCTATACGACCACTGGGTATGGCGACGTCGTGTTACCGCGGGAATGGCGCCTGGTCGGCGGCGTCGAAGCCCTGACGGGTATCCTGATGTGCGGCTGGTCCACCGGCTTCTTCTTCGCGATCGTGACGCGCATATTCGACTGGCGCCTCACGGGCCCCGAAACGCAGTGAGGCGTCAGGCCATCCGGGACTACGGCTGCGGCGCCGGCTCCACCCTCACGAGCCCCACGCCCCGTCGGTTCTCGAGCTTCCCGTGCACAGCGAGCTTCTCCGCAGACGTTTTTCGAAACTCCCGGCTCTTCGTCCACCAGTAATACGCGACCACCCAGACCCCGACCGCCTCAACGAAGAACTTGGCGCTCGTGTTCTGGTCCAGCGTGTAGCTCGCTGCGATCGCGACCACGGGAGAGGCAACGAGCAGAATCGCGATCGTTCGATACTGGCGCTTGAACGCGTTCTTTGTTTTCTGGTCCGGAAGGAGGTTGACCGTGTCCTCCGCGCAAAAGACACAGACCGCGGCCATGCAGAGAAAAAACGCGACGGCGCACAAGGCATGAAGTTTGTTGCTCCCACCGACGGCCCCGTTCCAGCAGTTGCACGGAATCATCGCCACCCCAACGGCGAAGCCGCCCGCAGCGTTCAAAAGGACGTCTTCGACCTCGCTGAACCCCTGATACAAGACCAGGAACGAGCCGACGCTCCAAAGAATTCCGACGAACCAGTTCCGCATGAGCCCGTTGTCCTCGCCGTAGTACGCGCTCATCGAGTTCAAGAGCGGAAGGTCCGCGCGGAAGCGACCGCCGAAATACAGGATCAGTGGAAGAGCGACGGAGAGAAAGACGATGCCTCCTCGCAACCAGAAGTACGTGCTCAGCATGTTGTCTTGCAGTTCTTCGGACTTCATGGAGGCCATCCTTTCAGTGCAGCGAGCACTTCGCGTCGCGTCGCAAGGGGGCGCGAAACGCACCACGCGCTCACCCCCAATCACGGAACGAAGGTCTTGGGCAGGAACTCCACGGCCACAGCCGTCCCAACGGCCGCTCGGCCCCATTGCTCGTTGGGCCGCCAGGTGATGTAGACGAGCTCCGGCGACGTATGTGATCCGCACGCCACGGTCAGATCTGGATCGCCGACAAACTCGGTCAGCTCGACATCCGCCATCTTCGCGGCTGCCGCAACCAAAGTCTGATCACCACTCTGCACCGTGAACCGCACGCTGTCGGCCGAACAGTCGACGCGTATCAGCTTCCCAAGCGCTCGCGATTCACTGGCGCGAAGAGTCCTTAACATGAGACCGGTCCGGCGGTCCGTCGTCGTCGTGGGCCGACCGCCAGGGTCGGCTGCTGCAGGGGCCTCGTTTGCCGCGATGACCTCGAGACGGGCCGCCGCCGCCTGTGCGGCGACGCGATCGGACTTGATCGCGCTGATTGCCGTCAACATCGCTCGAGCGGCCTCCACGTCACCCCGCAGTAGGCGTATGTCGGCATAGCGCAGGCGGAAGTCGAGGCGCCCCGGCGCGAGCACGATCGCGCGCTCGATCGACGTTTGCGCATCGGCCAGCGTCGACTGAGAAAGCATCTGCACATAAGCAAGGGCGGCGTACGCGCCCGAGGACGCGCCGTTGAGCATCACGGCCCGCTTCAGGGCGGCCAATGCCCGGTCGCGTTGTTCCTCCGATCCCCGCGGATCGGCCCGAAGTCGCGAAACCCCGCTGATGTACTGCGTCAGGAAGTCTCCAGGCGCCAGCGCTGACGCGCGACCGAACGCCTCGAGTGCGTCGGCAATCCGCTCCTGGGAGAGACGCAACAATCCCAAGACCAGTTGTGTCGTCGCGATGCCGGGCTCCGCCCCGGCTGCCCGCTCGATGCGCGGCCCACCCTCGTCCAAGCGGTTAACGCGGCGCTGAACGTCACCGAGCCAAGCGTCGACTTCGCCTTGCGTCATGGCGCGGTCGGACGCGGCTTCCAGAGCGGTCAGCCTCTCCGGAAACGCAAAATGCATGGCCGCAAAGCTGGGACGGCGGACGTACTCCTGCAGTTCCTTGTCGAAGTCTGCCGGCGACGACCCGAACGCATCGTGAAACGCATCGGCAGCCGGCCGCCCTTCAGCGATCTCCGTCGCGTACTTGTTGATCGCCTGGCCGCCATTCTGCTTCGCGATCATCAGGTAGTGTGTGAGCGCCCATGACTCGGCGTAGAAGATCGATCGGCGTTCACCTTCGTTGTACATCGGCGACGATTCGTCGACGGCAATCAGCTCTGCGAGCGGCAGGTAGTGCTGGCGTAAGAGCAGAACATGCGGCTTCACCGGCCGTCCAACGTCCGCCGCCTTCCCGCGGTCGAGCAACGCGTAGGTACTGTAGTACTCTGCGAGCCCCTCACTCAGCCACACCGGCAGGGCTCTCACCGCATTTGCGATCAGCAGATGCGTGTACTCGTGATAGGCAATAGCAGCCGACTCCTCATAGCCCTCGCGCGACATGACGATATAGTTCGTATCCTTGCCCTCGCCGAAGTAGCCGGCGATCGTCGCGGGCCGGCCCTTGTACAGCGGCAGGAGAGGCTCCAACGATTTGCGGTCGCCAACAACGAACACGATCGTGGGTACAGGCAGGGGGCGGTCGGCGTTGTGGATCAGGCCGCCAACGACAACGCGGAACTGTTCGATCTCACGAGCGACGTCGCGCAGGACTGAAGGCGACTGATCGCCGATAACGGTCAATGTGCCGTTCTGCAGAATGGTCCACTTTTGCGCGGCGCGACATGGCGACGCGGCTGTCAGGCCGACGGCGAGGGCGACGGCAGTCGGAAATCGACCCACAAGCGCAGGTAGTATGGCACGGCAGAACTAGGCAAGCACGCTCCGAGAAGGATCAGACGCCCGTCGGCCCATCGAAATCCTCCACTCGGGGGGCGCGTCGGCCTTACCGGACTTTGACGCCATTGACGCGGGTGGCGGTTGCTGGATCGTTGCGATCCTCGCGCCACGTCGGATGCGTAAAGTGAATGACGGCGTCGCCGTTGTATGACACGACGGCGGTATCGAACACGAGCGTGCCGATCCGGCGCCAGTTCTGAAACGTGCGGCGCACGCGGAGCGGTGATCCCCAGGTCGTCCCATCGTCGGTGACATCGATAGTAAACGTCAGCGTCCGCTTCGGCGCTGGATCGCCCCGATCGAAGATCTGTCCCATGACCTCGTCGCGGACATCGAGGTCCGCACCGGGAATCACCGGGTGTCCTGGCGCGACCAGAAGCCGCATGAAGGCGGGGGCTCTTGTCGGCTCCGTCGCCAGCTTCCCCAGCTCCGCGATCGGATAGAGCTGACGGATGGTGGGCTGCTGGTCCACTCGCCGGAAGACGGCCGCGACCTTGACCAACAGCAATCCCGCGGGGCCACGCCGGAAAACGGTGACGTCTGGTGCGTTCCGCAGTTCGGCGGCGTTGATGGACTCGGTTCTCGCGCCGCCGATGTCTTCCTGCGTGATGAAGTTCGCCGTGCGGAGTGGCAACGCGTGGTCCGGATCCATGGTTGGAAAGAGCTTGCCGACGAGCGCCAGCGATCGGACCTGACCGCGTCGCATGCCTCCCGCTCCGCTCGAATACCGCGCAACGACCAGCGCCGCGCTGCCGCGAGCGAAGTACCCCGAATACGGCGTGTCTTCTGTGATGCGCCATCGTCCGATGAGGCACACGGCGTTTGGGTGAAGAAGGCGCGTGAAGCCCTTCCGATCCGGCCCCCACCGAAGGTCGGCGCCAGAGTCCAGTGCCCGCTCCGACGCCTGTTCGAAGCGCGGCGGCCTGCCGAACGAAAGGAGTCCACCGAACACGGTTTTGATGGTGACGTCCTGAACCGGAAGCGGCGGTTCGCCTGCGCCGCCCCAGACCTTTTGATACGGATTTGCGAACAACGCATCGACGACATCACGGAAACGCGATCCGGAGTACGAGCGGTCCTCTTCAGTGAACTGTTCCGACCCGATTTCATCGTCGGGCATCTGTCACTCCGTGACCCTTCATTCCGCCCGCAACGTCATCATCGGATCCACACCGGTGGCGCGCCGCGCCGGGAGGAAGCTCGCCACCAGCGCCACGAACGCCAGGAAGAGCGCCGTCGCGATGAAGCTCAGGGCATCGGTGGGACTGACGTTGTACAGCTGGCTGCGGACCACGCGCGTAACGCCGACCGCGCCCACGACGCCGAAGAGGATGCCGGCAGCGGCCAACTGCGTCGCGTGGCGGAGGATCAAGCTGAACACATCTCGCCGGCTGGCGCCCAGGGCCATGCGGACACCGATCTCCTGCGCGCGTTGGGACACGGTGTACGACAGGACGCCGTAGACCCCGATTGACGCAAGCGCCAGCGCAATCGCGCCGAAGATCGAGAACATCCAACCGAACAACCGGTACTCCCAATACGTGTCCGCCCGCGCCTCTTCGCCGCTTTGCGCGTTGAAGATCGGCAAGGTCGGGTCCGACTTGTGGATTTCCTGCCGGACCTCCGACATCAGCGACGCGTGGGCGCTCGCCGCCAACCGGATCGTCAACCCTGTCGTGCGAGATGGGTCCCGGGGATAGGACACGAACGCATAGGGTGACGGCTTGCCGTCGCGCACGGTGAACAGCCGGAAGTCGTTTACGACGCCAACGACCGTGATCCAGTCGGTTTGTGGATCGCGCGTGAATCGGAACCGCTTCCCGACGGGGTCCGGGCTCGTGGGCCAGAGACGCTGCGCGAACACCTGATTCACGATCGCGACGCTCGACCGCGTCGAGCCCTCCGTCTCCGTGAAGTCGCGTCCCGCGACGAGCGGCACGTTCAAGGCCCGCAGCCAATGACGCGTGACGCCAAAGGAGAGAACGTTCGGCTCCTTGCCCTGCTCGATCGCGACGCCCTCGGGGATCGCCGGGCCGTTGCTCCCGCCGCCGACGTAGGGAACCATGTTCGAGGCCATCACCGCCACAACCCCCGGAATCGACTCGACGCGTCGCACCACGTCCTCGGCGAGGCGAACCTGCGCATCGGGTGCCTGATACCCGTCGTTCACCATGTAGAAGCGGAGCACCAAGAGCCCGCTCGCATCGAGCCCCGCGCGCGCCCGCTCGAGGTTCAGAAACGACCGAACAAAGAGCGAGGCGCCAACCAGCAGAATGAGCGCGAGCGCGATTTCAACCGACACGAGCGCGCTCCTCAACCGGTTGCGCCCGCCTCCCGAGCTGCGACCATCTCTGAGCGAATCCTGGAGGTTCGCCTTGACCGCCTGGATCGCAGGCGCCAATCCGAAAATGACGCTCGTTACGAGGGCTATCGCGGCCGTATACAGGATGACCCTGGGGTTCATGCTCCAATCGATGTAATAGGGCGCCTGGTTCTGGGGCGGAATGGAGCTGGTCAGCCACCGGAGCCCGATAAAAGCGATAAGGGCTCCTAGCGGGACACTGACCAGGCCCAGCATTGCGCTCTCAGTCAGCAGCTGACCCACGATACGGCGGCGCCCTGCCCCGAGCGCAGCTCGAACGGCGATCTCGCGCTGCCTCGATGTCGCGCGCGCCAGAAGCAGGTTCGCCACGTTTGCGCACGCGATGAGCAGCACGAGGGTCACGGCACCCATCATCGTGAACACGATCAGGCGGATGTCCGAGGGCATCAAGGCGTCGTAGAACGTCTCGACGGCGCCGCCCCGCCCTACGTTTTCGGCATGCTCCTTCGCAAGCTGGTCCGCGACACTCTTCAGATCCTGCCGCGCGGCGACAAGCCCCACGCCCGATTTCAGCCTCGCGATGACGTCGAGAGTACGGTCCGCGCGGGTAGCGCTGTGCTCCGTCGGCACGAGCGGGAGCCAGAGTTGCGCGAGCTCGGGAAACTGAAACCGCGGCGGCATAACGCCGACAACCGTGTGTACCTGGCCGTTCACGGTGACGGATCGGCCGATCACATCGGGGTCTGCGGCGTACCGGCGTTCCCAGAGGCCATGACTCAACAGGACCACTGGTGGCGCTCCGGGCTGATCCTCCTCGGGACGGAACTGACGGCCGAGGATCGGCTGAATGCCGAGGGTCGGAAACAGATCCCAGGTAATCAGCGCTCCGATGAATCGCTCCGGCTCCCGACCATCGGAAATCGCCAGCCCACGGCTGGTCAAGGCCACGACGCTCGCGAAGGAGTGGGTCCGTTCCTTCCAGTCTTGCAGCTCGAGGTACGAGGCACTCCCCCGGTCGGTCCCGTTGGCGATGTTGGTGGTGTGCAGCTCGACGAGTCGATCAGGGTCGGCGAACGGCAGCGGCCGGATGGCCACCGTGTCGACGACGCTGAACATCGTGCTGTTGACGCCGATGCCAAGGCCCAGGCAGATCACGCAGGTCGCCGTGAAACCGGGCATCTTGACCAGCGTTCGCACCGCGTAGCGGGCATCCTGCAGAAAGACGCCAATCGGAGCCATCTTCGTCGAACGATTAGACGTTAAGGGATCGACGGAGTTGCACACAAGCCGTTCCGCTCGTTGGCACGCGCATTAGACTCGTTCAAGAGGAACACAACCATGGCCAGCGGGAGCGCGCAGATCACTCAGTGCCAGAAACCGGCGGGATGGCTGGGACGGTTCGTTCTGTGGCGAATGAACGCGAGCCATGCCAAGCTGACCGACTGGGGCTTGGGGCACGTCTCCGTCGAGAAGCACGACACCATCCTCGACGTGGGTTGCGGAGGCGGCAGAACCGTCAGTCGGTTGGCGGCGATCGCCACGCAAGGCAAGGTCTACGGCGTCGATCATTCCCAGGAAAGCGTCGCAGCGAGCCAGAGGATAAACACGCGCGGGATAAGCATGGGCTGGGTTGAAATTCGCCACGGGTCTGTCTCTCAGTTGCCGTTTTCGGACGGCATGTTCGATTTGGTCACCGCCGTGGAAACACATATCTGGTGGCCAGACTTGCCTGGGGACATGCGCGAAATCTTGAGAGTTCTAAAGCCGCGCGGCCAGCTCATCATCATCGCGGAAGTTTACAGAGGGGCAAACACGACAGCGTCACGGCTTGCGGAAAAATATGCCGGACACACGGGCATGACCCTTCTGAGCGCCCAGGAGCATCGCCGGGTCTTGACCGACGCGGGTTACGTGGAAGTTCGGATCATAGAGGAGGACACCAAAGGGTGGATCTGCGGGATAGGCAGGAAGCCCTTGAGCTAATCGGGCAAAACTCCAACGCGCCCAGGTGAAGTCGTTCGGTTGCTATGGCCGATGTCAACGGCGACGAGCGTGGGCTAGATTACTTGTGAGCGTGCCCTGATGTAATGCCGGTGCGATCTGCGCACCGATCGCGTCGATCGCACGCATCATCTTCGCCTGCGGCAGCGACGCGACGTTCATCTGGAAGGACAGTC
>Ga0306926_10004872_pt1 | contig 14172 bp, 10 predicted proteins | sample flu12Cox44000178_FD_203759 | JGI IMG/M metagenome (GOLD analysis project Ga0306926, IMG submission 203759) | Lab enrichment of tropical soil microbial communities from Luquillo Experimental Forest, Puerto Rico - flux8day.12C.oxic.44.000.178 (v2)... | ecosystem: Environmental > Terrestrial >...
CTTTCCTGATCGTGCCCGGTTCATGGCCTATGCGGCTGGCGTGATGCGTGGCTTGATTATCGACTATGCCCGGAGCCGCCACGCACAGAAACGCGGCGGCCTATTCGAGATTACGTCGCTCGAAGCAGATGCCGAGAACGCAGTTGATGATCGCAGTCTCGCTCAGGTGAGCGAGGCGTTAGACGAACTTGCCAAGGCCGAATCAGAACTCTGCGAAATTGTCGATTTGAAGTTCTTTTGCGGATTCACGTTTGCGGAAATTGCGGCGATGAGAACCGTTTCCGAAAGAACGGTGCAGCGACAATGGGAGAAAGCGCGGATCTATCTGCACCGCAAGATTCGGACGGATCTGGAAAGCTGAGAGAACATCATGTTCACGCTTAGTCCGGAGCGCTGGCAGGAAATCAGTCCATACCTGGATCAGGCATTGTCGCTACCGGAGGCCGAGCGCGCAGCTTGGCTCGAATCGTTTCGAGCTCAGAGGCCAGATCTAGTTGACGTGCTGCAGGAGCTGCTGAAGGAGCACGGCGCGCTAGCGCGCGAGCATTTCCTCGAACGAGGGCCCATGGAGCCCGCGAACGAGCTGTTCTTGCGTGGCCGGACGATCGGCGCTTACCGGTTGATCTCACCGATCGGCCAAGGTGGGATGGGGAGCGTGTGGCTGGCCGAGCGCAGCGACGGACGTTTCGATAGGCGAGTTGCGGTCAAGTTCCTGAATTTCGCCGTGGGTGCCCAAGGCGGTGCTGAACGATTCAAGCGCGAGGGCCGCATTCTGGGCCAGCTAGCTCATCCCCATGTCGCGGAACTGATCGATGCGGGCCTGACCCCGAACGATGAGCCTTACCTCGTTCTCGAGCACATCGATGGAGAGCCAATCGATCAATACTGCGATCAACACGCGCTCAATGTCGACGCGCGGATCACGCTTTTCCTCGATGTGCTCAGCGCCGTTACACACGCGCATGCCAATCTGATCGTCCACCGCGACATTAAGCCTTCAAACGTGCTGGTCAGGAACGATGGGCAAGTAAAACTACTGGACTTTGGGATTGCCAAGCTGCTACCGAGCGGGGAGGTGCCGTCCCCTGCGACGCAGGTCACTCTCGAAGGCGGAGGAGCACTCACTCCGTACTTCGCGGCACCCGAGCAAGTGACGGCAGGCGCGATCACTACCGCAACGGATGTTTATGCACTAGGGGTGCTCTTGTATCTGCTGCTCACCGGGCGGCATCCCGCTGGCCCCGGCCCACACTCGCCAGCGGATCTCGTGAAGGCAATCACGGAGACGGAGCCGCTGCGAGCCTCGGACACGGTGACATCAGCCGATGATGCCAAGAGCGTAGCCGAAAAGCGCGCTACTGCGACTGAAAAGCTTCGTCGACAGCTTCGTGGCGACTTAGACACGATCCTCGGCAAAGCACTGAAGAAAAATCCTCGGGAACGCTACGGCTCTGTCGTGACCCTAGCGGACGACCTGCAGCGCTATCTGAAGCAGCAGCCAATCAGCACACGACCAGACACCCTGCGGTACAGGACCGCCAAGTTCGTTCGCCGCAATAGAACGGCAGTCGCTTTCGCGGCGTTGGCGTTGGTCGCAGTAATTGCTGGCCTTGCTGGAACTCTAATTCAAGCGCGAACAGCGCGTCGCCAGCGCGATTCCGCGGTTCGCGAGCGCGACCGTGCTAACCGAGTAACGGAGTTCATCACCGACATGTTCAAAGTATCCGACCCGAGCGAAGCACGCGGCAACAGCATCACCGCCCGAGAAATTCTCGACAAGGCGTCGAAGGACATTGATACGGGGCTATCGAAAGATCCGGAAATTCAGGCACAGATGATGAGCGTTATGGCGGATGTGTACGACGGCCTTGGCCTTTATCCGCGTGCGGAATCTTTATTGACGCGCGCCGTTGAAATTCGTCGCGGTGTCCTCGGACCGCAGCATCCGGACACGTTGGAATCGAAGCGCTTACTAGGCTGGGTTCTCCAGGAGGAAGGCCGCTATGCCGAGGCGGAGAAGTTGCAGCGGGAGACACTGGAGGACGACCGCCGCGTGCTCGGGTCGGACCATCCGGATACCCTGTCATCGATCAACCGCCTCAGCGGAACTCTAATGTTGGAAGGTCGGTACGCGCAAGCCGAAACTTTGGCGCGCGAGGCGTTCGACGGTAAGCAACGGGTCCTCGGTCCAGACGATCCGAGTACGTTGTCATCGATGAACAACCTTGGAGGCATTATTCGTATGGAAGGCCGCTACGCCGAGGCGGAAAAGCTGCTACGCGAGACGCTCGACATTGAGCGCCGTGTCCTCGGGGCCGACCATCCAACCACTTTATCTTCAATGTACAATCTCGCGTACACACTCAAAGAGGAAGGTCACTACGCCGAGGCTGAAGAGTTGCAGCGCGAAACGCTCGATATTGAACGCCGGGTTTTCGGGCCTGAGCACTTGACTACTTTAACTTCGATGAATGTTCTTGCCCTGATTGTCAAAGGGCAGGGTCGTTATGCCGAGGCGGAGACATTACTGCGTCAGGCGCTGGATATTAGCCGCCGTGTCCTCGGCCCAGAGCACCCGCGGACGGCTGATTTGGTCTACAACCTCGGCTGCATCGCCGCCTTGAAGGGCGACCGTGAACAGGCTCTCGCGTTGATTCGCGAGGCCGTCGATCACGGTCTGATGGCCAGGCTCGGTGCCAGCGAAATCGAACAGGATCCCGATTTGAAGTCGCTTCACGGAGATCCCCGCTTCGCCGCCTTGATTGCCCACGCCAAGAAACAAGCTGCTTCCCAAAGTTCTCACTAAAACTCACGCCGTGCGACACGGTTCTCACAGCGCTCGAGAGGCCACGGTGTCTTGGCTAGATCGAGCGAGAAGTATTTTAGGCTTGCGTGTCGTGTTCTAGCCGCCATTTCCGATTACATAGATAGGAGCCCCGAGAATCGTATTTCAGTTCGGTTGCTCTTCGCGTTCGACGCGTCGCGGCGAAGAAATGTTTCGCAGCTAGCAGTACTGTCTTTTTGAAGGTGTTAAGCAAGCGGGAGGTTTGCCATGTCTCGGCCCATCAGAACTCATTGGCTTGCACTTTGGCTAGCAGCCTCATTGGCTACGTGTCACGCTAGTAGCAAGGCGTCAAGGATCAGGTTTCCGCATGGCCGCAACCTCCTTACCGCTCTTCTTCTAAGCCTCGCTACGCTAATGGTCATCGCCAAGGTTAAGGCGGGGCAAATCTCCTTCATTCCCAACGGAGTCCTGTTCCCGAATCCCAGTGGCGCTTCTCAAACGTACAGCGCCGATGGCCGAGGCATTGACCTCACGGGACCATTTTTCCAGAACCTGGGTTCCAATGGCCGTTCGTGCAGTACGTGCCATCAGCCCAGCGACGGCATGTCCGTTTCCGCCGCCCATGTCCAGCAGCGCTTCGTTGAATCCCACGGCGAAGACCCAATTTTCCGCACCGTCGATGGTTCCAATTGCAACCACACCATCAATGTTTCCACGCTGGACGGCAAGGCCGCTGCTTACAGCCTCTTGCGGACGCGAGGCCTGATTCGAATTGCGATTGGTGTTCCCGCAAACGCCGACTACCAGGTTGTCAGCGTAAACAATCCCTACGGCTGCAACGAATCTGACGTAATTTCCATGTATCGCCGGCCGCTGCCCGCTACCAACCTCCGCTTCTTGAGTGCTGTGATGTTTGACGGCCGAGAATCCTCGCCCGCTACAGGCACGAAGAAAATCGTGTACGAGAATTATCCAGGTTCCCTGCTCAGCGATCTGGCACATCAGTCGGTCGATGCCACAACTGGCCACGCGCAAGGTGACGGCACGCACCCAACTCCGGCAGAGCAGCAGCAGATTGTGAATTTTGAGATGGGCCTAACAACAGCCCAGGCAATCGGAAACGGCGTGGGAGCATTGGACGCGCAAGGCGCAAATGGCGGGCCGATCCCTCTGCTCACTCAGCCGTTTTTCATCAGCATTAACTCTAGTGTTCATCCACTGGTGCCACAGTTCGAGAAGCCGGGCGGTCTGGTTACGCCGGGCGACAATCAGTTCAGTTCCGCAATCTTTGATACGTTCAATGCGTGGGCATCACTTCCCCACGCCAGTCCACGAGCGGCAGTGGCGCGCGGTGAAGCTATTTTCAATTCGAAGTCTATCAATATCACGGGGGTGGCCGGTATCAACGACGACGTTTCGGAAGGAGGCCTAGTTGCCGGCGGCATTACTCCGTTCACCGGAACCTGCGGCACCTGCCACGACACGCCGAACGTCGGTAATCATTCCTTCCCGACGCCGCTGAACATCGGAACCGGCGACCCAGATCCCGACAACCCTTCCGTTAACCTGGGAGGCGTGGACATCACTTACTTGCCGAGCATCACGGTGTGCAAGACCGACCCGATTACCGGCTCACCCACCAACAACTGCAAGACAACAACCGATCTCGGACAAGCACTGATCGATGGCAAATTCGACCATGTCGGCAAGATCAAGGGACCGATCCTGCGCGGCCTTTCCGCCCGCGCCCCGTATTTTCATAACGGCTCAGCGCAGAGTCTGCTCGATGCTGTTCATTTCTACGAGAAGCGCTTCGGCCTTGTCCTAACACCTCAAGAGGAATCCGATCTGGTCGCTTTTCTGAGCAGCCTTTAGGGTCAGCACGGGCGCCGAGCAATGGGGGTGGTCCCTTTTTCACCTGCCTATCCGCATACCCGTCAGGGAGTGCCGGGGGATAGCGGATAGGCACCCGAAAAAGGGACACCCCTGGGCGTCTTTTTTTCCAGCCCACCCTCGGGGACTGCCAAGGACGAATCCTTGCCGCTAAGCCTTCTTTTGGTGAAAGTAGATGGATAGGGTCATTCCGATTCCATTCACATGCGGGGGAGCACCGCCTGTGGTGTTCTCGCGCTCGTAGTAGCCCTCCAGTTCAAAGCGTTTGCGAACCGGGAACGTCGCGCCAAATGAATAGGTGTTCTTGCTCCAGGTGCCGGACGTGCTGTGGTAGTAGATTTCTCCCCGTGCGTACGGCGAGAGCGTGAAAGATTTGATCGTAAAGGATCTTGCGAGCGTCAGGCGATTGCGGTACCGCCAGGAGAAGTGGTCGTTGATGACGCGTAGGTCGAACCGGTTTCGTTCCGCTAATTCTATCGACCATGGTAGATGAAACCGCGAGGTGAATCCGAGCTGGACGCGGTTTTCATTCGGTCTGCCGAAATTCCGAATGTACTGGTAGCCAATGCGCAAGGTAACGAAACGATTGCTCGCTGAGTCATTGGTGCGCAATTTCGGTCGCAATAGAGGGCGCAGATTGACGTCCAGGTTCGGACCGAATTGGGCCGAATTTATGGTGTTCGCATCGGTCGAACGAGAGGCCATGAACATCAAGCGATATCTGTCGGTCAGGTTTACGTACGTGTCGATTTCAGGAAGCCACTCCGTCTGAGTTTGTTGAGCGCTCACGCTCGAGCTGCAAACAGCTGCAATGCAAGAGACAAGGATAAGTTGAATCGTCCTTTTCAACGTTGACTGTCCTCGGCACCCTTGCCTTGGGCGGCAGGCCTAGCGCGAAAAGAGTGACCAAAGCGCTGCTGAGCCGAGGATGGCCAGCAACATAGCCACAGTAATACTTAGGGGCCACTGACTGATTACGACCGATTCGTCACGACGAAGGCGTCGCAGATTTCGCCAGTGAGAAACTCCGGAAAGAACGGTCGCAATTAAGCCAAAAATTACCAATGCGGTGCCAAATTTGATGGCGCCCTGATGGAGCAGCTCGGACTGCTGGGTCGGCGCCCTCTCCTCAAGCGCTCGAAAGAAGCCGATCATTCCGAATCCAAATGTTGCCATGGTGAGTGTTGTTCGGATCCATGCGAGTGTCGTTCGGTCCAATGCTATTGCGGTTCTGAATTTGGCCAGTCCGGTTCGATCAAGCACGATTGCGGAGTGCTGGTTGCCTTCGCGGTCTGATTCACGCGTGGTCATGTTGTATCCTCCCGACCGTTCTTGGATTTAGCCAGTCAACTTCCTGCTTGTCGTCAAAGCGACGTAAAACTTGATAAGGACCGCCGACTCGTATTGCGCGATAGAAACCCGTCGGCAGCCGATGATACTTCGCTTATCATTGGCGCATCACCGCGATGAGAAAGTCTGCGGACGTAGCGCACCTCGAACCACGCTGGCCCGTGGTGTTGGCAATCCTCGTGGTAATTCTCATCCTGACGTTGTTACCTAATCGCGTAAGAGCGCTCCCCATGTGGCTTCCGCCGCTTCTAGGGATTGCTATGATTGTGCCGATGGTGGCTCTCTCACTGACTAGCGCAAAGGCACCGTGGTTGCGTACCGAATGGATCGTGACCGTACTTTTTTTGGTGATTGCCGGACTGGGAGTGGTCGATGAACTGATATTTCTGCTTACCCCTATGCTGCGTCGTCCGAGCGAGGTCAACGGCCTCCAACTCCTCGCTTCAAGCATAGGGGTATGGGCCTCAAATGTGCTGATCTTCTCAGTTGCGTATTGGCGGACCGATCGGGGCGGCCCTGAAGATCGTGCGAACCACGCGAGCACAACGCCGGATTGGCTGTTTCCAGCAGATGGTGCGCCCGAAGATGCTCCAGTAAACTGGCGCCCAGCATTCATCGACTACCTATTCCTTTCCTCCTGTACGGCCACAGCTTTCAGCCCCGCCGAGGCTCAGCCGCTGACTTCTCGCGCCAAGTTGTTGTTGATGCTCGAAAGCATCATCTCACTCGTAACGATCATCGCGATCGTTTCCCGTGCGATCAACATACTCGGCAGTTAGGCCATCGTGGTCCTGGTTCATCGTAGAGCTGGGTCAAGAGGGAAGTGCGTAGTATTTCTTCCTGACACACCAGAAACCAACAAGGGACATGTCCTGCTTGCGGGACAGGAAATAAGAATCATGGCGTCCATAACAGCCAATCGACTCGACGCGTTCTTGAAGAAAGCGGGCAAGGGGTTGTTGAGTGAGCACGCTATCCATTCCCAATGAGCTTTCGGGCAATGGCGACCTGGATTTCGTCCGTCTGAGGACGCTCACTTGAGATTCATTGTTGCGCCGAAGACGACGCCCGATTGGATTACGTCAAACATGAATCCACCACTGCGATGGTCCACTCCCATATATCGATAACCCGCAGCCAACGTCCAGCGGGGCTTGATGCGGTATCCCAACAGGCCGGCCACCTGATAGTCAATTTGGGACGCGGCTCCCCACCCGCCCACGTCTCCTAGGATATCGACCGTGATCTTAGGGGTGAGAGCGAACTGACTGCGTCCTCCGACGAGCGGATCGACCCAGTTACCGGAACCCGAAAAACTCAAATCGGAAGGGCTAAATTTCAGCCTCTGCCCGACGTGCCAAAATCGAAAGCCTGTTAAAGCATCGACCTTAAACCTCTCCTGGTCGATCAAACGCAAGCCGACCTTGGGCGTTAAGAGGAAGAGCTGGGCCTTCATGTCGGCAGTGATCGTCCCCGCTTCGCCAATTGGTACCGACTTGTCGTCACCGAGTCGCACCCACATGGCGTCCACGGATGTGACCAACCGCTTGCGACGAAGTTCTATGGCACCCATGAGACCGAAACGGAAATGCGAAAGAAGGTCTGCAGCGCTTGCACTGACTTTCACTATTGCCACGTAATCCGACAGTGCCGTGCATTCCTGGGAACCACAGGTAGGGACTGGCAGAAACGTGCCAAGTACCGTCCTCACCGGGTGCTGAGGAATCCGACGAATTGGCCGGTTTCGATTGGGTGTCTGCGGAATCCTCGCGACTATCTAGGAGCGAAATCGACAAGGGTCTGGACTCGAAGGCCCCACTTGAATTGAACTGCTGCAAAACCGCCTGGGCGCGACAGCAATTGGCAGCAGCCATGAGGGTTAGAGCAAGACCGCCACCGACAGCAGCAAGGATGCTGCGAGTTCCCGATTCGAGGCCATAAGAAACGCCCTGACACTGCAAACTATTCTTCGACATTGGTCGGGACTAGGCGATGGCAGTGAGCCAGACTCGCCTTTTTCTTTTCCTATTGCCTCGGCAGCTTGTCCTGCGTGTCGGTGGCAGGGCCGGAATTCAGAGTACCGTCAGTTGCTGCTTCCGGCCGGGTCCTAGCCTCTTCATAGCCTCGTCGACAGCCTTCTTCATACTGAGTTCTGCATTCAGGTGGTACGTCGAAGGTGCGTTGTAGATCTTAAATCGAGGGCGGCAAGATTTTACGCGAGGTCGCATCAACGAGAGCACACTCATTGAACGCTCATCATAGCTTTCGCTAATTCTTCTCGAAGGCGCTTTTTTTCCTCCTCAGACAATTGCTCGGGCTGAAGAACCACAACAAACTTCTTCAGCGTGCCTGTAAATGCAAATGGCATTTTGTCTGCATAGTCTTCCAACACAGGTGTTCCCATGTCTTCGCCAACGTCGAAGGTTTCGTCCAGAGAGAACCGAACACCTATCGTTCGTGGAATCTTGCCTTGGGCGACTTGCTTTTCGTCCACGAGCAGAGCGGCGGTGGCACCTTTGCCGATCCCTCCTCCGTCATAGTCAAACTTGACGCGGATGATGTGATTGCCAGCCTCGATAGGTTGGTCAGAGATGATTCGGTACTTGTGATCTGGCTGATTTGACAGCGCGTAGGCAAATTCAGGTTTGTTGTCTCTCATTAGCAGAGCCCAACCGCCGAAGCGTCCTCCAATCGTTGCCAAGACGCCACTAGCGCCGCTGTCCGGAATCGTAACCTCAGCTGCAAGGGTCCACGACTTGTTCTTGAAGTCTGGCGCTGAACCTTCGGGGATACGCACCATTCCCGGATAGTAGGTAAATTCACTCCTCCCACGTGTGAGACTGGGCCGGATAGCAGGGTCCGCTCGCGATGCAAAACTTGAGTCGAGCGGGTACACGTTGTATTTCTTCGCTTCGACATCGAAGGCGCTCTGAAGTTCCTTGAGTTTACCGGGGTATTTTGTCGCTAGGTCATTCGCCTGGCTGAAATCCTCGTTGATGTTGTACAGCTCCCACTTAAAGTCATCCGGGTTTGGCTCTTGCCCGATGGTTACCCAGGGCAACCGGAGCGGCGTGGTGCTAGCCATCCAACCGTCCTTGTAGATAGCGCGGTTGCCAACCAATTCAAAATACTGCGTCGTGTGACGCGTTGGTGTTTTGGGGCTATCGAAGGTATAGACCAAGCTCACCCCTTCCAGCGGTTTCTGCTTCACTCCGTCCATCATAGTAGGTGGTGTGATGCCCGTCGCTTCGTACATGGTCGGAACGATGTCAATCACGTGACAGAATTGAGATCGAAGGCCCCCCTTGTCTTTGATCCGCGCAGGCCATGAGATCACCATACCGTTTCGTGTCCCCCCAAAATGGGAGGCGACTTGTTTTGTCCATTGCATTGGCGCGTCCATGGCGTGCGCCCAACCAACTGGATAGTGGTTATACGTCTTTGGACCGCCCAACTCATCTATCATTGAGAGCAGGTATGGCAGACTCTCTTGAACGCCATTGCCAGCGGTCCCAACCTCATTTGTCGTTCCCTGCAAAGAACCTTCCGCACTTGCCCCATTGTCACCCATTATGAAAATGACGAGCGTGTTGTCCAACTGGCCAGACTGTTCTACAGCATCGAGGAGCCGCCCGATCTGATTGTCAGCGTACGAGAGCGCCCCCGCGTAGACCTCCATCATGTGCGCATAGAGACGCTTTTGATCGTCCGACAAGGAATCCCACGCTGGGATCTGTTCGGGACGTTTTGTCAACTGTGTATTTGTCGGAACTACACCCAGCTTGATCTGTCTGGCGAGAGTCTCTTCCCGGACCTTGTCCCAGCCTTGATCGAATTGTCCCTTATACTTCGCGATCCACTCGTTTGGGGCGTGATGCGGCGCATGCGCAGTACCCGTGGCGTAGTACAGGAACCAAGGCTTGCTGGGGGCCAAAGCATGCTGCATTTGCATCCAAGCGATCGCTTTATCAGCAAGGTCGTGATCAAGTATGTAGTTGGGATTTCCGAGATAGGGCTCAATCGGTCTGGTGTTTTCGTATAGGGCAGGATGCCACTGGTCGCTATCCCCGCCGATGAATCCGTAAAAGTACTCGAAACCCAGTCCGCTTGGCCACAGATCAAATGGACCGGCCTGACTCGACATCCAGTCAGGCACGTTGTGCATCTTGCCAAACCAGGAAGTGTTGTAGCCATTCTCTTTTAGAACTTCGCCCACTGAACCCGAGCTCTTGGGTACCAGAGAGTTGTAGCCTGGGAAACCCGTCGCCATTTCCGTGATCACACCGCTTGCGTTGGTGTGGTGGTTGCGCCCCGTGATCAGTGCGGCGCGTGTTGGCGAACAGAGAGCTGTCGTGTGGAACATGTTGTAGCGCAGCCCACTGTCCGCTAGCCGCTGAAATGTCGGTGTCTGAATCGGACCACCGAAGGTGCTGCTAGCACCAAAACCGACGTCATCAGTCAGGATCAAAAGGATATTGGGAGCACCCTTGGGCGCCTCTACGCCCTTTGGAAAATCGGGAGTCGAATCCCTTACGGTGCGGCCGATCTTCCCGTGAAATGGAGGTTCCGGCTTGGGAAGAGTCTCCTGACCCGCGAGCAACGGTGGGATAGTCAAGGTCAGTAACAACGCTAGCGCTATCAGAGGGTATCGTGCAGACGGCAGGTCTCTCATCACAGCTGTCCTTTCGTCGGGGTGCGATTTTGTCGGCCATTGAGGGACCACAAACTAGGCGACAAGGATAAGGCACAGCTACTGTCAAAAGTGACATCTTGGTCGATTCTTCCATAGAACCTGCAGCCTAGACGGCCCGTGCAATATCATCATTGTTTCCGTTTCTCCGGCGCCTCTTTCACGCAACGAAAGCCCAAATGATTCGTTCCCGTGCTCACTTCGCCCTTGCCGCGAGTACCCACCATATAGCGGGAGCAGTATTGATCCGTGCAGAGAAACGAGCCGCCGCGCATCACGCGTTTCTTTTCGCCAGGTTCGCCCGGATCAAACGACGACGCTGGCCCCTGGGGGTTTCGCGCCACGCCGCCACCAAGAGCGAGGTGCACGTAGTAGTCGGGACGATACCAGTCGCTGACCCACTGCCAAACGTTTCCAGCCATGTCGTATAAGCCATAGCCATTCGGTGGATATATTCCCACCGGCGAAACTCCAACGTAGCCGTCCGTGCCCGTATCCTTTTGTGGAAAGCGGCCCTGGAATGTATTGGCCATCCATTTCCCATTAGGCCGAAAATCACTGCCCCAGACGAAAGGCTTTCCTGAAAGGCCGCCCCGTGCGGCGAATTCCCACTCCGCTTCGGTCGGCAGTCGCTTAGCTGCCCACTTGGCATAGGCCTCGGCGTCTTCATAGGCGACGTCGACGACCGGGTCCTTATCGCGTGCGCTACTTCTTGGGCCTGTAGGATGCCTCCAGTTGGCGCCCGCCACGTACGCCCACCACTGATAGTGATCGTTCAGCGATACCGGATGATCCGGTGGTGAGAACACAACTGCGCCAGGGACGAGATTTTCGGGGGGTGCTCCGGGAAAGTCTTCCAACCTGGGTTTGCGCTCCGCCACGGTGACATACTTAGTGGCGCGAACGAATCGCGCGAATTCCTCGTTCGTCACATCAGTCTTGTCCATCCAAAATCCGTCGACATAGACTCGGTGAATTGGGCGCGAATCCTCTGTTGCCTGCATTCCCACCTTGTCCATGCCCGGCGGGTCTTGAGCACCCATGGAGAACTCGCCGCCTGGAATCCAAACCATGCCCTGCCGCGGTTGGGTAGAGGCCGGAGAAGAATTGGGGGCCGTAGGGAGGAATTCTCCAACCGAGGCGGCGCTGACCGAGGTATGCGGTAAGGCGGCGACTTGGTGTTCTGAATGCCGCTGCGTAAGGACGGACACTCCCGTTAGAGCTGCTGTAATGATAATGGCGGCCACGACCCACCGGCCGAGCGGTCCAGATTGCGTAGACTCCTTGGTTCGCTTCGGTGGCGCGAGTCGGAGTGCTTTGGTCACACACTCTCCAGAAGAGCAGGGAGACAGAAGCTACCTAGCAGGGCGAGGCGCGGCTACTGTCAAAAATAACGGACGCCATCATTCATCGGGGCCGACATTGGTTAGCTCCGCCAAAGCCTCCCAGTGTCTCGGATGCGGAACGCGCTTACCATATTGCTCATTACTGGCACGATTAACCGTTCTGTCTCGGCTCTGCGTCGAATGAGTAGTGCGCGCAGCTGCATCATGTTGAAGAGTTTTCCGGCGGGAAAGATCAACTATCCTGGGACCGGAAGGGGCCTGCCGCCGCGTGAAAGATTGTCAATGAATCTCTTGGCAGCCATAGTCAGCGGAATCGCCAAAATGGTTCCTGCCGGTCCGAGGAGGAATCCCCAAAGCAGCAGCGAAAGCATGACCTGCAAGAAAGAAATGTGCAGCCCCCTCTTCATCAGGAGCGGCTGGATCACGTAGTCCCCGATCATCTGGGTAACAACGTAACCAACGACCACCAGAACTGCTCTCTTCCAGCCGAACGCCAAAAGCGCTACGAATGCCGGCGGAATGACAGAGATGATGAAGCCGACATTAGGAATGAAATGCAGCACGAAGAACAAGAAACACCACAGAATGGGGAAATCAATGCGGAGTGCAATGAGAAGCACCAGGTTCATGGCCGCGCCAATCGCTCCCGTCTGCGCCGTGATGCTAATGTAGCGCTGGATATCTTGGCCGTAGTGGGCCAGGTATTGGGCGAGAAGTCCGGCGCTGCGATCTTCGGATTCAGCCATCTCAACTAGGAAGATGACGGATAGCACAGCTACCAAGAGCCGGTCGGAGAACAAGCCGGTCAGGATCGGAATGAGCCTCTCGACGAGTTGGATCGTCCTTTCCGAGCTGGGCAGAGTCGTCAGCGAAAGGCTCGCGAATTGGACGCCCCGCGAACTTAAGTAGGTTGCGACGTTGGCATACAATGCGCTGAAATGCGCTTCGTACACCGGAAGCTTGGCGCGCATACGAAGCGCTGACCCGATCAAAGCGAGGTACACAAGTACGTGGATTGCAGCCAAGAGGGCGGCGGTCAGCGCGAGTGCAGGGCGCTTCTCATGCCGGAACCGGCGCATAAGCCACCGGGGAAATGGCAGGATGGCGTAGGCCCACAGAAGTGATAGGAGAACAATCGAGAGGATGTCGGATGCCGCCCGGATTCCCCAGGCGACGATCACGACATAGGCCGAGACCTGCAGGACCCGGCTTATCGAAATCTCATCTCCCGGCATCTCGATTTCCTCCACACTAATTGTGCCAGACAGCAGTCAGCTATTTCTTTTGGGTCTTGTACGTCCAGTTAAAGCCGAAAACGCTGGTCCGCCCTTCGCGCGCGCATCGCCTCCCAGTAGGGCATTCGATTAGCCCTTTTCTTGATGCGGCAAATTGTTTTTCAGCCTGCTGGGAGAGGTAACTGCTACTTCTGACAGTTCTCAAAAGGCGAGAGCAGGTTCCTAGGATTGGTTAAAGTAACTCACGCTGGCGTTCCTCATTCAGGCCGTAAGGGTGCAGGGTCTTCGAGTAGGGGCGCGTGGAGGAGGCACCTATAATGGCGTCACTTAAGGGTGCGACTCTGAGTCGAGCTGACCCGATTTCGGAATCTTTGTTGCAACTCCGCCGAGATGCTTCCTTCAGATTCGATAGTCTTTCTGGTTGGTCCGAACATGCCGTTCGGCCAGGCCAGTCGGACGACATAACCCTCATTATCCAAAACAGCGCTTAACAACGCCGACGACGTTATACACGGGAGTTAGTGCCTCATTTGAGTGAGAAACTTGACCCAATACTTGCCAAACTACGGTCTTGAGCTGACAGTCACCGACCGTCATTTCACAGAGTAATTGCGGGAGTCCATGCAGGCCTCGAAAGCGCGTTGGAAAGTGTCCAAGCCTTCCGCGTGAGCAAGTTTGGCTTGTTCTTCAGCAGCCTTCTTGCTGAGCGGTTGCTGCAGCAGCCTGGGAGATCAGGCCGCCGAGAAAAGAATCGTGACCGCTGGCCAAGAAGCACTTTTGTGGGTTCCGGAAATTCTGAGCCACTGGTTCCGGAAATTCTGAGCCGTTCTGGCTTTGGGAGCAAGGTCTCTTCCAGTTTGAGATGACGGGTTC
>Ga0306926_10004873_pt1 | contig 14171 bp, 4 predicted proteins | sample flu12Cox44000178_FD_203759 | JGI IMG/M metagenome (GOLD analysis project Ga0306926, IMG submission 203759) | Lab enrichment of tropical soil microbial communities from Luquillo Experimental Forest, Puerto Rico - flux8day.12C.oxic.44.000.178 (v2)... | ecosystem: Environmental > Terrestrial > Soil...
ACCGTTCGTTCTGCTGCGGTGGCGGCGGATTGATGCTGTTCTACGAGCCGCAGGAAGAACAAAGGATGGGCGTGAAACGCGTGCAAATGGCAGCCGAGACCGGGGCCAACGTGATTGTGACGGCGTGTCCGTTCTGCATGGTGAATGTCGAAGATGCGATCAAGGTCTCGGGCATGGAAGGAAAGATGACAGCGATCGATCTGACGGAACTGGTGGACCAACACCTCGTGCGCGAGAATCCACCGGCGGAAGACCTGGGCAACCTGCCGAGCCACGCCAATGCGTAACGACAGGACAACAGCAACTTCGGGAGAGTCAACGTGGAAATTCTAGTTTGCGCAAGAAGGGTACCCGATACTTCTGAGAACGAGATTCAGCTCAATAGTTCGGGGAATGACATTGAATACGACGACCTCGTGTACTCGATCAATGAACCGGACAACTACGCGGTCGAAGAGGCACTGCAGATCGTCGCCAAGTCAGGTGGCAACGTCACCGTCGCCACGGTGGGAACGGACGAGGATGAGGAGATCCTGCGCCGGGAGATGGCCATGGGCGCCAACCATGGCGTCTTGCTCTCCGATGACGCGTTCGGTGGATCGGACGGCAAAGGCATCGCAACCATCCTGAAAGGTCTCGTGCAAAAGAGGAAATACGACCTAATCCTTACTGGCGTGCAGGCGGAAGACGGCGGCGCGCAGGTGGGTGGAATGTTGGCCGCGATGCTCGACTACCCCTTTGCTTCGCTGGTGAACTCCGTTGAGGTGCTCGAGGGCAAGAAGCTCAAAGTCGGCCGCGAAATCGAAGGCGGCAACAAGGAGATGAGCGAAGTCGATCTTCCCTGCGTGCTCTCGATCCAGACCGGGATCAACGAGCCGCGTTATGTCGGCATGCGGGGCATACGGCAAGTTGCTTCGCTGGAGATTCCGACGTACGGCGCATCGGACCTTGGCGTTGACGCAAGTTCTGTGGGAGAAGCCGCCGCGCGGGTGAAACGGGAAGACTACTTCGTGCCGGCTCTGGGCAAGGGAGCTGAGATGCTCGAGGGCAGCAGCGACGAGATTATCGACAAACTTGTCGAACTGATGAAAGCTAAAGGGGGTTTGCAATGACGCCGCGGATTTTTGCCTACATCGCGCACAAGGGTGGCGTTGCCGATGATTCGGCGGCTGAGCTATTGGCTGCTGCAAAGAAGATAGATGCCGGAGCCTCTCCGGCGGCTCTCGTCACCGGTTGGGGCGCGGAACTTGATTCTGTCTGCGAGATCCTGCGTGGTTCTTACGCTGAGGTGTGGAAGGTGGCAAGTGAGAGTCTGGCATACCCGAACGCCGAACTCGTGCGTAAAGCTCTCGTGAAGGTGTTGCCTCCGGGCTGCATCGTGCTGGTTCCCCACAATCATTTTGGGATCGACCTCGCGCCCGGCCTCTCCATCAAGCTCAACGCAGCGTTCGTCTCAGACGTGATGGGGATTGACGGGATCGATGGCGCGAGCCTCAAAGTTGTCCGTCAGGAATTCGGCGGACAGATGAGCACTCACGTTCGCTGTGACATTTCCACCGGTGCAGTCGTCAACGTGCGCCCCGGCGCGTTCAAGGCAGTAGACGGTGTTCCCGCGGGAGGGGCTGTTGTCGACAAGTCTTCGGATGTCGGTGCCCTCACCGCGGGACGCCGCTATCTGGAGATCATCGCCGCGGAAGCTGGCGATGTGGACATCACCAAAGAACCCGTTCTGGTGTCCATCGGCCGCGGCATTCAGGAGAAAGATAACGTTGCCATTGCCCAGGAGCTCGCTGACGCTATGGGTGCAGCCGTGAGTTGTTCGCGTCCCGTGGTCGATGCCAAGTGGCTGCCCAAGTCGCGGCAGGTTGGCTCATCCGGCCAGACCGTCAGACCCAAGATTTACCTGGCTTGTGGCATGAGCGGGTCGTTCCAGCATCTGGCTGGACTTAAAGGAAATCCGTTCATCGTCGCCATCAACAAGAACCCCAAGGCACCCATCTTTCAGGTGGCAGATGTCGGAATTGTCGCCGACATTCTGGAGTTCCTGCCGGAATTAACCACCAAGATCCGCGAAATGAAAAAGGTTTCGGTCTAAGACCAAGAAAGGTTTAGCGATGCTCACTAAGAAAACTCTGCAACTAAGCTTGAAATCGCTCCGGGACTTCGCTAAGAAACGACTGCCTGACGAAGAGCTGATCGCATTAGACGAACGCGACGAATGTCCACTGGAGATTGTCCGCTACATGAGCAACCCAGACAAACTGGGTATTCAACTTCTGTTCGTTCCGGAAGAGTACGGCGGCCTGGGTGGAAGCACCTTCGACGTCTATCTCATCTGCGAACAGATGGCGCGGATCGATCTTGGTGTCGCCACCTCGTTGTTCGCCACCTTCCTGGGCAGCGATCCCATAACGTTCGGCGCCACACCCGAGCAAAAGAAAAAGTGGCTTGGTCGCATTGCTGACGAAGGAGTCCTATTCGCCTACGGCGCGACGGAACCGGAAGCCGGCAGCGATCTGGGTTCACTCAAGACTACGGCCGACCGCGTCATCGAAAACGGCAAGATTGTCGGCTACAAGATCAATGGCAGCAAGCAATGGATCAGCAATGGCGGCATCGCCGATCATTACACGATCCTGGCCAACACGCCCGCCGGGCCAACCTGGTTTGTCGTGGACGCGGGAACCAAGGGCTTCTCTCACGATAAGCCCGAAAACAAGCACGGCATTCGCCTCAGCAATACCGCAGCGCTGGCCCTCAACGATGTGTACGTCGACGCTGACCGGCTCGTCGGCGGCGTAGAAGGCCAGGGCCTGCTTCAGGCGCAAATGGTCTTTGGCTACACGCGCGTGATGGTAGCCGCTTTCGGGCTGGGCACGGGCTGGTCAGCGCTCGATCGCGCCATTCCTTATTCCACCAAGCGCATTCAGGCTGGAACTCCACTTTCGGAGAAGCAGGGATACACCCACAAGTTGATTGTGCCCAATGTAGCGCGCCTGGAGGCGGGCCGCGCCTTCATCGAAGAAACGGCCGAGGGCATCGATGCCGGCGGCGAAGGCAGCCTGAATACCGAGGGCGCGATCGCCAAGTACATGTCCACAGAGGCTGGAAATGCAGCTGCCGAAGCCAGCATCCAGGCGTTGGGTGGCTATGGTTACACGCACGAGTACATGGTAGAGAAAATTAAGCGCGACGTGCGCATCACCACGATCTATGAGGGCACCTCCGAGATCATGGAGATGACGATCAGCCGTGATCGCTGGCAGCTTCACCTGAAGACGCGCGGGCAGCATTATCACGAGCGTGCGCGGCAAGTCGAGGCCCTGCACGCGGCCCATCCCAACGTTGGCGCCGACGTCGCCGCTTTGGCCCTGCACTCTCTGGCCGAGGTGATGGAGAAGGCCCGCGCCAACCGCCTCACCCGCTATCAACATGTTCTACTGCGCATCGGAGAGTGGATTGCGTATGCCGAGTGCGCCGCCACGCTGGCCCGCAGGGCTGCACTCATGGCCGAAGGACGGTTGAACGAGAAAGCCAACGATCGCTTTGACGCGACCGCAATGGCGGCGATCAGCCGAATCTTCGCTCGCGAGGCGGCGATGAAAGTGGCGAACGACGGCCTGAAGGTTGTAATTGGGGCCGGCGGTGTCACCGACGCTGAGTTGCCCGCGTTCGAGGCTGCATTGGGATTGTCTGCGATCCACCGCGCCCAGGCCGGCCTGATCGCCGATATGGACTATGTCGCCGACGCATTATACGGCCGTACGCAGAAGCGTCCGACAGAAGAACTTAATACGGAAATAGCCCTCCACCGTTAGACCCGTGGAGCGTGCGTCTGTTTTGCAACCACTTCTCAGACGCACGCTCCGCGTAAAAAGGAACGTCATCATGGAAAATACCGCCAATCGAGCGATTGCAATAGTCGGGGTGGGAGCCGTCCTGCCCGATGCTCCGAACGCCCCAGCTTTTTGGAACAACGTAAAAACTGGCCGCTACAGCATCACCGAAGTGTCGCCTGAGCGATGGGACCCGGCACTTTACTTCGATTCTGATCACAGCGTGCCCGACAAGACCTATTCGAAGATCGGCGGATGGGTGCGTGAGTATGTGTGGGACCCGATGAAGTGGCGCATGCCCGTCCCGCCGCGCGTGGTCAATGCCATGGATGAGGCGCAGAAATGGGCCATCGCTTGTACCCGCGAAGCGCTGGAAGACTTCGGCTATCCCAACCGGGCGCTGGACACAGATCGTACTGCCGTCATCCTGGGCAATGCGATGGCCGGAGAAAAACACTATTTCACCGCTATACGCGTTTACTTCCCGGAATACGCGACTGAGTTGTCCGAGGCCGCCAGTTTCGCCGCCCTGCCTGTCGAGGTCCGCAACAAGATCACCGGGGAACTGCATGACCGCATCGCGAACCGCATTCCCGATATCACGGAAGACAGCATGCCGGGCGAACTGGCCAACTGTATTGCCGGTCGCATCGCCAACACTTTCAATTTTCATGGGCCCAATTACGTCGTGGACGCGGCTTGTGCGTCGGCGATGGCGGCCTTCAGCGCCTCCACCGAGGGCCTGATTGCCGGCGACTACGACACCGTGATCACCGGCGGCATCGACCGCAACATGGGCGCCTCAACCTTTGTGAAGTTCTGCAAGATCGGAGCGCTCTCGGCATCCGGTACTCGACCCTACGCAGAAGGGGCCGATGGCTTCGTCATGGGCGAAGGCGCGGCCATCTTCGTGTTGAAGCGCCTGGCCGATGCCGAGCGCGACGGCGACAAAATTTACGCCGTGATCCGTGGCGTCGGCGGAGCCAGCGACGGCAAGGGGAAGGGCATTACTGCGCCCAATCCAGTCGGCCAGAAATTGGCCATTGAGCGCGCGTGGATGAAGGCCGGACTCTCTCCCGCCACCGTAACCATGATGGAAGGCCACGGCACCTCGACCCGCGTAGGTGACGTGGTGGAAGTGCAGAGCATGAAGGAAGTGCTCAGCGAAGCTCAACTCCCGGTTGGTTCAGTGGCGCTGGGTTCGGTCAAGTCGAACATCGGGCATCTCAAGGGCGCGGCCGGCGCCGCCGGCATGTTGAAGGCAGCCATGGCGCTGCGCGACAAGGTTCTGCCGCCCAGCTTGCACTGCGAGCATCCCAGCCCCGACGCCGACTTTACCCACTCGCCTCTCTATGTCAACACCGAACTGAAGCCGTGGACCGTTCCCGCCGACGTGCCCCGTCGCGTCGGGGTGAGCGCTTTCGGTTTCGGCGGCACCAACTTCCACGTCGTGATGGAAGAGTACATTCCCGGCAAGCTGAACAGAAATGGCAAGCGATCGATCGCCGTGCCCGTAACACCGCCCGAAATGGCGAAGGAAGTAACCATGCGCGCATCAGGTGTTTCTGGCGTCGTCCCAACCGCCACCGCAACTCTCAAGGCGCCGTTACGCGGTGCCTTGGTAATCGGCGGCCGCTCAGAAGCCGAGTTGGTCGAACGCTTGCGCGCTGTACAGACGGCCGCACACGCCGGCAACGCGCCTGAACCGGCCGCTCCCGCCGACTCGGACCTGCGTGCGCCGCTGCGCCTCGTCATCGATTACGCCGACGCCGCCGATTTGGCCGACAAATCGGCCAAGGCCCTGAAAGGGTTTGCAGCCAACCAGCCTGCGGTGTGGAAAGCTCTGCGTCCGCAAGGCATCTTCCGCGGTCAGGGTCCGGCGCCCAAAGTGGCATTTCTGTATACGGGCCAAGGCTCGCAGTACGTCAACATGATCGAGCCGCTTCGCGCTCACGAACCCATTGTGGCCGATCTTTTTGTGGAAGCCGATCGCATTATGACCCCGATGCTCGGCAAGCCGCTGAGCCAGTTTATCTTTGTCGACCCGAACGATCCCGACGCTGTCGCTAAAGCCGAAGAAGATCTGCGCCAGACCGAGATCACGCAGCCCACCGTGCTGACCATCGACCTCGCTCTGACCCGGTTGTTGGCCGCTTACGGCATCAAGCCCGATATGACGATGGGGCACAGCCTGGGCGAGTATGGCGCCTTGGTCGCCGCCGGTGCTCTCACCTTCGAGAACTCGCTGGCTGCCGTGAGCGCACGTGGCCGCGGCATGACCAAGGTGGCGGTGAAAGACAACGGCAAAATGGCGGCGGTGTTTGCGCCGCTGGCTGAAGTCGAGCGAGTGCTGAAGACCATTGACGATTACGTTGTGATCGCCAACATCAACAGCGGGCAGCAGTCGGTTATCGGCGGCGCGAGCAAAGGCGTCGACCAAGTCACCGAAATCTTCCTGCAAGCCGGCTTCAACGTCGTTCCGCTGCCGGTCAGCCACGCTTTTCACACCTCAATCGTTGCTCCCGCCAGCGAGCCTCTACGCGAGATGCTCGAACACCTGGATCTCCAATCGCCGAAACTGCCGGTGGTCGCCAACGTAAATGGCCAGTTTTATCCAACGGGCGATGATGCAGTTCCGCAGATGCTGGACCTTCTCGCTCTCCAAGTCGCCTCTCCAGTGCAGTTCGTGAAAGGCCTGAACACGCTCTACGATGCCGGGGCCCGCGTATTTGTGGAAGTCGGGCCGAAGAAAGCCTTGCAGGGATTTGCCGAGGAAGTCCTGGGCAGCCGTGGCGACGTGGTTTCGCTGTTCACCAACCATCCGAAAGTCGGCGACATCGTCAGCTTCAATCAGGCGCTCTGCGGACTCTACGCCGCCGGTCTCGGTTGCCAGTCGGCACAAGAGAAGGTCGCGGCCGAAGTCTCGGTCGCGCCAGTAGCGTCTGCTTCCGTCGCAACGACAGTCGCAACGCCAGTGGCACTCGTGGCTCCTGAAATTGCTCCTGCCAAGGCCAAGGTTGCACCGCCGGCGATGCCAATCGTCGAGAAACCCGCGGTGGCAGCGGTTGCAAATGCGCAACTGCACTCAGCCCCGCCCATTGCGGCGGCACCTGCCGACGTGCGCGAGAAGGGTTGGGACAGTTACCAAGGCCCGGACGCGGGTCCCGTCACCATCACCGGCGCAGCTCTGGGGCTCCCCGGCACCGAGCACATCTTCGACGACGGGAACGTTGCCCGCCTGCTGCGCGGCCAGCAGTTCATCAGCCAGGTTCCGCCTCAATTACGCAACGCCATGCTCGACAAGCGCATCACGCGCCTGGTGAAGAGCGACAACGGTGGGCCTACGTTCGAAACGATCACCGACGTGGCCGATGTCATCAAGCTGGCCGGTCGCGGACGTACCTTCGATTTGGTGCAGGAATTCGGCGTCTCCGCCGAGCGCATGGCAGCTCTCGATCGTGTCACCGCCCTCGCCATCGGCGCGGGCCTCGATGCGTTGCGCGATGCCGGAATTCCGCTCGTCTTGCGCTACAAGACCACCAGCAAGGGCACGCAGTTGCCCGACCGCTGGGGACTGCCCGACGCCCTGCGCGACGACACCGGTGTGGTGTTCGCCTCTGCCTTCCCCGGCTACGGCGCCTATGCCGACGAGATGGAGCGCCACTACGGCGACCACTACCATCGTGAGCAACTGAGCGCATTGCAGGAGTTGCGTGCGCGCATCGCTACCAACGGTAATGCTTCGGTGGCGATGGACATTGACCGCCTCATCATCGCCCTTCAGGCTGCCATTGACAAAGACCCGTACGTGCTCGATCGCCGCTTCCTCTTCCGGGTGCTGTCGATGGGCCACTCGCAGTTTGCCGAGTTCATCGGGGCGCGCGGTCCGAACACGCAGGTGAACGCAGCATGTGCCAGCACCACCCAGGCCGTAGCTGTGGCTGAAGACTGGATCCGCGCCGGACGTTGCCGCCGCGTGGTTATCCTGTCGGCCGACGACATCACCACCGACAATATGATCGGTTGGTTTGGCGCCGGCTTCCTCGCCAGCGGGGCCGCGGCGACGGATGAACTGGTCGAAAACGCGGCGCTGCCGTTCGACCGCCGCCGTCACGGCATGATTATCGGAATGGGCGCTGCGGCGCTCGTGGTCGAGAGCCCGGACTGTGTGCGTGAACGCGGCATGCAGCCGATTTGCGAAGTGCTGAGTACGGTCACTGCCAACAGCGCTTTCCACGGTACTCGCCTCGACGTGCAACACATCGGCATGATGATGGAGAGACTGCTTGCCCAGGCCGAGCAACGCACTGGCATCGCACGTCGCGAGATTGCGCCGCACACCGTGTTCGTTTCGCACGAGACCTACACGCCGGCGCGCGGCGGCAGCGCCTCCGCAGAGATCCACGCTTTGCGCAATGTCTTCGGCGACACCGCCGACCAGGTCGTGATCGCCAACACCAAAGGCTTTACCGGACACGCCATGGCCGCGGGCGTCGAAGATGTCCTCGCCGTGAAGGCGCTGGAAACGGGATGCGTCCCGCCGGTAGCGAACTTCAAGGAAATCGACCCCGAGCTGGGCGCCCTGAATTTGTCGAAGGGCGGAAGTTATCCGGTAGAGTATGCCCTGCGGCTCGGCGCGGGATTCGGCTCGCAGATCAGCATGACGCTCCTGCGTTGGGTGAAGACGAAAGACGGTGTGCATCGCACACCGGAGGCACTCGGCTACGCCTATCGCGTCGCCGATCCGGACACGTGGCGCGCGTGGTTGAAGTCGATGTCGGGCCAGGACGCACCCGAGATGGAAGTTGTTAATCGCACCCTGCGAGTCCGCGACCCTCGTACGCAGGCGAGGGCCGACGCTTCCGCCGGAGCCTCGCAAACCAAGCCAATCGCGCCGGTTGTGGCGCAGGTAACGCCAGTTGTCGCTCCACCGATCGTCGCTCCGCCCACACCGGTCGTAGAGGCGCCGATCGCAGCACCTCCGGCTCCGGTTGTGGCAGCGGCGCCGGAAGTGAAAGTCGCTGCCCCAGCAGCACCGGTTGCGCCTGTGCCTACTCCTGTCGCAAAGCCGGTTGTTGCCCCCCTGTTGACGGCAACGCCGGCGGACGATTCCGTGAAGCAGACAGTGCTCGCCCTGGTTGCGGAGAAGACGGGGTATCCGCCCGACATGCTCGACCTCGATCTGGACCTTGAGGCCGACCTGGGTGTGGACACGGTCAAGCAGGCCGAAGTCTTCGCCGCCATCCGCGAGACGTATGGCATTCATCGGGATGACACGGTCCGGCTTCGCGACTATCCGACGCTGTCGCATGTGATTGCGTTCGTGCACCAGCGCCGGCCCGACCTGGTGGCGCAACCGGTAGCCGCATCGCAGCCTGAGCCGAAAGTGGAGACGCCGGTTGCCGCACCATCACCAAAGCCCGTTGTTGCGCCGGTGGACGGCGGCGATGCCGTGAAAGACCGCATCCTCGAACTTGCCGTCGAGAAAACGGGATACCCGCGCGACATGCTCGACCTGGACCTCGATCTCGAAGCCGATCTCGGCGTTGATACCGTTAAGCAGGCCGAGATGTTCGCCGCCATCCGCGAGATTTACAGCATCCCGCGCGATGAAAACCGCAAGCTGCGCGACTACCCGACGTTGGCGGCCGTGATTCGCTTTGTGTACGGGCAGCGGCCGGATTTGGCAGGCGCCGCTGCGCCTGCGGCCGAGCCGGCGAAGGTGGCCGCTCCTGCAGTCGAAGTCGCTCCGGTCGCGACAACTCAGGCGACCATCGCCGCACCTGCAGCCGCGACCCTACCCGACGAGTCGGTGAAAGAGCGCATCCTTGACCTGGCCGTCGAGAAAACCGGCTACCCGCGCGACATGCTCGACCTGGACCTCGATCTCGAAGCCGATCTCGGCATTGATACCGTCAAGCAAGCTGAGATGTTCGCCGCCATCCGCGAGATTTACAGCATCCCGCGCGATGAAAACCGCAAGCTGCGCGATTACCCGACGTTGGCAGCCGTGATTCGCTTTGTGTACGAGCAGCGGCCCGACTTGGCCGGAAACCCACAAGCTCCGCCGCCAGCCTCAACCTCCACCGCCGCTGTTGCGGTAGCACCCAAGGCCCCGGCGCCGATCAGTCGCCTGCGGCCCCCACTCGCGAGCTTCGGCGCGGCCGACCGCGTACCGCGGCGAGTGCCTGTGCCCAACCTCCGTCCGCCACTGGATCTCTGCAAGCCAACCGGTGTGACGCTTGGCCACGGCAGCCGCGTGGTAATCATGCCCGACACCGCCGGTGTGTCGAATGAATTAACGCAGCGCCTGCGCAGCATGGACGTGGAAGTACTCGTACTCGACGACACTCGCAACGTGGAAGCGCTGACAGAGTTGCTCCAGAAATGGACCGCTAACAGCGCGGTACAGGGAGTCTATTGGCTGTCCGCCATCGACCGTGAAGGCGACATCCGCCAGATGGACTTACTCAAATGGCACGAGGCTCTCCGAGTGCGAGTGAAATCGCTCTACACCGTGATGCGAGCGCTCTATCAGCAGGTCTCCGGACCGGGCAAGTTCCTCATGACCGCCACAACTCTCGGTGGACAGCACGGCTACGACGACGCCGGAGCCGTTGCGCCTCTCGGTGGAGCGGTGGTCGGCTTCACCAAGACCTACAAGCGCGAGCGACCCGACTCCACAGTCAAGGCCGTGGACTTCGAGGCAAGCCGCAATACTTCGGAAATCGTCGGCCTCTTGCTCGACGAGACCCTGCGCGATCCCGGCGCCGTCGAAATTGGCTACAAGAATGGACTACGTTGGACCGTCGGGCTAAAAGAAATAGCCGTGGCTGACGGCCAGCCCGGCCTGACGGTTGACGAGAACAGCGTGTTCGTCATCACCGGCGCGGCTGGCAGCATCGTGTCGGCCATTACCGCCGACCTGGCGGCAGCATCCGGCGGAACGTTCTACCTGCTCGATGTTGTTCCCACGCCCGACCCCAACAATCCTGACCTTGCGCGCTTCACCAGCGACAAGGACGGACTGAAGCGTGACCTGTTCGCGCGCATTCAAGCGCGTGGCGAGCGCGCCACGCCCGCCCTCGTAGAAAAAGAACTCGCAGCCCTTGAGCGGGCGCAAGCCGCGCAGAATGCCATCGACGCCGTCCATGCGGCGGGAGGGCGCGCCCACTACTTTAGCGCCAACCTTACCGATGCAGCTGCTGTTGCCGCGGCCATCGAGCAGGTTCGTCGTGAGCACGGACACATCGACGTGCTGCTTCACGCGGCAGGCCTAGAGCGCAGTCACTTTCTGCACGACAAGGACCAGCGCGAATTCGACCTGGTCTTCGACGTCAAGAGCGACGGCTGGTTCAACCTGCTGCATGCTATCGGCGATATGCCCTTGGGTGCGACGGTCGGATTCAGCTCAATCGCGGGACGCTTTGGCAACGCAGGCCAGTGCGATTACAGCGCCGCCAACGATCTGCTTTGCAAAATCGCGTCCAGCTTCCGCACCAATCGCCCCGCCACGCGCGGCATCGTGATCGACTGGACGGCGTGGGGCGGAATCGGCATGGCGACCCGCGGCTCCATTCCCAAAATGATGGAACTAGCGGGCATAGACATGCTGCCGCCCGAGGCGGGCGTTCCGTGGATTCGCCGTGAACTCACGGCCGGCGGAACTCGCGGCGAAGTCGTGGTGGCCGATCGCCTCGGCATCATGCTCAACGAGTGGGACGAAACCGGCGGGCTCGACCTAAATGCATTCAAAGCGGTAGGAGAGCGTCTTGCCGCGCGAGGTCCGATGTCCGGCAAGGTCACCGGCATGACGCTCCGTCGCGGCCTGACAATGGAGACGACGCTCGACCCGTCGGCCCAGCCATTCCTATACGACCACCGCATCGACGGAACGCCGGTGCTCCCCGGAGTTATGGGGATCGAAGCGTTCGCCGAAGCTGCGGTGTGCGTAAATCCCGGCTGGTATGTCGAGTCCATAAACGAGGTGAACTTCCTCGCGCCGTTCAAGTTCTATCGCAACGAACCCAGGACGGTCTTCATCGAGGTCCTCATCACACCGCAGGGCGACAACCTCGTTGCCGACTGCCGCTTGATTGGCAGGCGCACGCTTCCCAACCAGCCACAGCCGCAGGAGACACTCCACTTCACCGCTCGGGTGCGTGTGACCAAGCGGCCGCAAGAAGCCTCTGTCGGCGCGGCTCTTCACCTGTCATCCGAGGCAATCGTCGACGCAACTAGGATCTATCGCATTTACTTCCACGGACCCGCGTATCAGGTGATCGATCATGCCTGGCGCGATGGCGACCAGATCATCGGCCAGATGGCGCAAGGATTGCCAAGCAACCATCAGCCTTCGGAGCAGCCAACACTGGCTGCGCCGCGACTGGTTGAGCTTTGCTTCCAGACGGCGGGTTTGTGGGACATCGGCAACCACAATCGCTTGGGTCTACCTCTGCGCGTGGAACGGGTGTCCTGGTCGCGCGCGCCGGAGTTGGCCACCGGTCCGCTGTTTGCCGTGGTCACTCCCGACGAAAAGCACGGCACCTTCGACGCCGAGGTGGTCGACACCGATGGCAACCGTTATGTGCGTCTGAGTGGTTACCAGACCGTCGCGCTGCCTGACGAAGTCGATGGCGCGTCGCTACAAGCTCTGCAAGCCGTCACGGCGTGATCGTTGTCGGTCGACGTTCCCGTCGTGATTGTGGTGGGAAAGTATGCAGCATGAATTCCAGCGAATCGTGATTGTCAATCGCGGCGAAGCCGCAATCCGCTTCATCCGCGCGGTGCGCGAGTTCAATCAGGAGTTCGGCGCATCGCTGCGCACGATTGCGCTGTTCACCGAACCTGACCAGCGCGCCATGTTCGTCCGCGAGGCGGATGAGGCCATCTCCCTCGGGCTTCCTCACCACCTCGATCCGGCTTCCCAGCAGATGAAGAGCAGTTACGTCGATTATGGGAATCTGAGGAAGGCGGTGACGGCAGCCCACGCGGAGGCCGCATGGGTCGGGTGGGGTTTTGTCGCCGAACATGCGGATTTCGCCGACCTGTGCCGCGAAATGGGTATTGTGTTCATCGGCCCCGATGGCGACGTCATGCGACGATTGGGCGACAAGATTTCGTCCAAGCTACTGGCCGAGCAGGCGCAGATTCCCATTGCCGCCTGGAGTGGGGGGCCGGTCGAAACCGTCGAGGATGCGGCTCGTCACGCTGAGCGCACGGGATACCCCCTCCTCATCAAAGCCACTGCGGGCGGCGGCGGCCATGGTATTCGCCGCGTGCTCTCGGCGGACCAGCTTTCACATGAATTTGAACGCGCGCGCTCCGAAGCCTTCAAGGCATTCGGAGACCCCACGGTCTTCATGGAGCAACTGGTTACCGGGGCGCGCCACGTCGAAGTGCAGGTTATCGCCGACTTGTACGACAACGTATGGGCAGCGGGCGTGCGCGACTGTACCATCCAGCGCCGTCACCAGAAAGTCCTCGAGGAAGCTCCCTCGCCCGCGCTTTCCGCCGAGCAAGACCGCGAATTGCGCGAAGCCGCTGTGCGGCTCAGTCGCGTCGCCGGCTACCATAACGCAGGTACCGTGGAGTTCCTGTACGAGTCCAGGAGCAGACGATTTTTGTTTATGGAGATGAATACCCGCCTGCAAGTAGAGCATCCGGTGACCGAGTGCACCACCGGACTCGACTTGGTGAAACTGCAAATCCATGTGGCACGCGGCGGCCATCTGGAAGGCGAGTTGCCGCACACCGTCGGCCATGCCATTGAAGTTCGCTTAAATGCCGAAGACCCTGACCGCGGCTTCGCGCCCTCTCCCGGCAAGATTGAGCGCTTCAGGATTGCCATGGGCCCGGGTATGCGGCTCGACACCGGCGTGGCCGAGGGAGACGTTGTCCCCTCTGAGTTCGACTCGATGATCGCCAAGATCATCGCTTATGGTCGCACCCGCGACGAGGCGCTGGCGCGACTGCTGCGCGCATTGCGTGAGAGCAGCGTGGTCGTCAAAGGCGGCGCCAGCAACAAGGCGTTCCTGATGGAGTTGCTCAATCGCCCCGAAGTGCAAAAGGGCGAGGTCGACGTAGGCTGGCTCGATCGCCTGTCGTCGAGTGGGGAACTGCAAGCGAAGCGCTACTCAGACGTTGCGCTGTTGCAGGCGGCGATCGAGTCGTACGATGCCGAGCTCCGTCTCGAGCAGGCGCAGTTCTACGCTACCGCCGTGCGAGGAAGACCTCAATTGCGTAGCGAAGTGGGCCGCAAGGTCGAGCTCAGCTACGGCGGACAGTCGTATTCGATGCACGTCAGTCGCATCGGCCTGCAGCAGTATCGCGTCG
>Ga0306926_10004876_pt1 | contig 14168 bp, 15 predicted proteins | sample flu12Cox44000178_FD_203759 | JGI IMG/M metagenome (GOLD analysis project Ga0306926, IMG submission 203759) | Lab enrichment of tropical soil microbial communities from Luquillo Experimental Forest, Puerto Rico - flux8day.12C.oxic.44.000.178 (v2)... | ecosystem: Environmental > Terrestrial >...
CGGAATCGCTTGGCAAGCATGGCAGTTGGTTGCCCTGGTTTAAGAACCGGCAGTTCCATCTAAAAGTCGTTGACCCGATGCTTATCGAAATCGCCGAAGGACCTGTTAGTACTCGCTTCTTCAAATGTTCGTCCGATCGCACGCCACTTTGAGAACTGGCTCTGTCACTCAAAGTGCAAAGAGCCCTCTCTGTGACGTCAGCCAAGATGCCGGGATCGGGAAACCAGCGTAACGCGCTGCGTGCTCTTTCCGATCTGAACCCCCAGCCAGCTGCGCGAACGGCCAGCGCTTTCAAGATCGGCCGATACCATGCGGGTCTTCGGCACCTGGCCGTTGTCGATCGGGCGCGACAAGCAGCCGAGGCCGGGCGCGAAGGAGGTGGGCAAAGCACGGGCCCCGCACATGCTGCCGCCGGCGGCGCAAGGCAGAGCCCTGACGCGGAGGTTGAGTCAGTAACCCTGTCGGATGCCCTAAAATGTTCGCTTGGAATACCGCCCGGCGCAATCCCCAAATGCTGGTTGTGGGGTAGTCACCATGCGAACTCTAACGCAGCTGGATTTGATTTATCGCAAGGTATCATGAACGAGGGGGTGGCTTTCTATCTCGTCTTCGACAGGAGAGATGTCGTGTGGTTCAACCGGGAATTCGCAGCTACCGCCTGAACAGACGCCTCATCACCCCGCGCCCTCAGCGTCCTCGACAACCTCCGCCAGCTCTGACAACGACGACGTTCGGCGTGACGGCCAGCCTTGGCGAGACCTTGAGCCAACTCAGCCGAGATATGGCAAGCCTGAAGAATACTTTTGCGCTTCTTGCCTCGCAGGCCGGCGGCGAGGCCGCAAAGACGATGCGCAATATGAGCGATGCGGTTGCGTCGCAGGTGGGTGATGCTGCCAGCGGGGTGGCGGACACGAGTTTCGATCTTGCGACGCCGGCTAAGCAGTACGCCAAGACATTCGCATCCGAGCTGGAAGCCATGACGCGGCGCAATCCATTGGGCACCATCGCGGAATGTTGCTATCCTTCCCTCGGGCAGGAAGTCCAGGCGCCGATCTGAGGGTCGCGAGGCAGATTCCCGACGACCGCATCGAAGGTTCATGGCTTCGGCCCAACTTTGTTGTTCTTTAGCCAAAGAAAGAGCGCATCGGCCTTGCTGCGCGCATCTTCGAATACCGAATCCCGCTCGACGAAATAGTTGAAGTAACCCGCCGGTGTCTTTGGCTCGATCTCCAGGATGTCGACTAGCTTATATTTCCGATCGGTGATAACGCCCGATTCGATGAGGCTGTTGATCCGCTTCATGGCATCGACCTCGGCCTTGTAGCCGACCGAGAACCACATCTCAGTGTTCCAGTCCTGTACGTCGAAATAGTTCTCCGGCAAAGTATCGTTCCCCCAACCATTGGCGAGCGGCCGGCAGACGATCACGCGATCGAAATTGTGCAGCTCGGACAGTATGCACGAGCGATTATAGGCACCGTCCATTTGGCCGTTCGGAATGTTGGCGAAGCCGTAGAACGATAGCCACAATGCGGACTCGATGGCCGTAGGCGTGATAGAGACGATGGTCTGCTCTTTTCCACTCGATTTGGCGATATGTGAATCGCGGCTCCTCTGATCGGGCAGGATGCTAATGCTGGTTTCGGTCCTCATCCGCTCGCGTGCCGCGTCGTTGCCGCAGAGGACGCCCGCGCCAGTCCTGGGATCATAGGTGTTGAAGATGACGCCGATGGGGCTGTCATTCAATGTGTCGCTCAACTCCTTGATGATCTCGGCAGTGCGCGTTGGCTTATAGAGCTGCGCGGGAAGAAAGCGGTCAGCGAAGAAATTGATGCCCAGTCCGAAAAAGGGGGGCGTCAGGATGCGCGTGACTGCCTCGGTGACAGCGGGCTCGAATACACCTGGGTAGCCTAGCAACGCGATCCGCAGCTGTGCGAGCGGATTGTGTTCAAGCGCCTTGTCGATCAGCCCCTTCTTGAGATCCTTTGCGCCTTTCAGGTAGGCGGCGAGAACCACGATCTGGCCACTGGTCGCGGTGACGAGGTCGGGCCTAATATCATTGTCGCGCGCCGCCTGCAGGAACCCCGCCCCATGCGCGTTGAAGCCACCGAGCCCCGCGAGGGCGAAGGCCAACCTAGTTTCTGCCATGCGACCCTCCAGACCAAGCTATGATCCGCCGGGTTCTACAATTTGTCACGCCGTCCCCCGTGGACTTGACGAGACGACCGCCGTGCTTTGCCACAAGAGCATCGGTGACCTTGCGGTGTTCGCGGAGGGTGCGGGCGGTGCCGACCTCATCGAGGCCCATGAGGCGCGAGTAGCCCGCCACGTCAGCAGCCACTATTGCCGCCAACCTCCGTCCGACCCTGCCTGGATGCTCCTCGGCCACTGCACCCGATCCCCCTCGCGGGAGATTATGTACGATGGGAGCGTTAGTCGCCACAGGTTGCACCACGAGGTCCCCCGCGAAATCCGCTGGTCATGCCTCCAGATGACTCTGCGGAGTCCACTGGTGGCCGCCTTGGCCGCCCGCTTCCTGCGAACGCCAGGAGCACCGCGCCGGCTCGCTCACCGATAAGTCCGCAGGTTTCAAAACCGCCTTTCAGGTTGGTCTTGTGTTTGATGAAACTGACGACCGACTTAAAATCCCATACTCGGGAGACCGCTTCGATCGTTGGCACCCGATGCGTCTCGTAGGCAAGCTGGGAGAGCCACATCATCGCGCGGGCATTGGCGATTTTGAAACCAGCTGCCGATGGCTCGAAGTCCTTGAACGCCGCAGGGTCATATTCGTCCGGAGCGATTTCGACGAATGTACTCATGATACGCTCACTCCCGCGAAACGCAGATGCGAAACTGAAAATCGGCCATCGGTTCGGGGGAGTAGCGCTCTCGAACAAATGCGTTGACGAAGGCCAAAACGTCACCAGGACAGACGAAACGGGGTACAAAGGACAAATGCTATCATAGCGGGCCGACCCTTTGTTTGGGGTAAAGCCAATTCGCCCAGCAATTGATTGAATAAGAAACCAGCCGGCCGCTTCCCAGATACTCTCTAAAAGAGCACGCGGGGTTTAGAACCGGTGTGAACTCATTCACATCCAGGCCAAATTTGCGTTTCGCCGGGCTGGCTTCAAAGTCGGAGCCGCTACCTGAGATATTGCTGCAGGCAGCGCCCGTTCTGATGAAGATCATATCGGCCGTGCGACGGTACACTTCCCGAAGGTCAATGCCATGGGACATTAAGCCAGTCCTGGCCAAACCCGGCTTCGTAGCCTCCTGGCGTTATCAAAATAGATCCGCAGTGAAGGTCATCGGCTACTGCGCCGACTATCGCTGCTCGCACTCGCTGGCAATCAGCGGCGATGCGTGGCCCGCCGACGTTCGCCTGTCCGATCTGGAGCCGAAGTTCACCTGTTCGGCGTGTGGCCATCGCGGCGCGGAGCTACGGCCCGACTTCAGTGCGCACCGGCAGCCGGGGAAATGGCACGCCTGATGCCGTGGTCGCAACGCTTCGCCGATCCGGTGACGCTACCTGATGGGTGCGTGCTGCGCACCTTGCGAGACGCCGCGACATGCATCACCAAGCTTCGGAAGGCTGAGCACGATGCGAGCGAATGGCAGGCCGGGCCTGCGCGACGAAGATCGCGTCTTTGTTGTTGCTTGACCAGTAACAACTTACAAAGATTTTTGTCTCATCTCGGCGGCTTAAGCTTTTTCTTGAAGTCCAACACTAACGGAGTCGCTTGCTGCGCGATACCCGGGCTAATGGTCCACCACCTCTGCTGAAGGGAGTTGTCGGCTTTATTGGTCTCTGCAACGGAATATTCGGGGTCGACGAGGGCATAAAAAGTGTAGACTGCGTGGGGCGGCTGGTCGCGGAATTCCAGTGGGACCAGGACAGATGGGGTGACAACTTGTCCACCCGCTGCGATGGGACCCTGTACATCCACATTGCCTTCGCTGTACGTGTCGCCATTGTCGTTTGCAATGTCGACACCAATAGTCACCTTAAAGTTTTGGGAACACGGTGCATTGCCGCTATTGGCAACGATCAACGCAACCCACAATTGTTTAGCCGCATTGTCGAGTTGTAGTTGGAATGAATCTGCAACCAGATTTGGCAAATTATCCTGTTGGCATTGCCGAAACTGTGCCTGCAATTGCGCCAGTTCTGCGCTGAGCCTAGTGATGTCCCGCTGAAGCCCCCGTCTGACGATTTCTGGCAGTCCTGGCTCTCTTAGATCGCTCTCGTCTTGCTCCAACTCGGCTTTAACGTTTGCGATCTTTTGAGCAAGGAATAGACATTCGTCGGGAATGGCGTTGGCTCCGACCAGCGGGGGAGGTATTGGAATTCCGGGCATATTTTTCTCCTTTTCAAAGAGACCAGAGCATCGGTGCGACGACAGTCGGTCACCGATCCAGCGTTTCCTGCCTACAGCACGCTCACAGCAAACGGGCCGAGCCTGTCAGCGCGCCGCTGAAGGAGCGTGACAATGAATTCTCGCCGTCTGATGTGTGAATTGCATGTGACCCTCTCGTAAGGGACCATGCCAATGGATGGAACGATACCACTGCTTAATCGCACCGTCTGTGTCCTGCTTCACACCACTCGGATGGCGCCGCAAAACCTGGAAATTCGCGAACCAGCGACGCGGGTATGCTCATGTCTGCTTTGGGGGCAAGCCGGACTTGGTGATGGGCAGGTCTGAAGGTCTACTTATGACCAGCATGATGAAGATAAACGATAACGCCTATCCCGGTGGTCAAAACCGTTGCATACTGTCAAATTGCGCTCTTGTAATGGGCTATCCCAGGTTGCGACCTAAACAAAAATTGTGAATCGCAAGGTAATCCTTCGTGAACAAAGTTTATGTCAGCTACGCACGTAAAGATCGCGACCCAGCACAAACCGTCGTTGAAGCAATTCGTCAGGCCGGTTTCGACGTTTTGCTGGACCTAGACATCAGTCCAGGACAGGACCTCTGGTGCCAGATCAGTTCGGCTGAGTGTGTGGTGGTGCTGTGGTCGGTTGCGACGATGCAAGCCGAGTGGGTTCAGGACGAGATCCGCCACTTTATACACGCTTGGTCATTTAATCGCTTAGTGCTTGTTTCACTCGATGACACTCCTTTGCCGGTTGGGCTGAGAGATCTTCCAGTAATTCCATTCCGAGTCGGATCCGATTCAGACATGAATCTGCTACTCGAACGCATTCAAGTAGCAGTCAGGCAAACGGACGGGGACGAAGAAGATTCGCACCTGAAGAAGATCCTGACGATCGATTCCGCGATCCAGTCCAACCTGCGCGAGACCACCTTGGCTAGACAGGAGGACGATGCGTCGTTGCCCCCAGACCGGTCGATGTTGCCGCCCGTTGCAACCCGCACGCGACGAAGTCCTGTTCGTTGGATCGTCACACTGGTCGCTTTCATCATCGTCATCTTTGGCATTGGCGCGAGATTTTTGTTACCAGGTTTGAGTGGGGATAATTATAAAACAGTTGAACTACCAAAAACGATAGAAGTGTCATCGTCGCCAAGTGGTCTTGTCGTCGTTTCAATGGTACTTGGGGCGCTTATCGTCGGTGCTGGAACCGGCGCTGGAATATTCTGGATCTGGACTCGACGGTCACGTCGAAGTTCTACTCAAGTTAACGAGGCGATAGATGCGCTCACTTCCAATGAGGGCCAGTCGGGCAAGTTCGCACAACCATTTGCGTCGCTATCGAGCGATAGCCCTGAGGTATTCATATCCTACAGCCGTCGAGATGCATCGACGGTCGATCAGCTAGTCAAAGAAATTGAACAGCTGGGCCAAGCGGTGTGGATCGACCGCTCCCAACCAGGGTCACAGCGGTACGCGGGGCCAATAGTGCGCGCCATCCAAAAATCAAGATTAGTGGCACTAATGTGTTCAGAACATGCCTTCGCATCGGATAATGTAATTCGAGAAGTCTATGTTGCTGGCGATTACAAGAAACCATTCGTTGTATTTCAACTTGATCCGACGGAATTTCCGGCTGAGTTTGTTTTATTCATAACTGGCTATCCGCGTATTCCAGTGGCCTCCATGGATATGCAACAACTTCGTTCCGAAATTACAAAGCTGATCGCGGTCCGGCACGAAACAAGTACAGCGGAAGCCCGACGCTAAGGGTCGGCCTTGTGGCTATTTTCAGATTGAGGGGAAGTGACTCGGATCCTCGTTGAGCTAGACCGCACGGCTCTTTTGAGTGGAGCGCTCCTCTAGGCACGGCATGTCCGCAATTTTCCAAGAACGGACATTCGGCGGTGCGAGCGGCATTTCTGAGTTGGGCCATAAAGAGACATTCATTGCGACGCGGCAATTAGGCCCGTCAATTATTGCAGCGCCGATACAATCAATAAGCGTGCGGAACGAAGCGGTCCGGCGGCGAAGCCGGTTGGTAACGGTGAGGGAGAAGCGGTGCCGAACGCACCATGGGCGCCTGGCGAGCTCGCACGCAACGAGCGCGTTGCTTGCTGCGGCGTAAATCACGGCCGGTCCTGCCATCTGCGGGTCGTGCGTCAACCGGCTCTTGGTCCACTGGGTGCCGTCTGCCCGTCAGCCGGAATCGAGGCGAGGACGCGCTTTGTCTGGTTCTCCTCCGCTTTGAGCCCGAGTGTCTGTGCGATCGCCAGGGCGGCTTCGAAGAAGGGTCTGGGGGAGACCATCTTCCAGGCCTGCGCTAGCTGCCCAAAAAAGATGAAGGTCTCCCAAGCGATTTCCGGCGGGGAGGCCCCTTTGAAGAGGGCCAGCGCCTCGTTGAACGAATCGGCGGCGAGCTTTGGCTCGCGGAGGTGCGAGAAGCACTGCCCTACGAGCGTCAGTCCTGTCGCAATGGCGACCTTATCGCCTGCGGCTCGTGCCTCCCTCAGGGTCTCCTGCGCTCGGTTCATCGCTTCGACAGGCGAACGGCGCTCCCACGCTTCACGAGTTAGCCTCTCGAGCAACCGCGACGCACTCAAGTGGTCGTCGACTCCCCTTGCGGCGTTCAAGGCGTCCAATAGGAGCCCGCGTCCTTCCTCCTCCCGCCCCGTTTCGAGCATCAGGCTGGCGCGGTGCACCGCCAGTTTCGTCCGCGCGTCACGAAGCTCGGCTGCGTCCATCGCGCTTGCTTCAGCCTGGGCCATGAGCTCCTCAGCCCACGCCAGGGTCGCCGCCGTCCGTTCGTGACCGACTCCTCTCTCACAATCCCATGCCGCAGCGAGCGCGTAGTCCACCGCGCGTGCAGGGTGGCCTGCGCGTCGGGCGACCCGGCTTGCGGTCGTGTAAGCGAGAACCGCACCAAGGTGATGTCCGGCGCGCCGGTACGTCTGGGCGGAACGCTCGAATCCCTCGGCCACGCCAGCGAACGAGATAGGGATCTGCGTGTCCATCTTTCCGGTCGCGATGAGCGCCAGTCGCTCTGCGTCCGGGAGCGCCGCGATGGCTCGCAGCCGGTCGACGAGATCATGCCATACGAACGTACGAAGCAGCTCCTTCAAGTCGAGCTCGTCGAGGTGAACGACCCGGAAAAGGGACCGAATCACTTCGTCGTCGTCCAGGTGCGAAAAGGGGTGGTCTCCGAAGGTCTCTCGCAGTACGACGACGGTGCGGTCGGCGCGGCCGATCTCCTTGCAAATCTCCAGCTCCCTCGCTCCACCGCCACTGGCGTCCAAGAGCTCCGAAATGACGAGCTCGGCACGTAAGATCAACTCGGCCACTCCTTCGGTCCAGCGATCATTCGCGAGACGAATCGCCGGGGTGTCCGCAGCGAAGGGGTGAAGCTCGCTGCCCTCCGGATAAGAAAGCACATCGAGCTTCTCGGACGGATCCTGGACCATGACGAGCGCGAACCCCGCCTGCCCGAGCGCCTCGAGCAAGGAGTTTTGCAGGGAGGCTGTGCCGTACCCCTGACCGTCATCGCCGACTAACTCTTTGACGCTGAACGTTCGGAAGTAGAGCGCGAAAGGCCGGCCAGTCTGGTAGTGCTCGTCCAGAATTGCGAGTGCCTTCGCGTGCGAACGTTGACGAGCCGCCGTTGCCGTCCGGTCGGGCGCTAGCAAACCGGGAATGCGTCCCATCGTTCCTTCCGTCATCGGGCGACCTCCGGCTCGGCAGCTTACTGACCGCGCTCGGATGTGTTGCTGGTCATTTGTTTCCGGCTGCCGTGCCGTGTGCAAAAGGAGCTTGAATCCTTCGACTTGTCTCGGCCAAACCTCGCCGATTTGCGCGCGGTTGTGCCTTGTACTGTTCGGTGCTCTTGCCCCTACTGACCCGTGCCACCGATCCCGAGTCGTCGCGACGGAATGTACTCGACATCGATGCTGATGCCGTCCCCGCTTAGAGGGTTAGCTGTGTAGACTGCGGAGACGGACAGCTCTAACTGGCTCAAGATCGACAGGATGGCAACGGTGAGCGCGGGCTCTCCACTCGGGGGTGGCAGCATCTCGGCGATGCGGCAACAGTCGTCCATCGTCGCCGCGAACTCGGGAAGTACGAGTGTCTCGATCTGCCGTTTAGGAACCGTAAGGATGTCGGGGGTGATGTCAGGTTCACGGGCAACAACGGCGCCACATATGATCAAGGGTTGGACAATCTTCACAACCCACGACGCCGCGAAATTGAGATTTTGAATGTTGACCTCAGTAGCGTACAGCCCCGGACGGGTGCCTGCGACACAACAACAGTTTCCCCCGGTCTGTTTACCACACACCATCTTCACGCCGTACCCGAAGATACCCTGGGGTGGTGGCGGAACCGGCACGCCGAGCTTCTCAAGAAGATGCGTTTGCCGGTCAGCATTTGAACGCGCTTGGTTCTGAGCCATCTCGACCTCCATGAACGGTGTGTGAGTGAGGAACACGAATATAGTGTGCCTTTCAACTACAAGTGTGTAATTTAGCTCACAGTGTGGAGGGCATCATTTATGATCACTAGTGAGCGACGGTGATCGGCTCGGTTTCTCGTCAAAACGCAAATCGGCAAAATACGAAAATATCAATACGCAAACTTTCGTCTTGTCCCCGCGTAGAAATTGACAAATCAATGTTGCACAAAACGCGAAAGTCGCTTCTTGTTGTTCGTGCGTGAGATTTGCGGTGTTGGGCGAGAAGATCGACGGTCGCCTTGGGCGCGCAGCGTAGTCCAGTTGGGCGCTCACGCCGGTCTTCTCTTCGTAACCCAAGCGGAGCGCTTGGCATTTCATGGCCCAAAGCGGACATCAAGGAGCACTCGAGGACTCACGGTAGAACTTCCGCTGATGACCCGGTGCGGACAAACCACCACTTAAATCGGCCGTTGCGCGCGCAGCCATTCCAGCACATGTGCTATTCTAAGTGGCGATTTTGATTAAGGTGTGGTCGGTAGCCTATGGCCGACAGTGGCGCAGCTGAAAAGCTCAAGATCTTCATCTCCTATTCGCGCAGGGACTCCGCAGCGTTCGTGGACGAATTGGTCATGGGGCTGCAAGATCGCGGCTTCGCACCGATGCTTGACCGCCACGACATCAAGCCCGGCGAGCCTTGGGAGACGCGGCTCAGCGGGCTGATCGAGCAGTCGGATACCGTCGTGTTTGTAGTTTCGCCCCAGGCGGTGAAGTCCGAGCTTTGCGAATGGGAAATCGACAAGGCACTCGCGCTTTCCAAGCGGCTCTTGCCCGTGATCCACAAGTCGGTGCCGGACACAGAAATCCCTCCCAAATTGAGCAAATTGCAATTCATCCCCTTCCATACCGCGCCCGGCATAATGCGGCCGTTGCGCGAATTAACTGAGGCGCTGCGGGTCGATCTCGAATGGATTCGTGAGCACACGCGGGTCGCGGAACTCGCTACGCGCTGGGACAGGCGCGGACGTCCGGAATCGTTCCTTTTGCGGGCGGACGACCTTGGCGCGGCGAAGGCATGGATTGCAACTCGCAAGACGGCAGCGCCCGAGATCACCGGCGAGCAGCGCGCCTTTGTCAAAGCCAGCGAAGAAGCAGAGGCTACGCGGCTCCGAAAGGAGCGCGTGCAGCACAGGCGTATCGCGTGGCTGTTGGGGATTGTGGCAGTTCTGCTCATTGCCTGGTTCAATCAGTCGTACCTGAAGGACCAGTGGAATCGGTATTGGAAAGAGCGGCCCTACCGGGTTGCGAATGTGGACGACTATGTGCTCACGCCCGCGAAAGAGCGTGCGTTAAAGCCGGGGGATACATTCCAGGAGTGCACCAAGGACTGTCCGATGATGGTCGTCATCCCCGCAGGCGAGTTCATGATGGGATCGCCCGTCAATGAAAAGGACCACTCTATCAGCGAAGGCCCGCAGCATTCGGTCACGATCGCCAGGCCCTTCGCCGTGTCCATGTTCGACGTGACGTTCGCCGACTGGGACGCCTGTGTTTCGGTCGGCGGCTGTCCGCAAGAAGGCCGGGCCCACGACGCCGGCTGGGGACGGGGCACACGGCCGGTGATCCATGTGAGCTGGGACGACGCCCAGGCCTATGTGGACTGGTTCTCCAGGATGACCGGCAAGGCCTACCGTTTGCTCACCGAGGCCGAATGGGAATACGCGGCTCGTGCCGGCACCACGACGGCCTATTACTGGGGCGACGAGATCGGCAAAAACAATGCCAACTGCCACCGCTGCGGCAGCCAATGGGACAACCTGAAGACCTCACCGGTCGGATCGTTCAAGCCCAATTTGTTTGGCCTCTACGACATGGCCGGCAACGTGTGGCAATGGGTGCACGATTGTGATCATGCGGACTACAAGGGGGCGCCCACCGATGGCTTGGCATGGACAACGGGCGACTGTGGTCGCCGTATCGTCCGCGGCGGGTCCTGGGGCTACTTTCCGGTGGACCCTCGCTCGGCCTACCGCTACGGGGACAACGCCGACGATCGAAACTACACCACGGGCTTCCGCGTCGCAAGGACTCTTACACCTTGAGTCTCAGCGGTCACCCCCCGAGGGGGCGTTCGGTAGGGCTGATCGGCACCTTGTGGAGTCCGTTGTTGATGCTGTCTCGAGCGAGGGCAAGGATAAACTTGGCAGTATCAGCAAGCAGGGCGATCGTTATTTACGCAGCCTGTTCACAACAGGCGCGCTCGCCGTGATCCGCTATGCCAAGATCCACGGCACCCGGCATCGGCCCTCGCTCGCTGGATTATAGCTATGGCCTATTGCGCAATCCTCGATCTCAAAATGTGATATTCTTCCACCCACGGCCGGGTAGAAGATGACGGGTCCAACCAACTTTTGAATAGAATTTGCACAGGAGCCCTGAAACAGTGGGAGCTGATGGCATGAATCGGCGTCGTACGTTGACTAGCAAAACGGTCGCTCTCGGCAACATGCCTGTCGTAGCTGACTCGTCGGCACCGCAAAGATCATGTTTTGTGATCAGTCCGATCGGAGCCGAGGATTCGGAGGTGCGGAAGCACGCCGATGCAGTCTTTAAGTACATCATTGAACCGGCCACTCAAGAATGCGGACTCTTTGCACATCGGTCGGATCATCTTTTTCATACGGGAAGAATCTCCGATGAGATGTACGCCAGGATTTTGAACAATGACCTATGCATTGCTCTTCTAACAGGCCGCAATCCGAATGTTTATTATGAACTTGCTATTGCTCAGTCTGCTTGTCGCCCCGTCATCATATTGCTTCAGCGAGGCGAGGAAGTACCCTTCGACGTCAAGGATTTTCAGTTTATCGCTTATGACTTCCTTCCGGAGCGACTGATTGAGGAGAAACTCTACGTCAAGCAGCTAGTTCAGCACATCAGGGCTATAGGGGAGACTGGCTGGAAGGTAGCGTGCCAAATTCCCGGCATGGCGGACGCCTGGGAGAGCAACCGCGAAGGGTCCTACAAAGTCTACGGGCAGCTACTCATGGCTGTTACGAGTGGCTCATTCCCACAAAGCATCATCAACGAGGCGGAAAAATATTTGTGTTTTGCAGGTATTACTCTTGGTGCACTTCACCTGCTGGCAGGCTTCGAGACAATGATACACGAAGCCATAGCGCGCGGATGCGATGTTGAGGCATTCATCATGGACGAAGATAACCCGGCGCTACCACAAATGCTTATGGACCCAAGCCATCTGCAGGAGACACGCCAACGGATATCGGAGTCGTGGACGCGCTGGGAGGCAATGGTTACCAGATGCGGACACAAACTCAGCGTGTACAAGCTTAGGATAGGTATGTTGTTCCAGCAGGCGACCCTTAACGAAAGGCGGCTGCTCTGCGCGCCCTACATGACATCCCGTGCCCCGAACGAAGCACCCGCAATCGCGACCACAGCAAGTTCACCGATCTACAAAGCCATCCGATATGAACTGGAAGTGCTCAAGAAAAGAAATTCTGTCGGCGGGGAAGCGCTGTGAATGTTCCGTAGAACGACTGAGGCCCGCTTATGGCCTTAGCAGACATCACGACCGTGCTGATCCATGTCCGCTTTCGGGGGGCGAGCTCAACCGGTCGACGCAACACTCCATCCGAGAGGAAAAAAATAGAGCGTAGAAGATGATAGATTAGTGATCGCCAGCTTTAGGGTGTGCATGGCGGCAGTGGGCAACGGACTCTGCCAATCAGCCCTACCGAACGCCCTATCGGGAAGTGCCGCTGAGACTCAAGGTGTAAGAGTCCTTGCGACGCGGAAGCCGACAAAGCTGCGCAGCTGGTCTTTGGCGTAGTTGTCGCGGGAAGCGGAACGGGCGCTTTGTGGAAACTGCCACACGATCCAGGAACCGCCACGAATGACATGGTTGATGCAATCGCGAGTAATCAAAGCCGAGCCGTCCGTAGGCGCTTCTTTGTAATTGCTCTGATAGCAATCCTCGACCCATTCCCAAACGTTGCCATTCATGTCGTGCAGGCCGAACGCATTGGGAGTAAACGAGGCGACTGGTGCAGTTTTTGGGTTTTCTTCATCGTCTGCCCACTGGCTGCCGCAACCGCTGCAATTAGCGTTTCCGTTTCCGATCTCGTCGCCCCAAGGGTAGGCGGTGTTCGTACCTGCGCGTGCCGCGTACTCCCATTCGGCCTCGGTGAGAAGCCGGTAGTTTTGGCCAGTCATCTTTGAGAGCCATGCGACATACTGCTTGACCTGCCCCCACGTGACGTTGATCACCGGCCGTGTCCCACGCCCCCAGGCGCTGTCAGAAATATGAGGGCAGTCGCCGTAGTCAACGCAAGCGCCCCACTCGTCCCACGTTACTTCTGACTTAGAGACAGCAAAGCGCTTTGCAATCGTCACCTCATGCTGTGGACCTTCACGGGCGCGACGGCCCTTTTCGCTCTCGGCCGATCCCATCGTAAAGCTGCCCGCCGGAATAACGATCATCTCGGGACAATTCTTGGCGCATTCCCTGAAAGCATCTCCCTCCTTCAATCCTCGCTCGCGCGCCGCGGGGAGCACATATTTATCGAAATTCGCGCGCCGGTAGGGTTCTACATTCCAGTGCTCATTCCACACTTGCTCTATACGCGACTGATTGAACCAAGCGATGATCCCGAGGATGCTACCGCCCACCAACATCGCCAGACCGCCCAATAGCCTTCCGATACGCCTCTGTTGCTGCGCCGTCGCCTCTTGCGCCTTGCGTATCACCTCGATCTGCGCGCGCTCCTCCTCGAGCCGCGTGGTCTCCGCCTCTCGACTGGCTTTGACAAAGGCGCGCTGCGCCTCAGTGATCTCCGGCGCTCCCGCCTTGCGGTCAGCCATCCATCTTTTCGCCGCGTCGACCGCGTCTCCACGCAAAAGCAGCGATTCCGGTCGCCCCCGCTCGTCCCAATCCGTCGCGCGTTCCGCGAGCCGCGTGTGGTCGCGAATCCAGAGGAGATCGACGCGTAGCGCCTCGGCGAGCTGCAACAGTGGTCGCGTAAATCCCGGCTGGCCGTCGAAGTAGATCCATTGCAAACGCCTGAGCTTTTCGGGGACGTCACGCTCCGGCACCTTCTTGAAGACAACCGGCAAGAGACGCTTCGACAGCGCGTGCGTCCTGTCCACTTCCCGCGTGCACTGCTCAGATTTGACCGCTTCTGGCGAGATGACAAATACGACCGTGTCGGATTGCGCGATCAGGCCGCCGAGGCGCGCCTCCCATTCCTCGCCCGCTGCGATGTCGAAGCGATCGAGGAACGGTGCAAAACCGGCAACTTCGAGTCCCGGCACCAGC